>ERZ869929.1020-NODE-1020-length-11326-cov-3.986070_pt1 | contig 11326 bp, 12 predicted proteins | sample MGYA00579312_ERZ869929 | MGnify/ENA primary metagenome ERZ869929 (study PRJEB32216, sample SAMN09231818) | wastewater metagenome | place: USA: Maryland | collected 2016-08-09 | study: EMG produced TPA metagenomics assembly of the PRJNA472060 data set (Reclaimed...
ACCTATAAATTTGGTCATTGATTTTTAAGGAAATAGCCGATTTTTAAGGTCTAACAATTTCCTATGTTATATTTATTGAAATGCTTACTTTTATGTCTAATTTTGCAACCGCAAATTTTTCATCGTCCGTGGTTCCTATGTCGGTCATTAAAGGTTGTGATTTCATTACGGTTTTGTCCGCCGGCAATGCCGTTTGCAATCCAACCGCTTCAAGGTTCTGGTCTTTATCAAAGGCATCTAAAATACTGTCAACCGTCGCTTCAACTATTCCCCTTGCTTTTTTCATTCCTTGGCTTGCAATATCCTGCATTATGTAAACTGTAAAAACATACACCCTCAAATTTTCTTTTGTTGTTTCAAAGCTTGACTCGTTCCTGGTTGACTTTATCACTGCCACCGGAAAGCCACCAAATTCTAAGGTCGGGTAATCTTGCACTTCTTGTATTTCACTTATAGTAGCCAGCTTATCCTTTATTTTGTTTCTTAAAATTTCAAACATATTTTAGAATGAATCTTTTACTGCTTGCTCAATTTCACTGTTAAAAACTTCTTGCTCCTGCTCGTTTGCTTTTGCTTCCCCGATTTCCATAAAAGGTCTCCTGCCGTATTTTCGGTTGCTTCCCTTGCCTTCGTGAACGTAGAAAGCATAATCGGTGTGCGGTGAGATTGAAGCCTCGGTAAGTGTTATGTAGTCAGCCCTAATGCTTCCCATAAGCCTTCCAGTGTCAACGGGCGTGTTTAATTTTGCCTCTCTCTCTACTATGAAAGCCAGGGTTGAAATTGCCCTTCCAACCCCTATCTTTATTTTTTCCGGCAGTATTTTAAGTCCATTTTGAAGTTCTGCAATTTTTTCAAGATGTATTTCAATCATTTGACTTTAAATATAATTGCTTCCTTGTGCACAAAGTTTCCCAATATAGACGGCTTTTGTATTGCGAAAACTTTATACTCATAACTATTTTCGTCAACCAATTTATCTCCTTCCTGGATATCCGCGTCCTCTTCGCAATAAAGTCTGAAATATTTTCCCACTGCCCCGCCAGTTGAAACTACTTTTTGCTCGTCTCCTTTATTTAGTCTTTGTATTCCAACATCATATTCTGCGGTAATTGTTGAATATGTGGTCTTGTTCCCTCCGCCCGAAATGGCTACCAATCTGGCAACCATAACAGAATTTGTTAATAAATTTTTGAAGGTCATATTGATGGGACTCTGTAAGAATCCAGTATATCTAAAACTTTCAGTTTGTCCGCATTCTTTTTGATGCTCGTATCAAAGGTCACCTCGTATTCTCCAAGCTTTTCTGATTTTATGTCTCCCGTTGCATTCACATAGTTGTCCTCAATTATTCCCGCAACCAGCATCGTTGCCGCCAAGCTTATATCATCTGGCACTGTCGCAGAATTTCCGAAAGTTCCAGTTAATTTTATATTTTGATTGCCAGAAGGAAAAATGCCAATCGGTGCGTTGTCTTTATTTATCACTATTTCTTTTTTGGGAGTTTCGTTTGCCGGATATAAAAAATAGTCGTCCGAACTGTCAAGTGTATACTCAACATCTCCGTCTTCATCTAAAATTTCAATCTTGCTTAAAGTTAAAATGTCGTCTTGGATAACCAAATTTCCGCAACCATCTCCATCGTAAAGTTTTGATGTGGCACTCTCCTGTTCAAATTTCCTGTTGCAATAATTGTCAATATATTTCTGCACTGCGTTAATAAAATTAGTCAAGCTGGTCAAAGGGCTTGGCAAAGCCGAAAGTCCGAGATATTCCAAAATTTTTGCTTGCGTTGTATATGGCATTTACTTTGTTTTATATTTTCTTCGCCCTGTTGTGCCCATCATTTTATTTTCTGGCGAACTCAAAATTCTATTAAAATACTCTTGCTCCTTGTAAAGGATAGCAACTCCCTTTTCTATAAGTCCGTGGGCTACGTTGTTTGAAACGCTTTCAATATCGTCCACCCTCCTGCCATTATAGTATTGAATGTATTTTATTTTTTGCATAAGTGCTTGTAGAAACGTTCTTATTGCTCTTTAAACGCTATTACAAAGACTTTTACCAATTTAGAGGGAATTGTAAGCCAGAAAGCATTACAAGCCTACAATCCCTCTAAACCAACATTAAGGTATGGTGTTCAACACCCTCAGTGCGTTCTCAAGGACGCAAGTGCCACCGATTCTTTCAACAACCCTAATACCAACTTGGTCGTGTTCCCAAGCATTTCCAGCTTCGTTTGAAATGGTGACGGTGATTGCTCGCCTGTCGCCAAGCCAATAAGCTTGCTTGAAGTCGCCGAAATAAATTTCGGCATCCGATACCCAGTTGTTCTCTATTACTGGTCTGCCAAGAATTGTAGCTGGCTGGTCGGCTGACAAAGGTTCTTGCCAAATGTATCTGCCATTGCTGTCTTTCACTTTCCTGAGTTCGGTGATATTGGCGTTATTTACCAAGAATGTTGCATTCTTCCTGTATTTGGCAGGAAGTTTGTAAAATAGGTTGATAATATCGTCAAAGTCAAGGTTCCCAGAGCAAGTGACGGCGGTAATGGAGCAATTGGCAATACCAGTGGGCTGACCAGAGCCTGACCCGATGGTCATAACTCTGTCCTCTTCCTCTCTCAAGGCTTCGGAGAACAAACCGATAATGAGTTGAACAATGTTGAAGTCATACGCATCTTCAACCAATTCCTCTGAGGCGTAAAGAATAGCCGCAACCTTATAGGCTGTAAGCGTTTTCTGTCCGAACTCAGCAGAAGTGGTAGTTTTCTGCGTATTTTCAGCAGTCCAATAAACCTTTGGCTTGGCTGTCAGTGTTGGAATGTTCATCGCATTCCTCAACATTGGAACAGTCCTAACCAAAGACCTCATTGTGGTAGGTTCCTCCAAGTCTCTTATCAACTCCGCCCTGAATTCATCTGGCACCAAGTATCCGCCATCGGCAGATGTATGGGACAGAGCCTTCAAGGCTATCTTGTCGTTCTTAACAAGGGCTAAGAAAAAACCAACGATTTTTTCCTCCTTAGAAAGATTTTTTACGTCTTCCTTGGAAACATCCTCCTTTCCGAAAATCTTCGTGAGAAGAGTTTCTTCTTGGCGAATATTTTTTACGCTGTCAAGAAGTTTTTTGACGTTTGCAAGACCGAGTTTTGCCTCAATCTTTGAAGCCAAACTGTTGACTTCAGCATCAATAGCTTTCTTTTCAGCATCGTCAGCTCCTTCCTCCCCCTCCTCTTCTTCTTCCTCTTCCTTTTCTTCCTCCTCTTTTTCTATTTCTTTTTCAATTTTTTTGCTCATTTTTTTTCGTTTCTTAATAATTCGTTAACGATTTTGTCTAATTTTCTGAGAGCCTGCACTTTAACTCGGTTCCCCCGTTGTTTCTGTGCTACCTCTCCGCGACCTTTTTGCGATTGGCTTTCTCTGCCCTCGGCTGGCTTATCAGCCAAAGCCCGTAAATCTTTCAGGGCAGAAATCGCATATTTCATTGATGAAATTGCCTCGTTGATTGTCTCCAGCGTTTTTGCTGACAGAACCCTTCCTTCCTTAATCTGTGCTTCAAGTTCCTTTACTTTTTCATCGGCTTCTAAAATAAATTCTTCCTCAAAAATTTCTTTCAATTCAGCTTCAGTATATTCTTTAAACTCTGGCGGAGTTTTTTCAAACTGTGCATAATGTTTTACCAAATGGTTGTAAACACCCTTCCTGTCTCCTTCCGGCAAATCCACGCCACCCCTTGCTCCAAGCAAGGCACCCATTGCCGCCGCAACCCCTCTCCAAACAACTGCTTGGCTTCCGCTACCCTCGTGATGCGGTAATTTATACCACTTGCTTTCATCGGCATTAAAATTTTCTGCACTGCTATCAACCCAAGCGTGCATCTTTCTCAAAGCATTTGCGTTTCCAGTAGCCTTCTTAACTTCCTCGCTGGCTTTCCAAGCCATACCTTCGTCCGCCTTCGCTCCTTCTCCGTGAACAGAAAAAGGTATAACCCCCTTTATTTCTTTTTTAGCCATACAAACCATATCTCCATTTCCATTGTCGTGCATTTCGCCCTCGTCCCCGTTGTCCATAGTGCAAGTATCGCCCTCCTTCGGCTTCTTTTTTTCTTCAATCTCAATTTCTTTATTCATTTTTTCCAGCCAACCCATAATTTCCTTCTCGTCTTTAGGACTATAACTTTTAGCCGCAATCATAAGTGCTTCCGCATTTGCTGGCACTGGTACTGCTGAAATTTCCAGTAATTCTTGTTTAGCTATTATATGAGAATCACTTTCGTCATAAGCCAAAGGAATAAATCCAACAGACCAGGCTTTCATTATTGCTGGTTCTGACATAAACATAGCTTTAATCTCTCTGGCTAGTTGGGTAATCTCGTGAAAAACTGGTTCAAAAACAAGTTTATTATTTTCAACGTGAATATTTTTAGCATATCCAACTGGGGGTTCATCGTATTTATGAGCAAACAAAAGGACTGGGTTTTTCTTGAAGTTTTTCAAGTCCCAACCGTCAACTTTAACCATATCTCCAACCCTGTCTTTAGTTTCGGTTGAGGCAATGGCGATTAGTTTTTCCCCCACTTTTTCCGTGAGAGCCTCTATTTCTCTTTTTGTTTTTTCCATATATTTTTCCTAAAAAAAACCGAGAAAAGCCAAATGGCATACCCTCGGTTCCTCCGTTGGATATTAAATTATTTTATTTTAACCTTTTACTAAATTGCTTGTCAAGTGCCAATCACTTTTTTATCAAAATCAAATCTTTTGATATTTGAACTTGCCCTGTTTGTTGAACGGTTTGAACTATTTGGCTGACCGCAATATTGAATCCTTTTTGCAAAAAATATCTTTGCAAATTTAACCAGCCGAAATAATAGACATTGCCAACAACCGAAGCCACAATTGCTATAATTGCTAACGATAATAAGATTTTTTTTGTTATTGTTTTCATATGTTTTTTTTAATAAAAATAAAGGAGGTTGGGAGCTACGCAGCTCGTGGTGGGTTGCGTGCTGCAACCAACCTCCTGGTCATAAGGTATGCTGGGGAGTTAGCCCATTAGCGGTTCTTCCGTGAACCTGATTTGACCACCTCCTTTCTCGGTTCGCCACCAAACATTCTGCACCAGTCACGCATCCGTTGCTTATGAAGCCACTTCGCTGTGGTGCTGACTGCTTTGGATCTGCTGAGTGTTTTGGACATTCTTATCCTCCGTAAAAAATGAAATGGGATTATAACCAACACATTGTCGGTTTTCTTGAACATTCGCAAGGCACACCTCGCAATTCCCCCAACCAGGTTTATTGATTTTCGGAAATCTGAAAATGTGTCGCAAGCAGACAATTTTTACCATTGCATACCTCCTGTTTGTGAGTGGGGGCGGAACTCTATGACATATCTGTTCTGTCATAATATTCTGCCCATAAGTCTGGCCGTGCTACTAAGTTGCACCCTCACCCACAAACCTTATAGCAAGGAACTCCGAAGTGAGAGTTAGCTTCGCTCTCACTTATACTTCAACGAAACCTTAGCCGTGGAATGGTTGAAGCGTGGCTATACTGTGGGTCTGCGGATATCCCGCAAGATAATAATTCCCACTTCGGAATTCCTTACCGTTATTAAAGAACTACTGCTTTGAAATATATTTGCTTCCTAATTTCAAATATATATCACTAAAAGTTAAATTTAGTTCTTGACGCATAGTCGCTGTTTCTTGCTCGTGCTGTTTAGTCCAAGAAATCAAAGTATCAAGCTTTTGGTTCATCACCGCTTGGTTTATTTTCAAATCAGAAATCTGGTTATAAAAGAAAATCGTGCAACAGATTGCTGTCCCTATAATCCATACTTCCTTTCTTAGAAAAGACCATATTGTTTTTTCTTGTAAATCTGGGTTCATTTATTTTAACATTATTGATTAAATTGTGCTTTTAAACTTGTCCACTTATCTAATTGTGTTTGAAAATTGGCTATCATTCTTGTAGCTTTTGCTATTTCAGCGTCTATTTGGGCTTCTGTGTAAGTTGTCACCACTGGGTCTGCGGTAATTTGAATCACCGTAACTATTTTTTCAGCTGTTGTTTGCTGATTGATTGTCTTTGTTGTTAATTTGGTTTCCATTGTTGTTTTATTTTAATTTTATATTGTTACTTATGTAAACTTGCGACCTTTTATTTCACGGTTTCTTGTCTGCTTCCCAAAGTGTTCCTTTGCATATGAACACCCAACTGTGTAATAAATATGCTTCCTGAATATTCGTTAGTTCCACCCCCGCCCGTTGAGGCAATTCTCTTTATCCTGGCTTTAATTTGCGTCCCTATCTTATATCCCGTCAAAGTTAAATCTCCAATATCTAAATACATTCCAGTCAAAGCGGCAGTTCCTGTCGGAATAGTAAGCTCAGCAGTAAGAGCTGTCGGTTCAGTCCACACTTTCGTTCCTGCTTGCGTATGGTCTGATAGAGCAAATTGTATGGAGAATTTAGCATATTTATTAGAACCAGTGTTTTGAGCTCCTTTTAAGGTTATATGCAAATGCACATCTCCTGCCGTGCCTTCAACCCATTGATGCGGAACTTCTGATGCTGGGGTATCAATATAATCATTAACTGCAAAAGAATATTCGTTTGTATTCGTGGTAAATGTTTCCCAAGCAGGGTAATTCGCCGCTGGGACTTTTGCTGACGAAACTGGGAATTGGACATCTTCATAAACTGCCGTCTGTAATTCCAAAGTTTTATTTGCACCTGTATATACCCTTGTGTCGTTTGTTGAGTGCAAATCCAAATATCCAGAATTGGCAGAGTTTATATATTCTGTCGCGGCATTAAAATATAAATGATTTGTTGATGTAATAGCTTCGTTTCCATTCACCATTAAAGCCGAAGTCGTGTCATCTGTCGGCAACACACCTGCCCTTGAAGCAATGAGAACTCTGCTGTCTCCATTCGTTCCACTACTCCAATCAAGAACTATGTTTCCGCCAGTAGGATAGCCATTAAGATTATTTATCAACTGTGCATTTGGCAAATCTATCGACCCCTGAGAAGTCCCATTTTCGTCAATCCCAAATATTTTTCCGTCATATCCCACATTGAAAGGGAAATATTCGCTTCCAGCCGAAGGCCCTGAAAAAGGAATGTATGCAGTGTTGAAAAATTGATAATTATATTCTGACCTTGTGTCTATCCTGAAAAAGGCTCCATTGATTGTGCCGTCCCTACCGATGTCGTTTAATTGAGAGAAGTTCGTTCCAAAGTCCAAAATCTGCGGTGTTTCGGTGACGAATCCAGCTATAATGGTCTTTGAACCAGGATTCGGGTCATTGCTGTCATAATAATTTAATCCCTGAAATATCCAACCTGTATTAGCACCATCTACCGCAATGGATTTCATATAATTACCAGTGGTCAGAAAGCTATACAATTCATATGAATTAACAGCCGAATTGTCATAAGCCAGTTTGACGTTGAGAGGAACTGTGCTATCTCCCGTCTTGCTAATGTCTGCTGTTCCTATTGCAGTAATAGCGTTCGTTCCATCTGCTAAATAAACTGTATTAACTACCATATCTTCAAAACTACCTGCTCTGCCCTGATAAGCTAAATTAGCAATAACACCAGAACCATCATAAGCATAAAGAGCAGTTCCACCATCAGTCATTGTTACAACTCTTGTTCCGTCTGAAAAAGTCCCTGCATAATTAGTTCCACCGAAATAAAATGAATATATCCCCTCCGAAAAAGAATCTTCACCTACTGCATTTACGGCATAAGTTCCGTCTGCAAAAGTTGCGCTATTTCCTCCATCTGAAAAATACCCCGCATAAGTAGATGTTCCAAGATAACTTACATAACTACCATTTTCAAAATCCCCTGCAACAGATGTTGATGTGGCAATAGCATAAACACCAAACCCAGACCCAGGGTCACCGATAGAAATTGTATTAACTCCATCTACAACATATATTCCTTGACCGCCATTTGCAATGGAAACAGAACGAGCTGTATCATTGAAAGTTGCAGTATCTCCACCGTTAAAAAAATCTATGCTATTTGTTCCATTAGTAAAATAACTCTGTCCTGTGGCGTCAACGGCGTAAGTTCCAGTGGCAAGTTTAACTGATGTGAGAGGACTTACTGCAAGGTCTGCAAAATATCCTGCATAATTTCCATAAGTTGATTGGTCATTAATACTTGAAAAATTGGCAACCCACCTAATAGTTGAATTGTCGTCATAATAATATTCTCCGCCTAAACCAGTAGTATTCTCCGCTATTGAGGCGTGAATGATATTTGATGCAGAACCCCAGGTCGCTTCTGCTGTTAAGGCAGCATATCTTGTCCCATAAGAGTTTATCCAAACATTGTAGTAAGGATAACCTGCTGGATTTCCTGTGTCTGAAAAATGTGCTCCTTCAACACCCCCATTCCCCCCATTCCCTGATAAAACTTCCAAAGAATAAGTGGAAGAGCCAATAGCCACAGAATTGCCCGCAGAAGACCCATTCTCAAAAAAGGCATTCATTTGATTGCCTCCAATTTGAGTTAAGAAATATGCCCCGTTATAAGTATTTTGAATATTTACTGTTTGGTTTCCACTCCAAGTATTATTTATATCAAAATAGGCGCTGGCAACACCATGAGGCGACCCGATATAGACTGAACCAGTCCCATCAGTGAATATACTTTGCCCTGTTGCATTAATAGCATAAGTTGAATCATAAATATAAACGTGCTGATTAGCATTATTGATAAAATCAGCGGCAAACGCAGACCCACCGCCAAGTTGGAGAGTGTTTTGGGTGTCATTAATATAAACCCCAACAGCACCAACGCCAGGAGCTCTTAATCCTATGTTTATCAACGCTCCGCCAGATGGCGAAGTGTCGTTAATTGTCAGTCCTGAATAATAAGTATAAGGTCCTAAAACAGTTGTCGTGTTCGTTTCAACTCTTGTGTTTCCATCGTCAAAAATACTCTTGCCTTGTGCATCTATCGCATACGTTCCATTCATCACCTGGACAGATTGTCCTGCCATTCCGGTGTTGATGATGGTCTGCGGGGTTGTTTGGTCAAGGTGCAAAGAAAGCGGGTCGGTTTCAGATATTGCTGGGTCAAGTGTCGTATAATGCAATGTTCCAAAATATCCATTTGGAATTGGAATAGTTGTAGAACCCAAATCCCAGGTTTGGTCAACTGGAAAAACACTGACTCCATCTCCATACCAATAATTCGGAGAACTTATGCCCCCGTTTATCTGTGCCATTGCTACCGTGCTAATAAGACCTAACCCTATTAAAATTCCTAATAAAATCTTCTTCATATTTTTATGACCAACAAATTATTTCGCAAATCTGCAATGCTGTCGGACTTTGTATATAAACCGTTTTTCCCGAAAGTTTTACCCCTTCAATGTGTATTGAACCACCAAAGGGTATTGTTATGTAATTTGAACCAGATTCTCCAACCGTAAAGGCTATCTTTAGCATAGCGTTAAGCGAGCGAATCTTTATGTCAATTATCCTAGTTCCAGCTGGTATTGCTTTTGAATATTCCGTATTTGCCGTAGCCATAGCAACGTTATAAATTGTTGGCGTTGTTGCCGGCGTGGTGTTGTCTTCAAGTTTTGCAAGGTCAATATTGTTTCCAGTTCCACCGTATTGCACGTTCATTTGAGCGTTGTAGAAATGTTTTCCATCTTTATCAACCAAGCGAACCGATATTGCCTGCTCCTCTTTTTTATTGGTAATAAATACGTTCAGCACCGCCTTTATAACCCCGAATATCTTCTGTAAAATCTTAAAACCTTTTTCTTGCTCTGGAAAATTGGAAACACTTACTTCTCTTATGCTTCCAATTTTTCTAATCTCAGGCAAAAGTTTTTCAATCGCCCCCTTTAAATTTTCAATTGAACTTGAATAATCCTTCGGCTTATTTTCCCCAAAAACCTCCTTGATTGTCCTTTCAATTTTGCTTAATTCCTCTTTATAGTTTTCAATTTTTATGCTTTTTAACAGTTCGTAAAGTTTTTTAATATCATCGGTGTATTCCTTTTTTGGCGTTTTAGAAAATTCTTCAAAAAAAACATCAAATTTTTTAACCAAAACATCTGTTGAAAATATCTTTGAAAGATTTTCTATTGCCTTCCTAATTTCCAAAAATTCTTCCTTATTATCAATTGGTTTTTTACTCTTAATGTCTTCAAGTATGTTTGTCAAAATATGTTCCAAATCCTTCAACTTGCCGTATTCTTTTTCACCCAGCATAGCATCAATTTCTTCTTTCTTTTTTTTTAGAGCTTCTTTTTTATCCTTTTCCATTTTTTATTCTTTTAGAATTTTTTCTATTTCCTCCCTTTTTTGCCTAATTTTTTTCAACTCTTCTTTTTTCTCAATTTCAACAGCTTCCCGTATTTCTTTGCTTGCTTCTTCTACGATGGCTTTCTTTTTTTCCTTAATGTCTTCTTCATCAACTTTTATACTTATGGATTTCCTGCCTATTACCGGCAAAAGCGTGCACCTGCAAGAAACGTGTAGCGGCGGGTAGTCAATATCTTCGTAATCAATTTCAAGGTCTCCAATTTTATCCCCCTTATTTAAGAAGCTATCATCTAGGGCAATTACCTTTCCATTCATCTCCATACACTCTGGGCAGGTTCTCTCGTCCATAGCTGTCAGCCATTCTTTTGCTTGAACAACCCCAGACTGTCGGTATGCTTCCTCTGTTGCAAAATTAGTAGCTCTTGAGGTCTCGGTTCGAGAAACCCTCAAAGACCTAATTCTTTCAAAATTATCAAAAGTTGCATTTATCCTGCTAGCAATTTTACCCGTACCCTCGCCAGCACTTATTCCCTCTTCAAGTTGTTTCCTTATTTTTTGATTGGTGACCTTATTGACTGCTTTAGCAAATTGTATTGGTTTCTTTTTAAGGAAAGAAATAATCTCTGCGGTTGTCATATCAACCGAACCCCTTGTGCCGACATATTCAAGGGCAACCTCTCCTTCCGCTTTTATTATCTCTCTAATAAGCGGTGCAAGTTGTATCACAAACATTCTGCTCTCCTCGTCAATGTTAAGCAAAATATCTGGCACATTTATTGCCTTACCCTCAAGCTTTCTAAGCACCTCTTTTCTTTGTGCTTCCCATAATTTCTTTAATTCTACGGAGAATTTCTTTTCAAAGTTTTCCGAAAGCCTTACCTGTTTCGTCCAAAATCTTTCTTCTTTTGTAAGTTCTTTTTTTGTTTTCTTTTTGGCTTTTATGGCTCTTTTTTCCAAGACATATTCCTTTATTATTTTCTTGATACTGCTATGCACCTCTGTTTTTTCGTGCAACCT
>ERZ869929.1021-NODE-1021-length-11321-cov-5.833570_pt1 | contig 11321 bp, 14 predicted proteins | sample MGYA00579312_ERZ869929 | MGnify/ENA primary metagenome ERZ869929 (study PRJEB32216, sample SAMN09231818) | wastewater metagenome | place: USA: Maryland | collected 2016-08-09 | study: EMG produced TPA metagenomics assembly of the PRJNA472060 data set (Reclaimed...
AAGCATATCTAAGCACAATATCACTAAAGGCTTTACATTCCTGCACAGAACCCAATCCCCATATCTAATCTCCATTACGCTTCCTTCACGGAAACTTCCTTCAGGGGAATTTTCACTATACTTAATTTTCTTTACAATGGTTTGCGCTTCTCTAACTATATTCTTTGCACAACGGTAGGAGACGGAAAGAGGGAGTTTAGTCGTATTAGTCCATTTACGAATTTTCTGAAACCCGTCTGTATCAGCACCAGCAAATCCGTATATTGATTGGTTAGGGTCGCCAACTGTGATTAAGCGCCCATTTTTCCTGACTAATCTCTTCAAGAGAGCATGCTGCGCTGCGTTGAAGTCCTGAACCTCATCCGCAAATACAACGTCATAGGTGGGCAATATAATGTCTTCATTTACCGCTGGCATAAACACCATATCAGTAAAATCAAACTCAGTAGTATTCTCCAACATCAAGAACATAACCTTATAGGCATCTTCCATCTCCGTTGTTGAAGCAATTACGTCATGCTTAGCACATAATTCCCAAAGGTCTTTTTCATCTTGAACTAAGTTCTGTCTATACAAATCAATTATTCTCCGGAGATTGTAGAAATAATTGAAGCGTTGATTTTTGGGGATATGATGAAGAACCTTTTCGGCTATGTTATATGTCTTGTATTCATTTAGTTTGGGCTTTCCATAGTATTCCATCATTGCCTTCCATCCGATAGAATGCATAGTGGATACATCCACATATGATGGTGCCCTTTCTTTCAGTGTCTTTACAATGTGATTGTTAAAAGCACAAAATAAAACCTTCTTGTAAGGAGGTATGAAATCCATTGCCTTCACAATGGTTGTGGTTTTACCGGAGCCAGCGACAGCATCAATGATGATGTTGTTTTTCTTATTCTTCACGTTATGGAAGATGACGCGCTGAAATATGGAGGGCTTAAATTCAAGCATTGTTTTCCTTCTTTAGACTATAAGCCCATTTGCTTCTAATCAATTTACGCTTTCCACCCCAATAGATGTCTTTGACCTTCTTTCGCTCTAATACGCCAATATCGTATAGTGAAGCGAACATAATTTGAATGTCTGTACCCTTGGGGAATTTATCCAACATCAACTCAGCAACAAACCAACCGCCTTTAGCCATGATTGGCTTCAGTTGATTAAGATATGTTTCTTGTTGTGGAGTCATTATTTCAATTGTCTGATCCAACTTGGAGAACTAACATGAAAGTCATTGTCTTTCACTTCGGCTCTCAAAAATCGCGCTGCTTCTTCCTGAGTTTGGAATTCCTTAGCTTTATCGCGCAATTTAGTTACAATTATTGTTCCGTCCTCTTTGAAGCGTTTGAAATACATCTTGGGCGTGCTAACTTTTCCAAACGTCTTGGCTGGAATAAACAGAACAAATACTACTTGATAAATCTTCTTTCCTTCCTTTACAATCATATGGTTGGTTTTCTTAGTTAACTTTAGTGGCGTATTCAACGCACTAACATCCCGCCATTTTCCTTCAAGACAGTGTCTAATCCATCCTTAACTAAATAGCAAGCTATCATCTTGATATTTAATTCTCTCCTTAACAAGTTCATTGCCTTCCTGAATCTTCCATCTTGCAATAACTCATAATCATGAGTCACTATATGAAGAAATCCTTCAACGCCGGAGAAATCCTTTTTAGGGATAATAACAGAAAAATCTGACTTAAACTCCTCCCGGAGAAAGGGGAGAATGACCACCTTAATCTTTGATAAATGTTTAGGATTAGCCTTTTCCATCACTGATTAAATCCAAAGTAAATTTTACTCCCTCCTTGAGAAGTAAATCTTTGACTTCGTATTCATTGACGGGTTGCTTGGTAAGCCCTTTAAGGCAAGCGTTATAGCCTTTGAGATATAATCCTACATCTTCTATGACCTTGCTATTTAACTTGCTGAGAAGGGCAGGAGAATGGCTGAGAATATGCTTCCTTATCTCCTTCCGGAGATTAACTTTATTGAGGAATGAATCTATGATATTTGACATCCTTACTGAATTGATAAATGACTGCTGGTTCTTTATCTACATAATTCTGTAAGGCTTGTGTAAAGGCTTTTTGGTCTTCCTTCACTTGTTGGCCAGTGATTGATAAAAATTCCGTAATATCACAGCCCTTCACCGTATTAAAGTCTATGGAAGATACTCCGTTGCTGCTTGTAGGAATGAATTCTGTTCCAATCCAAATCCTTGGCTGATTATGGTCATGAACTCCAGCAATAGGCTCAATGATGACTAAAGTCATTTCAGCAAGCAATATGTAACGCACTATTTTAGGTGAAATCGCTGTTGTGCTCATCTTGTAAAGGTTTTAACTTGGTTTTAACGGAGTTGAGTAACTCATAATAACGAATTGTAGTGAGATTTCCATTGTTTTTACGGAACTCATCTACTTTCTCACCCTTCATTTTTGACCTCACTAATCTACGCTCTAAGAAAGTCATTTTCAACTGCTTCATATAGAAGGTTGAAAAATCACTTTCTTTTTGATCATCTCTCACATCAAATCCTTCCGGTAAAGCGAAAATCTTGGAATTCTTATTGTATTCTTTATCAGCCAAACGAAACAACATCCGGGAGAGAGCCTTATTCAGGAACCATTGGAATGCTTTAAAGTCAGGGTTGTATCTTTTCAAACACAACTCCATTGACATATAGCACTCACTGATCAAGTCATCTTTAGTGTGTAAGCATTCCCGGTCTGAATCTTTAATCAGATAGAAGAAATTCTCAATGTTCTTGATTATGACGCGCCCAACCTTAATGAAAAGAATGCGCTTCAATTTAGTCTTTGCTGACTCTGATTTAGTTGTCTTTATTAGGACAACAAATTGCTCTACGACTTTGGAATCGTACTTGCAATCATGCTTTTTTAGGTAGGAATAATTCAGCATATGATTAGGTTGGCAGTCCTCTATCCATTAACCGTTTTTTCTCCGCCAATCCTGATCTTTTGTGATGCTCTCGCATCCTACCCTTCAACATCTTTTGTTTCTCCCCACTGGAAAGTGAGTTGAATTTATTATAGCTTGTAGTAAAGAATTGTTTTCCTTCAGAACCAAATTCCCCTTTGTTATTCATCAACTCTCCGCATTGATCGCAAGGCTCATCTCTATCTTCATCCTTCTTGTCCTTCAAAACAATAAACGCCTCACGTCCAACGAAGGTTTGATCTTCTGTCTTGGGACAAAAGGTACAATCTTCGTTGTAACAAACGTAGTTATATGCTTTCAAACTCATGATAAATCTTTTTGAGCTAAGTCCAAGAGCCACATAGCATCCGCTATGTTATCATCTTTGATTGGTTTCTTGAATTTACGAATAGCGGCTTTGATCATATCCGGCTTCTTTGCGCTACCACTTCCGGTGGCATGCTTCTTAATCTCTCCAGAGGAATATGCGCGGAACTCAACCTTGTTCTCAATACAAACAATCTCAATCATAGCAACGAACTTACCATGAGAGATATTAGCAGCGGGAAACCGCCCACCAGCACGTTCATAAACGACAATATCAATTTTCTCAGTCTTGATGATTTTGTCTATGAAAGCCTTGAAGCGTATTAGTTTAAAACCAACACTTTCCCCGCTTTTTACCTTAAAATGCTCCATGCCAAATAGCCCGGAACTGGTTGCCCATCCGGTTCTTTCTGCTGGATCAATAGCAAGGATTTTCATATGATTTGGCTTATGCTGTTTCTATATTCAATATCAATCCGGTTCTCCGCTCCTATATCATTATTGTTATGAGATACAACTAAGGTTGTAGTCTTGCATCTATTCAATACTGAAAGGACGGCGCGTTGACCTGTGGTATCCAAACCTTCAAAGAATTCATCCAAGCCAAGGAAATCTAAACCACCTGACTTGGAGGCATTATTGATAAGTTTTTGAAGAGTCAAGATGCCACATACATCTATTCTCCTCCGCTGACCACCTGAAAAGCGTTTGTATTTCTTCCAATTCTCCTCATCTCTACTAACCAATACATCTATATTCTCCTTGATCTTTCCGCCCTTGAGGACTTTGTACCCATTGATCTTGACGGTAAGATTAACTTGGAATCTACGCAGATTGTAGTTTACGTAGCCTTCAATAGTGGATAAAACCTTGTTAATCAAAAATGTTTTGAAGCCACTCATGCCGAAATTCACCACCCAAAAGTCCAATTCAGATTTTTTATTTTCCAATACCGAGCGTTGTTCTGACAGAAGGGAAATTGTCTCATTTTCCTTCTCTACTTTATCCTTCAAGCTATTGATTTTGTCAACATTCTTCTTGAATTCCTTGGCTTCCTTGATCTTCTGCTCAATCTTAGTTATCTGCTTCTTTTTCTCCTCTATCTTAGTGTTTGTACGCTTGAGGTTTCTCTGCTCCTTTTCCACAAATTCATCTAAGTAGTCGTATTTTTCCTTGTTTATGTTAATGCTATTAAGCCTCTCTCTTGTCTTGTTGACCTTCTTCCTCAATTCCTCCAACTCCTCTTCATTAGTCTCTGATAATGATATGCAATCATTCAGTGTATCTTGGAGCATTTTAACATTCTCTTCCGGCGAAGCCAATAGCCACTCATGTTTACATTCTGGACAAACAATCTTTCCTGCTAATTTCTTTTCAAGTCCGGATTTGATGTCCAAAACTTCCTGCTCCTCTTCCTGCTTCCCGGATAGCTCAGTTTTATGCTTTTTAAGCAGTCTCGTCAACTTTTCGGGATTGCCCAATACTTTACCCAGTTCCGTGAGTTCAGTTGATTTTAGGGCTATTAAATTGCTGCTTTGCTTTTGTTCTGCATTTAATGCTTCCAATTCTCCATTGGCCTCAGTCAACTCAGCCCTATATTCTTCTAAGAGTTTCTTGGCTTCCTCTTCCTTATTCTCTTCTTCCTCCACTATTTCTGCCTCCCATAACTCAATCCGGGTACTACTTGAAGACATTTGCTCATCAATTTCATCCATCTCACTAACTAATTTTTTAACATCCACATCTACAGCCTTTAACGCCTTGTCTATGGAGTCTGAATTTGTGAAGCGCGCAATGATCTTCTTTTGATCAGTATCAGTTGCACCAAAGAAGGAATGCTTATTTTGTTGATTGATCAAATAATAGTTCAAAATGTCTTCCCTACTAATATCCAACAACTCTAAAATACGCTTATTGCCCTCCGGTACTCCGGTAATTTGCGTATTGCGTTTATCATTCTCCCATATCTCTATGGTGTTTGACTTATTACCCCGTCGAATGACCCTTACTATTCTCAATTTCTTTTTGAGCACTGGGTTAACAAGAGTAAAATCAACAGTTGCTTCATCCGTAAAGTCCAATACATAATCCTCCTTATCCAAATCCTTATTTGGAATATCAACTAAAGCAACGGTAATGGCCAAGAGTATGGCTGATTTACCTGCTCCATTACTATCAGAGCCTTGGGGTTCATCAAAATTCTTAGCATACACTAACGTAACATCACCTTGAGTAAACTCATAGGAGAAACTGGTATAGCTACGGAAATTTACCCCTTTGATTGATTGTGGTGTCCACATAACTATATACGGGCTAAGTATTTCAATCCAACCGCTTTTTCGCGACCAGAAAATTGATTGACTGAGCAATAGTCTTTAAAGCACTTCAAAATGTTGCTTTTATCGAAGCTAACAAATTCTCCGCTCTCCGCCGCCTCTACAGATTTCAAAATCTGCTTGCTTTCTTTTTTCACATCAATACCCACATCGGTGAAGAATTTCTTATCAAGGGACAGCAACTGCTCTTCCGTCCCTTTGAATACAAAGCGTATGTGATCAGAACTATTGCGGTATTTATTCCGGAGTTTTACAATGGCAACTTTTTTGACCTTATCCAAATCAAATACAAACTTTTTGTATTTGCGGAATTTAGGCACAAATAGTTCATGAGTTCCATCAGCATATATGATAGTAAATCCCTTTTCATTGTCTTCTCCGTAGTTCCTTGGCATTATTGAGCCAATGTAGTAGATATTATCACCCACTTTGCTTTTATTGTGATAATGACCCACAAACACTTTATCATATAGACTAAACTTCCCAATCTTGACGCCTTCCTCAACTACGCTTCCATCATTGTTCCGCACTCCGTTGATGGCTATATGGGTAAACAAGTAATTGAATTTACAATCACTCATTGACTTTCTTGACTCCTCCAACAAAGAAGCCAACATTTTATCATAGGCTTTTCCTTCTTTGAAATACGGGAGGAGGGAAAAGGACATATTGCCGTCAACTATACACTGATAGTCAGTCACAATATGAACATTATCCTCATTAAAGACATCCAAATAGCTCTCTTGGGAATCAAGGAAAGTTTTATCATGATTTCCGGCTATCTTGATAACAATCAATCCCTTCTTTTTGCATTTGCCAAGAAACTTTTTCCAAGCCAAAAGCACTGAAAGACCTTGACCTACCCGTTCGGTGAAAATATCTCCCAGTATGTAGATGGTGTCTAAACCTAATTCCAATGTCTTACTAATCAACTGATCAAGCACCTTATCAACTTCCTCAATAGTCTCCTTATCAAGGTGCAAGTCAGTAGCTAATATTGCCTTTGGTTTAGTCATGTGTCTATTCCTCCACCCCTCTTAGTGTTAAGAGAGCATTGTGGCGCTCTTTAGCCACCTTAGTATGAAGAACATTCAATAATTTGTTACGACCTTGATAAAGGCCATAGAATTCTTTCTTGGTTGACCAAGTAAGTTTTCCTTTCAGAAAACTATGCTTGCGCGCTCCCTCTTTCTTCACAATTCCTGCCTCTACAGCAAAGGCAATGTCTGACTCTGAAAGAACAATGCCATAACCCAAGCAAATTTCAATTTCCGTAGATTTACGGCTACCAAAATCGTTCTTGTGTACCTTTACATCAGTTATCTGTCCCACTTGCTCTTCGCCTACTTTTACCCACTCCTTCAAGCCCGGACGGAGTGCCAAGCAAGGTAGATATTCCAACCAATCTCCTCCCGGCGTATAACTACCCGGACTATTGAGATTGCTTTTCAAGTGATTGATTGCCAAAAAGCAAATATCATTGTTGTAAATCTGAGCCAACATATTCTTCATGGCTGCTGTAGCGGCTCCCGCGAATGCTGCCATTTTAACATGCTTATGCTTTGTATCAGTTCCTTTCTCCGCATTCTTCTTCATGATCTCAATATTCTCCCGGAAAGAATCCACTTCAGCGCGGGAAACCGTTGCACCAACAGAATCCCAGAGAATGATGATCTTAGGTTGACCTGCACGCCCTTCTTTGTGCCAAAGGTCATAGATATAGTCTAATACCTCTTGAAGTTTCATAAACAAATCCTCTACAAACTTAGATTTGAGTACAATTACATCTTCAGCATCTAATCCCAAATTCTCAGCATATTCCTTATTTTCACGGCTTTCTGAAGAAAGGATGATGCGCACACCATCTTCACCAAAGGCGCGTTGATGGTTCTTAACTCCCGTAAGGCCAAGTGTAGTCTTGCCTGATTTGGATTTACCACTGAGAGTGATTAAGCCTTTAGGATAGCCTAACACGCCCAAATTGAAATCCAATTCCGGAGAACCAGTGTGTGTCCATGTAGCACTTGGATCTAAGTTACTTTTATCAGATAGTCTAACTACATTAGACTTTTCAAATTTCTTTACTAACTTATCTGCAAAACTTCCCATTTGTTGTATAGTTAAAACAAAAGATACCCCGGTCAAGAGGTATCTTTTGTTGATTTGTTACTTACTTCTTATTACCCATTTTGGCCTTGAGATTAGCCTTGATAGCGTCAAGCGATACTTTGCCTTTAGCTTTAGGCTTTTCTTCCTCTTCCTCCTCTTCTTCAACTTCCTCTTCCTCCTCATTGGAAGCCTCAGCCTTGCGTAATGCTGCTCTCAGGTCATCGTCACTCATATTAGTAGTAACTTTAACGCCAAGGCTTTTCTTAGCATTGTAGGCTTTCAAAGCACTCCTGTCCATCTCATCAAACTTGTCTCCTTCCTCTTCTTCAGCTTCCTCCTCCTCCTCTTCCTCTTCCGGCTCTTCTTCCTCCTCTTCCTCTTCAGCAGGTTTTTTCTTAGAAGTCTTTTTAGGTTCTTCCTTCTTCACGGCTGATTTCTTCTTGGGCTTTTCTTCCTCTTCCTCCTCTTCTTCTTCAGTTTCTTCCTCTTCCTCCTCTTCGTCGTCTTTTGATTTGGAAGATTTAGTTGAAGGCTTAGACTTTGTTTTAGGTTTATCTTCCTCAAACAAAGCACTCAACTCTTCAAGAGTTTCTTCCCATTCATCTGTTTCCCACAAACCAATTTCATTCTCCTCATCAAAGTACTGAAGACCTTCACAAGCCCGGTCGTAGTCGTCTTTAGTGTAAGAGTTTTTGCCATACTTCTCCTCCAATGTAGGAACTTTTTCAAAGCGTTCCAATTCTTCATCGGTAAGCGGAGAAGCCTTCTTAGCAAGAACAACTGAATAACGCTTGGCTTTTTCTTTTTCCTTATCATAGGAAACAATTACCGGGATACCGTCATCAGGGTCAGTGAATGGGTCAATGGTAATAGGCTCATCACCATCTTCCACAGTAGAGAGGGCATTGATACCATCACGCACAGTACGGTTCATATCCAGTTCACCAAACTCCTTATTCCATCCGCCATCTTCTTTCTTGGTTTCACGCGCAGCGTAAGCGATCCAAGAAGTTGAAAGGCTAAGACCGTCTTTCCAATCGGTCATTTTCTTCAACTTCTCATCTGCGTCTTCGTCCTTGGACTTCTCCAAGTGAACTTTCGCCATACGCATATATTCTTCCACTACATCTTTATCCCATCCGCCGTGTACACGTGCATTAGGAACAGTGCCGCGATACGTCTTATCGCTATCATCAGATGCTGGGAAAGTGAGCCAATGAACGCCACGGCGTACATAAAATGATTTCATGCCCGGATGCGGCGGGTAAAGGCGGAGGCGATTGGAGCCGGGTTTAATGGCCAGAAATGCTGACCCACCTTTGCCCAACTCTTCGTCATCCTGCGCAATGTTCTTTTTCAAGTCAGCGACATTGGCCGGCTTGAATTTTGATCTGTCGAACTTTTTAGTTGCCATACAGTTTGCTTTGTTTAGTTGTTTATAGTTTAACGTTGCTTGCTTACTCTATAAGTTTAGTGAGGATTTTAATATCCACCCCATTGAACTTCTTGGCTAATTTATCCCATTCCAAGTCTCCGGGTTGTAGTTTCTCAGAAATCTTGTTTAACTTATCGGATTTATCCTTCAAAGACCAATAGACGCTATTCATAATGGAATGCTTCTTCTTGAGATTGATAGCGCGCATCTGCTTAGCTTTATAGGCGGGGTCTGACCTATAATCATCATCCACTATATCCGCTGTAAACTTCTCCTTTCTCAACTCATACTTCTTGCGTATTTCCTTGCGCTTCTTAGCTTTGAAAACCTTACAATCCAATTCCGCTAATGAATGAGCATTTTCCATCTCCGATAGGAGTAACCCAAAGCGATTAAGAATAACAGGAAAGGTGATGATTTCTGCTAGGATATTAGCGTGATTTATCACCAATAACTTGTCAATGTCCATGTCCTCTTCATCTTCAAACTGGAAGAATTTAAGGGCAATGGTCTTATCGCCTATCTCTATAGTGTAATTGCTTTTCATTCTATTATGTCTTTTCCTTCCTCCTTGAGTTTATGTCTCCGTACTGCTTCAAACAGCGTATAGTGCATACACTTCATCAAGTCAGTGGGGTTATAGCTCTTGGCGTCATTCTGGGAGCAATACCGCTGAATATACCGGGTAGCTTGTCCCATATTATAGCCCATGCTCAATTCCCGCTCTCCGTAAATGAAGCCTTTTGTGTTAAGTACTGACCCTGTATATTTACCGCGTTCCAAATAAGAACTATTGACATGGTCAATAAATTGAACCATCATACGGTAAGTATGTGGATCATGCTTTTTAATGTTTTCCAAGTCATTAGCTAATTCCTTTGGAAGTTTCAAGTCAGATTTCTTGGCTTTGCCTTTGGCAGAATTCATAAAGATGTTTGGTTAAAGTTCTATGATTTTTGTTTCGTATTCATCCGTGAAAAGTACATTGACGCCCTTATAGTCATCAAATTTGACTTTCCCGGATATTGCTATCAATCCTCCGCTCTTCTTAATCTCATCTAATCTGGTTGCGTTCTTCTCCCATACATCCGACCACATTGTGCAATACAAAATCTCATTATTACACAACAATGATAACTGAGCAAATTCTCCCCTACGGCTCTGCCTTCTATACAGTTCTACTAACTTTCCAGCAATCAAGGCTTTTTGATAATCCCGGTCGCCATCTAAAAATACATTCGGCTCCATATAATACTTAGCCAAACGCTCATTTTTCTTAGCAACAATACTCTCATAATTGATGTCGCCAAATCCAGTCAATTCCCGCTGGAGAAGCACCCAATTATAGCTCTTGTTGTACTTTGGCTTGGAATACTCCTCCGGTAAATCCTTCTTAGCTTTAGAAGCAAAACGCTCCAAAAGATTTTTCCTATCTCTTAGTAGCTTTATGTTCTCCAACTGATCAAAAGCCCCAGCTACAATCAACTTCTCTGCATTTACGCGTTTCCCCTTCATTCTCTCTATGAAATCTTCCAGAGATGCAAATTTACCATTCTCTCTACGCTCCTTCAATATGTTTAGCGTACCGCTTGGCCCAAGTCCCTTTATTTTAGATAACGACCAATAGATGTTATTTCCTTCCAATGTAAATTCATTCAATGACTTATTTACGTTTGGTAGCTCTATTGTTAGGTCAATTTTGCGCTTTCTGATTTCATTGATAAGTTGAGGCACTTCCAATTCTCCTCTGTCTTTCCTAATGAAATTGAAACAAACCGTATAGAACTCACTTGGGTAATGAAATTTAAGCCATTGACACCAATACGCCATAATAGCATAGGCGGCACTATGGCTTCGGTTAAACCCATACCCGGAGAACCTTTCTAACTTCCGCCATATATTGGCTGCCTCCTCTGGCTTACAACCGTTTTGTTTTGCTCCAGCAATGAATTTCTCCTCATAGGTCAACATCTTCTTCTTGTCGAACTTCTTCATCACCGTCCTGATTTCATCACTCTCCGTAAGGGTTAAATTACCCAATACGTGAACAGCTTTCATAATCTGCTCTTGATAAACATATAACCCATGAGTGTTCTTAGTAACATCCTTGAGCATATAGTCAAACTCCGGCTTTTTCTTTCCGTGCTTGATTAGAGCGAAATC
>ERZ869929.1022-NODE-1022-length-11290-cov-4.324166_pt1 | contig 11290 bp, 18 predicted proteins | sample MGYA00579312_ERZ869929 | MGnify/ENA primary metagenome ERZ869929 (study PRJEB32216, sample SAMN09231818) | wastewater metagenome | place: USA: Maryland | collected 2016-08-09 | study: EMG produced TPA metagenomics assembly of the PRJNA472060 data set (Reclaimed...
CCAGCAGCTTTTGCACCTTGCGATCCAGCGCGTGCCAGTCCGGGTAGAGGAGGTCGTTCAGTTCCGCCTCACTCAGGCCCGTTATCCGCTCATACACCCGGTTCGCCAACGCGTCACGCTCATTCGGCGGGGCGTTGGCGATACTGAGGATGTCACCCCGACGTACTGCAAACAGGTTCAGCTCGACAGACCGGCCATCGCTCAGAACCACAGTCGGAAGCCCTCCAGGGACTTTCTCCGCCATGTCTTACTCCGTTCTTTAGTACGTGGTATCCGAGACGACGCCGCTGAACTGGAACTCGAAGGTCAGTTCAACCACGTCATCATACGGGATTGACCGCTCACGGCTGGACACAATCGCCACTACCGAGTGCTTCGGCTTCGTCGCAACGGTGCCTTCCGGTGCCCAGATGAGGGTTCCGGAAACGCCCTTGTCCATCAGCTGCCACATCGCCGTCGCGGCGGTGCCGCCGGTCTGGTCCAGCAGCGTCAGCGACGCGGTGCCGTCTTCCAGCGCGGTCAGATAGGTTTTCGCCACATCCGCCCCGGCGCTGGCATCCACCAAATCAATCTCCTCCGACGCGGTGAACTCGCGGAAGTCGGCGTGAATGGTGGTTCCTGCAAACGAAAGATAGAGATCCTTGCCGGTATACTCTGCCATGTGCTTTGTTGCTCCTTTACTGGCCGAACCGGATACGATAAACAGCCCCGATGTGGTAGACGGCACGCCCGTCCGTCCCAATCTCATGGAACGCCACATCGTCCTCGCGGGCACACCAGAAGTTGGTGTAACCCGTTACGGTCAAACTCTGGTTGTGAAGCGCCGTGTCAATCTGCTCGTCGATGTCCGTCGCGGTGTTCTTCGAGTAGGCGACGGCCTTCACCACATACACCACGTTCCTCAGGCGCGACGGGGTCATGTTCTCATCCCCGCCGCCCTGCCACTGAAAAATCACGAACGGGAGCGGGGCGTTGGACGGCGCGATCATCGACCAGATGCCGCCCAGCGCGAGGTTGGTGACGTTGGTGACGTTCAGCTTGTTATAGAGCGCCGTGTCCGTCAGTTCGATGATCCCGGTCATTCGTCATTCACCTTCGTCACCTTCGCCCGCTTGACCATCATCCACTGATGCTCGTCGAGCAGTTCCTCCACCTGGTACACATCCCCGTTCACTGTCACCCGGTCCGCCTGAGCGATGTCCTGGTTGTAGGCCACCCGCAGGATTAGCACGTCGCTGAACTCGCGCCGGTTGGCTCCCTCGCGGATGTCTCCGGGACCGCCCTGCACGCCCAGCCGACAGGCGACCGTACCCGCAACCGTGCCCCACGCTTCGGACCATCCGCCCTGACCATCGTTGGTGACGGTGCCGCGCTCTATCTTGCACGTCTGGTCAAAGATGCTATCGGCCATGTCCCGCATCCGGGCAATGTCGGCGGCGCTGAAGATGCTCATGTCAAATCACTCCGGCTGACGAACGTCACGCTCATGCCGCCCTGCCCCTCGTAAAACTCGACCATCTGCGCACAATGCGTGAACCACTGATTGGCGCTGAAACTCTGGTCGTCGGCGCTGAAGGAGATGAACTCTGCGCGCCAGGCCATTTTACGCCGCCACACGTCCGCGGCTGCGGCGTTCAGGTTGTAGCTCCGGCCCCGCAGCCAGTAGGCGGTGCCCAACTGGTCAGCCGTGAAGCGCACAATCCCGTTGATGTAGTCGGCGCTGTAGCTCGACGTTCCGGCGAAATCCCCGTCATCATCCTCGACCGCCCAAACCGCCGACCCGGACGCGGCTTCCTCGAAATAGCGGTAGGGCACGCGGTACTCGAAGTACTGAGCGGTTCCCCCCTCATACTCTACAACCTGCGTCATCGGGTATCGGTTTAGATCGGTACGGTTGGCGTCCAGAACTTCCTGCAACTGGTCATCCGTGAAGTAGGATGCGCCCGCGACGGTGTAATCCGCCGTGCCCACATTCGCCATGCCGCGTAAGCGCAGGATGTTGTTTGCCATCCCGGTACGAGCGGTCATTCTTCATCTCCTTCAACACCTTCAAACTCATATCCCATACCCGTAATCCAAATACCCAAACGCATAATGGCAAGCCCGACAACCAGCCTGATATTCCACCAGCGGTAATTCTTCATGCGAACGTGTACCGCTACATTCGCGACAACTTCCCCGCTCTCCGCATAGATTGCATACGGCACAGGTACAGGGATGGGGTATTCTTTCCGTATCGTCATCCTTCATCGTCCTCCCGCGCCGGTTCGGGCCGGGGCCGCCGCTGGCGTTCTTCCGCCGGGCCGCTCTGGCGACCTGATTCCGGCGGCTTGCTGACGATGACATACCCGGCTTGCAGCAGACGGGCGATCCGCTCCGCACGTTCGCTGTCTACTTCCACCCGGTCACTTCCCCTCACCAGTACGACGATCATGCGATTGCTCCTTCGATGGCACGCCACATCAGGTTATGAGCATCTTCCATGCTCTTTGGGTCGTTCTCTATCCACCACAGCGGCCCCACGTTCCGATTGACCACCAGCTCACACCCGGCGGCATACGCTTCCACCGTCGCGCGGTTGTAGGGTTCGGCCTCGATGGGCAGGAACAGGAAGGTCTCATACCGCGCCAGCAGCGCGGGCACGTCCTTATAATTGACCTGCCCCTTGTAGAGGAGCGGCGGTCTTACGGTGATGACCTGCGAGCCGTACCCGTACACATCCACCGTTACGCCCTCTTTCATGGCCCAGGCGCGCGCCTGCTCGATGCCCTTACCGCGTTCAATCCGGCCAATCCACACCACGCCCTCGCGTTCTTTTGCATTACGCGCCGCATTACGGAACGGCTCGAAAGAGACGGAGTGCGGTACGAACACCTGCTTCCCCTCAATCCGCCAGGGCAGGCACTCGGCCTGCACCGGGCTGCCGAGGATGAACAGCCGCGCGTTCTTCAGCAGCCACGTCCTGAGCGTGGGGTCGCCGTAGGGCCAGACGTCGTGCTGTATCTTGACGACCGGCTTCCTGCTCAGGAACGCGATCACGTCATGGGTGTACTGCGTGCAGTTGTTCACCACGTAGGCGTCCACGTCCTCACGAACGGCATCCGGTGGGCACGGCACGACCGTCACCCCGGCGGGCGCCTGGCTGGCCGCTTCACGCGCCGCCATTTCCGCCCCGCCCTCGTATTTGCCCGCGTCAGCCAGCCACCCGATGCGCTTCATCGGACCACTTCCTCTCGAGTAACGGGTGGAGTTCGTGCCAGTACTTGTGTATCAGGCTGGTGTTCTGCTTCTCTCCGGTGTAGTGGTAGTGGAGCGCCAGTTGGTCAGGCAGGCACTTCCCCTGCCAGCCCAGCCGTGCCACCATCTGGATTTGGAAATCCCAATCGCTCAGGCACAACCGCTCACCCTCACGTTCGAGCAGCCATTCGTACCGGCATCCGGCGTCTACCGCCTCGCGGCGGTACATATACCCGAACAGACTGTCGAAGTGTTCTGTTACGCGCTCCGGGCGGAACGGCCCCGGTACGTGTACCCGCGCGCCCTGCCCGTGATACTCCGTCTGCCCGTAGACAAACCCGATGTCCTCATCCTCGTCGAGCGTCTTCACAAACCGCTCGATTGCACCGGGGTGGTAGTAGGACCGGGCGCTCTGGAAGATGAAGTAGCGCCCGCGTGCCAGGCTGGCCGCAATGTTCATCGACTCCGCAAACCCCAAATCAGTCTCATTGAAATGCAGTTGTATCAAATCCCCATGACGGCGCTTGTACTCTGTCAACCACTGGCGGGTGCCGTCCGTCGAGGCGTTATCGACAATGACCACCTCGTGCCAGCAGCCCTGATGGAAGAGCGCCCATTCCAGGCACGTTTCCGCCAGCCCCTTGGGGTAATTGGCGAATGCTTGCCGGATGGGGAACAGGATAGACACGTCAGGCTGACGCACGGGCCGCCTCCTTCTTCGCCTTCACCGTGACCGGGGTCAGGCGTTCGGTCTGGCGCGCCAGCTTCTTTTCAATCTTCGCAAGCACCGGCTTCCAATACTGGTTGACCACCGTGAAGGCATCGTAATGCTCCTTCACGAAATCCCGTGCCAGACGGCGGCGGTCGGCGTTCTCGCGTGTCTTCCACGCATCCTCATACGCCGCCTCGATTTCATCCACCGACGGCACGAACTGGTAGCTGTTCTGGCTGAACACCTTATCGGAGTAGCCGACTTTCCAGCCCATTCCATCCCGGACCAGCTCGGGCATGGCGGTGTAGTTGCCCACGATGACCGGGCAGCCGCACGCCTGCGCTTCAATAATCGTCAGGCCGAACCCCTCACCCTTTGTGGCGTTCGTCACCACGTCACAGGCGCTGTATACGTTCCGCATGTAATCGAGCCCAATCATGCCCCGGTTGTACTGGTACACCGGCGGCTGAGCGATGCTCTTCTGCGGGATGTCATTGCGGGCCACCAGCTCGCGGATGTTCTCACCCATCGCCCCGGTCCAGTCGGTATGCAGATAGAACACCGCTTCCGGGTGCCGCTTCTGGAAGCGCCCGAACGCCCTCAGGTTCTGGTCAAACGCCTTGCGACTGGGCGTGCCCTTGTTCGCCGCGACCATCCCAATCAGGAACCGGTCATCCCCGATGCCCAGCGAGGCGCGCGCCTGGCTCCGCTCAACCGGGTAGTATTTGTGTTCGGTATCAATCGCGTGCGGCACGTACTCCGGGAGCAGCCCCGCGTCTTCCATTGCCTTCTGCCCGAACCTCGAATAGCAGATGGGCAGGAACGCGCCCGCTGTGGCTTTCACCACGTCCGGTGGCACCGGTTCGTGGTCAACGGGCATCCAGGGCACGTGATTGAACATGCGCGTCAGCTCGACCGGGAAAATCCAGTTGTCTACCAGCGATAGCACGATGTCCGCATTGAACCACTCCGCATCAGCGGCGATGACATCCAGCCCGTAGGCGTCGCGCCCGGCGGGTAGCAGGAGAATGCCGTTCTGCTGCATCGGCGCGCCCTGCACGCCGTAAAAGCAGGTAATCGCCATCTCGTGCCCCAGCCCCTTCAGACGCGGCGTGAACTCCGCCGTCTGCGTGCCGTAGCCGGTGGGGGCGTGGGGGGCGTTACTCACCCATAGTATTCTCATTGGCTCACCTCCTGGGTTTGCTCCGGGGCGAGTGAACTCAACCCACCCGCCCCGGTCAGGTTATCCGCGTGGGCTAGTTGCCCATCTGGTACTCGATGACCACGCACCCACGGGTGGGGTCGCTCGAGTTGGTTTCAGCCTTGCCCAGCACAATCCACTCACCGGCGTCGATGATGGTCTGTGCGGCGGTCAGGGTGAATGCCTTTGGGGTCGATGCGCTCAGCGGGTCGGCGGTGCCGCCCACCGTGCCAATCGTGCCTTCGACGCTGCTGCCCGCCGTCCCGTAGTTGTACAGGGACAGGGTGTAGGCGGTGCCGCTGGAGGTCGCGGCGGCGTCCACCACGTAGGCGCGGAGAATCTTGATTCCCCCACCATCGGCGGCTGCCGGCGCTTTGAAGACGTGCCCGACTACGGTGTTCCCCTGCCAACCGGTGGCAGTATCGGGAAGCTGGAAGGAAATGCAGTAGGTTTCCTGTGACATATCGTTATCTCCTTATCCGTCTATCTAGCTGGGAGTCGTGGCGTCGCCAACGAGCTTGATACCGCGCGTGGGTGCCCAGGTGCCGACGGCATACCACAGGCTGGCGTTCAGCTCGACACCCTCGCGGGATTCGTCACGCTCGGGGCGGATGTTGAACGGACGGCGCTCATCGTAAGCGATGGCCTGACGGTTGTACATCGCGCCAATGGCGTCCGCGTTGGTATCCACGTCAATCGACGGGGTGACGACGAAGGTCACACCACCGACCAGCGAGGAGACGAAGTAGTTATTGATAAGGCTGTCCTGGAACTGCGGCGCGCCCGCGATTTCCGCGCTGGTGGCCGTCGCGCTCTGCACCAGGTACATCCACTGGTACGGATGCAGCACGCAGAAGTACGGTCCCGGAATCTTCAGGGCGTGCATCATGGCGCGTGCCTTGATGATTTCGTCCCACAGCAGGGTCGAGCCAGCGGAGCCGATGGTGCCACCGGTCAGGCTGGCGAACTGGTCTGCGATGCTCTCATCGACGTAAGCCGCGAAAGCCCCGCCGAGTTCCAGCGCCGCGTCTGCACGCAGGTTCTGGTCATCGGTCGCCAGGCGTTCATCGGTCATGAAGAACTGGTCCGCGTAGCGGTACGGCGTCAGGGTTGAGAGCGCCGTCCGGTTGAACTGCGTGCTGGTGACGTCTTCGCCTTCTGCTACCTGACGCGGATTGGCTGCGCCGTAGGTGCTGTTCTTGCGCGGGTTCATGCCCTGCCCACTGAACACGCTGACGGTCGGCACCAGCAGGTTCTGCTGGCGCAGCGTCATGAACGCGCCCTCGTAAATGTCGTTAATCAGGGAACTGATGTCTGCGTAGCGTGACTGTCCCGTAGTCATTGTTACTCCTCAAAAGTGATGGGTTTGTCCGACCGTCCGAAGCCGGTGGATTTTGACATGTTCAAATAGTCGTTCATCCAGCCAGCGTTACCGGCGCGGTCGGGTGCGCCCGGGTTCGTCGCGCCTACCGGAGGCGCGGTCCTCGCGGGAGCCTGCTTCGATGTCAGGTAGGGTTTCGCCGCGACCAGCGCATCAATCGCCTCCTTGACGCCCTTAACCGTGCCATCCTGTCCGACCTCAACGTTGCTCAGGTCGGCGAGGTGGAAAGCGTCGTCAGGGTCAACGACGCCCGCGCGGGCGGCTTCCAGCGCGACGGCGTTCTTCAGCGCCGTCTGCTTGAGGTTCGCTTCCAGCGTCTCGCGTGCCTTCCGCTCCTCTGCCAGTTCTGCGGCCCGCCTTTCAGCGAGTTCCTTGTACTGCTGCTGTTCCTCCATCTTGACCTCCTCAAGCGCGGCTATCTTCCGCTCCATTTCGCGGTATTTGGTGCGCCAATCGGCGGCCTCGTGTCGGACCTTCCGCAGTTCTTCGATAGGGACAACGGTCGGTGCCCCTTCGTCTATGGGGTCCCGCCCCGGTTCGGCGTCCGGCATCTGGCCCTCGGCCTTCACATCATCGTCTGCCATGCTTCCCTCCTGGGTCGGCTATCTGAACGGGCGTCTGCCCGGTATCAGCGATACTCTTTCGTACACTGGCAATTGGCCCGGCATACCGAACCATCTCCGGGCGCGGGCAGGCTGCCAATCGGCACCCACCCCTCCGCCGCGTAGCCCACACAATCCGGGCAATGTTCCGCCTGTCCCAGCACGCGCCGTTCCTGAGTGAACCCAGCCTGACGCTTTGCGGAGACATTCGCGCGCCAATAAGACACCTGCGCGTGCTGACTGTACAGACTCGCACGCGCCGCGATTTGCGCGGGGCTGAGCTTGCCGTCTGCCACGTCCTGAGCGAACTGGGCCAGATAGTCGAACTCACTCCGCACCTGCTCGACCACGCGCCCCCAATCCTGGAGCGTCATCCTGAGAAACCCGCCCTTCCCCGCAATCGCGGCGGTGGCGTTCGAGCGGATGATTTCCCACTTCATCCCCGCATACCACGCGTCAATCTCCACCCCCAGCGTGAGGGCGGCGGCGTAATCCGCCATGCGGGCGGTGAAGCCTTCAGCGAGCCGCGTCAGCATTGCCCGTTCCCTTCAACAGCGCATCCGCCAAATCCTTAAAGCGAGCGCGGATGTCTTCCACGATGTCCGCAATCACAGCGGGCGTAATCTGCGCCTGGTCATCCAGTTCCTGCGGCGTGTCCGGGTGGAAGGTGCCCGCCGGGATGAGCTTGCCGTCCGGTGTAATCGTCATTCGATTGGCCTCAACGCGCCTTCAACAAACACAACCTGAGCGCAGTCAAGTAGTTCGGCAATGAACGCCTCAAATGCCACTCTCTCCTTATCGGATAGGGCATAGGATGTTGTCATCCCGAAGGTGTCCTCTTCTTCAAACATGTCATGAAGCACATGCACGGTTGGCACGCCGTCTTCCGTGTCGTCCTCAATAATGATGGTGTACTGTTTACTCATTCGAGCGGCCCGCCTTCCGGTGCCACCAGCACGCCCCCGCCCCCAGCCCGCAGCCGGTCCGCGATTTCCGCCTGACGGCCCGCGCTCTGCGTCCGCTGCTGCTCCATCGAGGTCAGCGCCCGGCGCTGGCGTTCCTGCTCGGGGTCGTATCCTGCGCGTTCGAGCGCCGTCTCCTGCGACAACCCCATCTGGCTCATCATCGTCAGATGCTGGGCTTCCTGTACCGGGTCAACGGGCAGCGGGTCAGGCCATGTGACGTTCAGCTTCACCGCCCGGTCATAGCCGCCCAGTTCGAGCAGGTTGCGCGTCAACTTCGAGAGCGCGTAACTGGCGCTCAGGCGCTTGACGCCTGACTTCGCCAGGTTGTCATTAAACAGCACGCGCAGGCCGAAGTTCGTCAGGTCGCCGAGCTTGTCTTGCACGCTGGAAGGGTCGAGTTCCCGCGCCCCGTCGAAGATGGCCCGCCGCAGCACGCCCATGAAGTTAAGGCTGCTGGCGAGGTCGGATTGCATCTCGAGGTTGTACACCTTCGCGTTCTCATTCATCACCGTCCACAACCCACCGACGGCGGAGGCTTGCAGCTCCTCAACCTTTATCCCGGTACCGATGGTCTTCGGGTGGGCATGATGCTTCAGGATGCGCTGCACGTTGGAGGCCAGGAAGTTCAGCCCATCGTTGAGCCTGCCCGTCCCGCCGATGTCGTCCTTGCCGTAGTACCCGTTCGGGTTCGGCTGGTTCTGCCAATCGACGATGGGTGCCCAGCCGAACGGCCAATCGGTGACACTCACCGTGTCCCAATTGCCGTAGTCCGTTTCGCGCCGCATGTCGATGACCTGCCAGTAGCCCGCGTCCGTGCCGTCCTCATTCACCACCCGCACGATGTCCTGACGGCTCCGCTTGTATTCCACGCGGTACCACAGCACCCGCTCAATATCGTCTTCCGCCCAGAAGACCGTACAGTTCTTCGGGTTCAGCGCCACGAGACGCGGTACGATTTCGCCCGTCTGCGGATGCTCGACGCCCTGCGGGAGCAGCTTCAGGAAGCCATGCCCGGTGACGGCGGCGTTGGTAAGCGCGTTCAGCAGCAGCGCGTTCATCCGGTTCGCCTCGTAGGTGCCGTCGATGAACGCCTGCGCCGGGTCAATCTCCTCTTCCTGCTGCCCCGCCAGCCCCGCGAGGAACGTGGCCGCCGTCTCCATGAACCCGCGTTCGCCCGGCTGGTTCACGATGTCAATCTTCAGCCCCTGGACGTTGCCCCGGTCATCGACCCCCAGCAGCTCACTGACGCCCTTGTCAATCAGCAGGCTAATCAGGTTAATCATCAGGTTATCGTTGGTGCCGGTATTGTCCTTCTTCAGCGGTTGGCGGTGGTTGCCATTGTAGTAATCCCACTGGGCGTCTATCACGCGGTCGCGTTCGCTCCGCTCGTGGCTGAAAGCGTCTTCCACGGCGCGAAGTTCGTTGGCGTTCGCTTGCGTTGGGTACCGGCTGACTGCGGGCATCGTTCCGCCTTTATCCGTAAAATGGGTTGGTGGCCACGCTCACCACGTAGCGACCCTGTGCAAGACGCGCTTCCCACGCGAGGGCCAGCGCAATCACCGTGTCATCGTGCATCCCGTCGGGTGCGTTGTACTGCCACTTCCCCGACGGTAGGCGCTTCGCCTCGTACGCTTCCAGTTCGCCAATCAGTACCGGGTCGTTCGGTATCCCTATTTCGCCCCGCTCGAACGCCCCCACCAGCTGCTGGATGACGCGCGCCTTGCTCTCGTTGGTGGTATTGAACCCCTCCACCGGAAGCCCCGCGTGCGCTAACTCCTCGAAGTTCGGGCCGCCAATACTGTTGAGTTCTACAACCGTTTGGCTCACCTGCCAGCGATTAAGCGCCGCCGTCACCCGGTCGCGCTGCACCGCCCAGCCGATGGCGTTAAAGCGGTCGATGTCCAATACCTGCCCCGCCTCGTCGACCACCGCGATCACGGTGAAGTCTTTACTCTGTCCCCAGTCGACCCCGGCATACGCGCGCCCGGTCATCGTCATACCCTCGCGGACGGCTTCCCGCACGCGGCGGAACACGCTACCCGCGTCTTCGGTGAAGACGGCGAGGTATTCCTGGGCGAACTTTGACTCGGGCAAATCACGGCGCGCTTCCTCGATTTCATCCCCGTCAATATACGGGTTCGTGCTGGTTGGCATCTGCCACGAGGCCCAGCCTGCGTCTCCCGCAATCGCGCGGTTGTACAGCCGGTAAAAGTAGTTGCGCCCGTTCGTTGAGCTTAAGAACCACGCATCCCCGCGCCAGTCCGTCAGGGTCGGGCGAATTGACCCTTCCCATGCTCGCTCGAGGTACGGCGCATACGCTGCTTCATCCAGGATGACCCGCTTATAGCGCCGTCCGCGCCCGGCGTCCGCTTTGTCCAGTGACCAGAACTCCAGCGTCGCGCCGTTCAGCATGTCAATCCGGCGGTCCGTCGCATTCTTGCGCTTCACCACCGGTTGCAGGCGGTCAACCATTTCGTCCCACACTTCGAGCAGCGTCTTGTACGTGGGCACGAACCACCCTACCGGATACCCGGTTGATAGCACTTCAATCGCCTTGTCGAGTCCGAGGGCCGTCTTGCCCCACCGCCGTCCGCAGGCTACCACGTTAAAGCGCGCCGCCTCCTGCGTCACTTCCAACTGCGCCGGGTGGTAGTCCAGGCGCGGGAATTGCAGGCGGCTACGCTGACGGCTTTCGTGAGCGGCCAGGATAGCCGCTGCTGCTGCCGGTGATAACGGCGCGCGCTTCTTCAACGATGGCGCTGTACTCATCTTCACCTAGTTCGTCGAGCATGGTAGCTATCGTTTCCACCCGTTCCGTTGGCTGCCCGGAAAGCAGCTGCAACTTGTCGATGGCAATCCCGATGACCACGCCCAAATCGCGGTAGCTCGCTTCGCTCCGCGCATGGTTCATCTCGCTCAGCGCCGCCGTGACTTCATCCCGCAGCATCTGCACGAGGTCGACTCTTTTCTTGGTGACATCCTTGTCAGGCGGTGGGTTGCTCTCGCCATTGAACCAGCGCGAGAGCGTGCGGGCTGGAACATCGAGGCGATTAGAGACGGTGGTCAACGCGCCCGGTACATTCGGATAGCCTGCCGCTTCCAAATACAGGACAGCGGAGGTACGAAAGTCGTCGGTATAGCGCGTGCGTTTGCTCGATTTCGCCATTCCACCTCACCTCGACCCCGGCCCCG
>ERZ869929.1024-NODE-1024-length-11277-cov-16.720994_pt1 | contig 11277 bp, 33 predicted proteins | sample MGYA00579312_ERZ869929 | MGnify/ENA primary metagenome ERZ869929 (study PRJEB32216, sample SAMN09231818) | wastewater metagenome | place: USA: Maryland | collected 2016-08-09 | study: EMG produced TPA metagenomics assembly of the PRJNA472060 data set (Reclaimed...
GCGGGCCTTATGCGCTTATGTTCTTTGGCGACCCTCACCTTGACGATGATGGTTGCCACCTGCCGCTTTGGGATAGTCACGTTGATCTGGCTGCATCAACCGATCACCTTTATGCGGTCAATATTGGTGATACGACTAACAATTGGGCTGGCCGCCTTGCGCGTCTTTGGGCAGACCAAAACGCTAGTGCAGAAACCGCCCGTAAATTGGTAAAGCACTATTTGGCGGAGCGTGGAATTCCTTGGCTGCTTTGGTTGTCAGGCAATCACGATATGTGGGATGGCCCAGTTGGGCGCGCCGTATTTGAAAAGGACGCGCCAGAATTTGTTACGCTTGAGGATTGGCAGGCCAAGTTGACGCTGGTTAGCCCTTGCGGAACTGAAATCCGTCTTTGGGCTGCGCACAACTTCAAAGGCAACTCAATCTGGAACAATATGCACGGCCTAGAGCGCGCCGCGCAGATGCAAGATTGGGCGCACCTATATGTTGCGGGCCACCATCACGACACTGGTTTGAGGCAGGGCGAAAATCCACACCGGGGCTTCATTTATAATCTCATGCGCGTTCGCGGTTACAAATATATTGATGAATATGCCGACCTGCACGGTTTCGGCGAGCATCAATACGGCGCTGCTGGCGTTGCCATTATCGATCCTGCCGGTGACAAACTCAACAAGGTAACTTGCTTCCTTGACCCGTTTGAGGCGGTCGATTTTCTTGCATTCAAGAGGCGGCACCATGAAGGGTAACTTTGACACCTGCCTGCGCGAAGTGCTTGTGCATGAGGGTGGCTTTAGCAACCATCCGTCCGATCCGGGCGGCATGACTATGCTAGGCGTTACCAAAGCGACTTATGAGGCTTGGGTTGGCTATCCAGTATCTGAAAAGGTTATGCGCAGCCTAACCGTTGCCCATGTTCGCACGCTATACAAGGTGCGCTTCTGGGATGCGGTAAAATGCGATGATCTGCCTGCTGGCCTTGATCTATGCGTGTTCGACTTCGCGGTTAACGCTGGCCCTACTCGTGCAGCCCGTTATTTGCAGTTGCTGGTCGGTGCTAAGGATGATGGCGTTATCGGCCCTAAAACGCTGTCGCTAATTAGCCAATACGTCAAGTCAGTAACTAAAGCGCACGCGGCGATGCTATATCAAGACCGCCGCCGTGACTATTATAGGCAACTTCCGACCTTTAAGACATTTGGTCGCGGCTGGTTGCGCCGTGTTAAGGAAGTGGAAGCGTTGGCTGTTAAGATGGCTGGCAAACTTTAATTGCTTGCAGTGAATAATTGTGTTTAATTTGCCAAATCATAGGAGGCGAGTATGAATAAAGATCAGGTTTTTGGTGTGGTTCGCACTGTTGCGGCTGCCGGTTTTGGTTTCCTTGCTGGTAAGGGCTATCTTGATGGCGCTACCGTTGAGGCCCTCGCTGGCGCAGTTGCCACCATTGGTGTTGCCATTTGGTCGATTGCTAGCAAGCGGGCTGCCTAATGTTTAACTTCCTGTCGGCTTTCTTCGGACTTTTTAGCAAGCTGTTTACGGCTTGGCATGACGCTAAGAAAAAAGAGGAAGGTCGGCAGGAGGCAATCAGGGATATGAATGATGAAATTCAGCAACAGATCGACTTGGGTGAAGCTGCTGCCTCTGTCCCTGATGATGCTCGCACTGCCATCTTGCGCGCTAGGTTTGACCGCGCCCAAGCCCGCGCCCGTGCCAAAGAATAGTTATTGCGATATTGCCGAGCCTATTGGCTACGATAGCGAAAACGATACCGCAGAAACTGTGGCTGCCATTGAGCGCCATAATAGTGTATGGGTTTGCTTGTGTGAAACCCCGCCTAACTGCCCCAAAGGAGTTAAGTAATGCCAATTATTCACGGATACAGTGACAAAAGCATTTCGGCCAATATCAAGCGTGAAATGAAGCGTGGAAAGCCGCAAAAACAAGCGGTAGCCATTGCCCTGTCTGTCGCTAAAGAAGCCAAGGCAAAGGCCCGCAAAAAGCGTTAATTGGTGAACCAGTAATAAATCACGTAAAGCCAGCCTAGGCCGCCTTGAAGGATTGCCCAACCAATAGATTGGTTGACAGACCAGCTAATCGCCGTGGCTAATGCAACGCCTAGCGCGCCTATGCTTTGCCCAAAGTTCACGCTGTTTCCTTTTCAGCGATAACAATCCTGCGCGATGCCAGATCATCAATAATAGCAGTATATTCTGGATTGCGTTCCATCATGTAATGCGCTCGGTCAATTCCCTTAATAATTGTCTTATGGTCGCGCCCGCCGCAAATCTTGCCTACATGGGTAAACGACAATCCGCGTTTATGCAGGATTTTGTAAAGAGCATAACGCGCAGGCATAAAGGCATGACACTTGCTTTTGCCTAGTAGTTCCTCGCGCCCAATAGCGAAGCGCTGGCATACTTCCGTAATCAAATCACCGATTAGCATTAGTCATCCTTTAAGTGTTCTAGGGTTAGTATCGCAACAGCAAGAAATTTGAAATCACCTTCCCGCAACCACTTTGCAATCGTCTTGCGTTCCAGCTTACGCCCTGTCTCTATATCTTTGCGGCGCAGGGGTGTGAGTTGTTTGCTCATTGCCTCCCCTTCAGTGCGGCGCGGGCTTTCTTGAAGCTGCGTTTGTAGCCCTTCAGCAAGGCGCGGGTCTTGTTCAACTCCGCTACCGCAGATGCATGATCGCGTAGCAGCCGCTTATTCTCGGCTATCAACTCGGCAATCCGGTCTGCGGCCTCTTTTGAGTAGTCGCCCTTGTAGAACAGTCGTGTTTCTCTCAGCCGCTTCACCAGATCGTCGGTCATTTCCGCTTCCTCATCTCTTTCTGCCAGCCGTCCTTGAGGTGGCCGTAGTCGCGCGGCTCGGTCACCAAGCCAGTGTGTCCGCATACGCCGCATTTATCCTCGTGCCACGTTGCGATGCCGCATTCCCGACGACCGTATTTGCTGCCGCATGGGCTGCATATCCATGCAGGGTAGGTCATTGCTTCCCCTCCAGTGCGGCGCGGGCAATGTCGCACCAGTCACCATAGCGGTGTGCCAATACGCGCTCCAACGCCTCCCGCAGCCGCTCGTTCTCGGCAGTCAGAGCTTCGATGCGGTTGGCTGCCTCAGCGCCGTCAGGGTTAAACAGCACATCTACTGAAAGCAGACGAGATTGTACCGTTCGTGGGGTCGCCACCGTACTCCCTGTGGGCGCAAACTCTTTGCGGTACGTCCTTCGAAGCCGCTTCACCAGCGCCTTATCCTCGGTCATGTCTTATCCCTCTCTGCGCGGATTGCGGCGACAACATCGACAATGGCGCGACCATAGGCTGCATCGCTTTCATCTTGTGGTTCTGCTAGGCGTTCACCCTCCGCAATCACCGCCGCACGTTCCAGCCCTGCGGCGTAGGCGGCTTGGCGGTGGCGGGCGAAGTCTTCCGCAAGATCATCTAGCTCGTCGTCCATAAGCCAATACCCGTGCCGATCCGCCGCCTTCCGATCCTCGTCAGTCACGGTCATGGCTTAGTCTCCAGCCAAGTGTAGAACTCAGGCCAATCCTCAAACGCTGCACCTTCGCGCCATGCGTACAGAAAATCGACCATCTCAGCCCAATCTTCGATCACATCTAGCGCATAGTTCATTGCGTCGATTGCTTGGCCGTGATCCCCCAAGGGGCGGTTAGTTCGCGGGTCAATGTCAGTCACGGTCATGGCCTGCTCCTTTCATGGTGTGAGCAGTGGTAGTCATCTTCGGTTTCCACTTGCTTAGGGTTCAGGTGGCACCATCCACTCCGGTTGTTAGCTATGGCCCGGATGCGTTGCAGATCATTTACCCATAAGTCGTGATGGTCGTACTTGTCGCTGGTGAAGAACCACCCCTTGACCTTCTCTTGCACAAGTGCGGCTGGCACTTCCCATTGCTCATTCCGCTGCCACCATCGGCAAGCGCTACACGTAATGGCTTCACTCATGGCCTGCTCCTTTCTCAACTTCTACACCCGGCGTCCTGCCGTTGTTTCGTTTGCCACCAAGCCCAAGTTTACGGCAGCGTTGTGCTACGGTCATGTAGCCGACACCGATCTTCGCAGCGCATTCAAGATAGCTTTCATTGCGTTCGCGCATCTCGATCAGGGTGGCATCCATCTCTGGGGTCCAGATTACCCATCGCCCGTCTTGATGCTCGGTGGATATGCCAGCCAGCTTTGTCACCTTGTCGATGCTGCGCTGCGCCGATAGCAGTGCCTTTGCTACCTTCTTACCGCTGATACGCGGTTCCGGCTTGCAGTCGTGGGCAACCTCGAAAGTGTTGAACCGATGGCCGCATTTCTGGCACTCGCGGCGGCGTTTAATCGGGCCGGGCGCGCTGGACTTGGCGTTGCGGCTATCGACCACTCGCGTATCCCCGGCGCAATTGAGGCAGGGATAGGTGCTCATTGCTCACCTGCTCCTTTCACGATGGCGGCGGGGTCTAGGGCATCGAACGTTGCAACAATCCCGTGAGCAATGTCAGACATACCCCGCCCATGCTCTTTGTGGATGCGCTTGAGCAGCCTGTACCAGTCGATGTGGTCACGCTTCGCAGCCTCCAGTGCCAGCCTAGCGCCTTCCTCCATCAGCGCGGGGGCTGCGGCGCGGGCTGCTTGCAACACTTCCGCAACCGCAGGGTTTCGATCAGCTTCGCGCCAATCAGTGACAAGACACTGACCAGAACGGGCGATCATGATCGCTCTCGCAGCGGCCTCTATCGCTTCGTCGTTCATTTCCCGAACCCCTCTTCCCACAGTTCGATGCAGCGAATACCAAACGCATCCAGTGTCGCGCTGTGGTTCAAGCCGTTCTTCAGCGGTCGCCACGCTTCCATCACACACAGCAGCTTGCGATCCACGGGCGGCTGCTCGTAGCGTTCGATCATGTCGCAGAGGGCGCGGAAGCAGTCGTCGTGCTTATATACGTCGCACATATCGCCCCACTGCTCCGGGTACCACCCGCACAGCTTCGCAGCTCTGATCTGCACCCATTCGGGCGGTGTTTGGGTCATTTCGCCTCTCCCAGTGCGGCAGGGGTTTCTTTGCCCTTCGGTTTAGTGCGATGCAGAACCTGTTCGAGTTGCTGCTGCTGGCCCTTCCATCCGGGCATCCACTGCTTGCCGTCACGGCCTTTGCGATCACGTCCCATCGGTATGCTCCTTAGCCAAGCCTTCGTTCGCCATGTCGCGGTAGGGCTGCGTCAGCTTGATCCACTCTTCGGTTGGCTCAATCGGCCACGCCTTAGCGATGCGGTCCAAATACTCCCGTAGCCGCTCGTTCTCGGCAGTCATGTCGCAGAGGGCGCGGAACACGGGGCTGCAATTATGTTCGTGCTGCGCCTCGGAAATGCTCCAATGGCGATACCCACTCCGCTTCGCAGCTTCGATCAGCACCCAGTCGGGCGGTGTGTGCTTGTCAGTCATATACCGGTTCTCCGGGGAATGTGTCGGGACAGGATGCAATTGCTTCGCGTCCAGCGTCTGTGATCTGCCAAGCGTTTTGTGGGCCACCGGTGCGAAACGGCATCCCTTCATTACCAATGGTGATGCGCTCAACCCATCCAGCCTTTTCCAAGCTGACCAGCAAAGCGCCGTGCGCCGAAACAATTTCACGTTCGCAGCGGTGAATGCGTTTTAGTTCTTTGGAGAGAAAAGGGCGGCGCAAAAGCGATTTTTGCTGCTTCAGCATCTTGAGAGCGGACCAGCGACTTCGTGTTAGGTGCGGTGTTTGCTTGTCAGTCACGGTCGATCTCCATCCGCTTGGCCGGTTCGACATGGACTTGCCCATGCGCTCCCGGCACAGTGCATTCGATCACCAAGCCTTCAGGCGTAAAGCTGCTTGAGTAATAGCCCACGACTACACCGCGCCATTCAGGGCCGCTGATCTTGCGGACGGGGGTGCCTAGGGGAAAACGCTCTTGCAGTGTCATTTAACGGCCTCCGATTAGGGCTTCATTCACGCGCCCAATGTTTATGTTAAACACATTGGCAATCTGCTGCTGGGTTGCTTCTGGATTGCGCTCGTAATAGCCACGGATTGCCTCTGCTAGTTTGGCAGTCATCCGCTGCGAGTGAACTGGCCTGCGTTCATTGCGAGCAATCTTCTTTTTATAAACCGTGAAGCCCTTAGCTTCCATGCGCGCAATAATGGCCTTTGCTGCGCTTTCCGTTACAAAAGCCGCATCCATTAGCGCCTTGATGTTTGCCTCATTTGTCATCGCTATCATCCATTTGCACGGTTATCTCAAATCGCTTGCCGCACCAGATAATTGGAAACTTGGCTACAAAATCCTTGCTCATGTAGCGGCGCAATAAGTCCGCATCCTGCAGGGCGCGCATTCCAATTTCATGGGCAAGCGCGTCTTTATTCTTGAGTTCATATTCCGCCATCAGAAACCATCCACCCGGCCTTGAGCATACAGGACGCAAAGCGAAAGCATAAGCAACCGCTCGTCAGTATTTAGCTTCAAATATGCTGAATTTTGATCGACCGACTTACCAGCATCCTTGGCATTCATGCCAATGCGGCAAATGGTCTTTGATGCTTCCACGATAATTTCAAAACGATTGATGTTAACGCTAACCGACTGCGCGCTTGCTGCGCTAGGTGTAACCAGTGCAATTGCTGCGATCATATATTTGAACATCATATTCTCCTTAGTCGATCGGTTCTTCTTGAAGGGTTATGCGATAAATTTGCATTGGAATGCCAACACGCTTTTCGGCATCGACTTTGCCTTGCTTGGCCTTTTCAAGCGTTTCGTAAGAAAACACTGGCCTATTACGCATAGTGCGAATTTGATAAGAAACTTTCATCGTGAAGCCCTCCACAGTGCGGATTTAATGGCTGCGTTTAAAGCCTCAGCGTAGTCATGAAGGAACCATTGCAGGTCACTTGGAAAGCCATTGTGCCGGTAATGGTTAAGCATACGGGTCAGCTTTTGCAGCCGATCGTCTTTAAGTTGGCGCAATGCCGCATTTGCGCGGCGCGTTATCAAGCGAGCCTCATTGACGGCCTTCATATCTGAAGCGCTATGCTGGCGGCTTGCTCGTATGTGGTTTAGTGCTTGCATCTGCTTTACTCCTATTAGGCGGGCTATTAGCCCCGTTGATGGGTAACTGATAAACCCGCCTTGAAAGGTTGTAAAGCTATTTTTTCAAAAAGGCTACCAAGCGGCTTGCGCCATTCTTGGCCTGATAGCCTCAATCAAAAGGGATATCGTCATCCAGATCGTCGGCAATAAACTCATCGCGCATTGCCTGATTGTTTGGGTCTGCAACCTTACGCTGACCTCCCTGCGCGCTATCAAGCATAGTCAAGCTGCCGCCCATTCCGCTAACAACCACTTCAGTTGAATAGCGGTCATTGCCAGATTGATCCTGCCACTTGCGGGTGCGAAGTTGGCCCTCAATGTAAACCTTACTGCCCTTGCGCAGATAGCGTTCTGCAACTCCGACAAGGCCGTCACCGCTAATGACCACGCTATGCCATTCGGTGCGCTCTTTGCGTTCTCCGGTGGCCTTATCCTTCCAGCTTTCACTGGTGGCAATGCGAAGGTTGGCAATGCGCCCACCGTTCTGAAACGATTTAACCTCTGGATCAGCGCCAAGCGTGCCGATCAAAATCACTTTGTTAACTGAACCTGCCATAACATTCTCCTGTGTTGGTGGTGCGCTTCCTAATCATTCCCAGCTAATGATGACTAGGGGCTGAGGCGCTGGTTAATCCTTCCGGTGATTAGGCTTCGAAGCGGCGCGCACCTGTCCGCTTGGTGGAGGCCTTGCCCCTAACTGTTAGGCCATGCCTAAGGCTGCCATGTAGGCATCCAGCACGGCCTGCATTTCCTGCCGCTCGTCCTCGCGCAGCTTCCGCAGCTTGATAACTTGGCGCAGGATTTTCTTATCGTATCCTACCGCGCCAGCTTCGGCGTAAACGTCCTTAATGTCATCTGCGATTGCCTGCTTCTCCTCAGAAAGTCGTTCGATCCGTTCGATCAACAGGCGAAGGCGGTCATCTGTTTCAAGCGTCATAAACTTCACTCCATTTTACGTTGTGTTTCGATCCATACGAATAGATCAATTCAATTAAATCAGACATTTGGGCCTTGGTCAATCTTGATGATTGGAAGCCTACCGGGAATGGGCGATTATCCAAGCCCATTTCAAAAGCGGTTTCATGGCCCAGCGCATTCATAAAAAGACATTTCCAAACTTCTGGGGTGTGCATCCTCCCTTCTGGCTTGGCGCGGCTAACATCTGATAACATAGCCCACATTTTTGCGTTCTGGTCATTGGTTCGCGTTGGTGCGCTTACTTTGACCACGGCATCAATAGGAGCCTTGTCTATCAACGCATGAGCGAATGCCCGCTGCGTATCACCGCGCAAAATAACAGTTTGACTCACAGCCCGCGCTCCCGCTTTGCGTCTGCTATCTCCCGCGCCTTTGGGCTGGCTTTTGCAAACTCATTGGCAAGAGCGATTGGGTCAATGTTGGCAGATGCCCAAAAAGTCCGTTCACCTATTGAGTGCTGGCGCTGGTGACAGCCATTAGGTCCGCCACAAAGTGATACAGTAAACCAGTCATCAGGCTTTTGGCCCATGCCCGCCCCAGTGCCAACCCTAATATGGGCCACCTCTATTGCTGTTTCCGAGCCGCAAACGCAGCAAGCGTGGCTTCGCACGAAATTGCAATGCGCTTGCGACTTCCAGCGGCTTGCGCGCTTTGCTGGCTTGCTAATGCGTTTAGGTAACATTGAGCCAATACCTTGCTTTACGATCAGCCGAAAATTGGGCCAATCGGCGTTCACGATACGCCGGGTCAGGTCGCAGCGTTTTCCGCAGTCGCCGTGTCGCCAGCCATTGCTTGAAGTGCTTTAACATCGTCATCCACTCCTTTGAGAAAAACGCGAACACCTTTTTCTAGTTCGCCAATCATAATCTCGCAAAACGTAACCCGCTTTACAAATAGCCGCAGGTTTTCTGGCAAGCGTGGATCGAAGCTAACAAAGTCACACCACTGCCGATCTGTGCAGCGCATTTGCCACTGCATCTGGTAAAGGTATTTGGTCGGAATTTTGCCACTGCGAAGCGTCTCAATATGAGTGGCGCTGTTAGGACATTTAATCTCAACCAACCCATCATCGCCAACTAACCCGTCGGGGCTTGCGTGGGTGCCTTCAATGGTCGGATGCTTATACAGCCCTACCTCAGTTACAAACTGCCCTGTATGCGCCTCGTAAGCCAATCTAGCGGCTTCTTCGCTATCCACGCCATGCTGCATTGCGGCATTCTTGAAGCCATCCTCCTGAATGCCTGTCAGCCGTTCTACGACCAATTTGGCTTTTAGGTTGTTGCTGGTCGCACCCGGCTTGCTATCTTTGCCCTTGCTCAAGGCATCCGCCAACTGGGAAGCGCCAAGGCTTCCACAGCGGGCAGCGTGCCATTCGTCGGTGCGTTGCTCAATATCCTGCGTCATGCTGGCACCTTCTTTCCAAGCACCTGCATCGCTGCCGAATATTGCGAAGGGTTCATATCGGCCAAAGCATTGACCTTGTAATGCTTGCACAGCGCGGCAATGTCGGTTCCAGCCTTGTCGATCAGGTCTTGCAATGCGGACAGCTTATCGGCTGGCAATCCGGTTTCGACAATCTCAACATTGCCTGCAATTGCGTCGATTGCGTCATGCTCGACAATCTCAAGCGCCAGCATCCAAAGGTAGCGGCGAACATAAGTGTGCTGCGAACCAAGCGATTGGATCGGCAATTGCCCCTTGGTGCTGGCATCTGCAACAGGCGTGTTAAGGATAATGCTAGAACCATCCTCAATATCCACAATCCGCATGGTTGCAGTGCTGTCGGCAAAACTGATTGTGCAGCTAATCCCGACCTCATCGCAAATCTTTAGCGCCGGAACAAGGAAGTCTCCTAGTTCGAAATAGCGATAGCCCGCAAACTTGTTATGGCCTGACTTCTTGAGCGGTAGCGCGTGAAACATTACCCGCGCCTTGTTGAGTTTAGCATGAACCGTCATCCTGTTTTCTCCTATGCGTAACGTGGAAACATTGTGTTGAGGCTTACAACGCGCTGCCAATCGCGCTGCATCAACAAATTGCCGATCTGCTCGGCAAGCAATTCGTGATAGTTTGAATGCGCATAACCAGCCCGAATAATAGCCTCTGCTGCATCGCAAGCGGGGCAGGCATCAAACGTATCATTCAATGTAAATCCGCAGATAGTGCAATTGTCGTGTGCCATGTGGCCCTCCGTTGTTTGTCCCCATACCATAAAGCGGCCTTGACCTTTGTAAAGCCCCTTTTTACAGAAAACGCAACAAGGAGTAATTTTTATGAACCAAGTGCAGCAAGCGATCGCGCAGCTTTATGCGAAAATGGGCGAATACAACATTCCGGCAACTAAACTGGCAGACGCTTCCGGCGTGACCCGCATCACCCTTTCAAACTGGCGGCATGGCAAGGCGGTTCCCTCGCTTGACAAATATCTGCAAGTGGCGGACGCTCTTAATCAGCTAGTGCAGGAGCGCCAAAATGTCAGCCAATGCAGCACGGTTTCGGCGGAATAAATACGGCGCAAAAAAGACCGTCTGCGCGCATGGTCACAAGCATGATAGCAAGAAAGAGGCCGCCCGGTGCAATGAACTGCACGACTTGTGGGCGGCTGGTCAAATTGCCGATCTGGTAACGCAACCGCAATTCTGGTTCGTCATTGATGGCAAGCAGGTGAAACACGAAAACGGGCGGCGCGTAGGATACCGCCCGGATTTCTCTTACACGCAGGACGGCCGGCAAATCGCGGAAGATAGCAAGGGGTTCATTACCGCTGACTATACGCTGCGAAAGGCCATATTTCGGGCGTTGTTCCCAAAAATAATGTTTCGCCAGACCTAGGCTTTACACTCAAAGGGAAGCGGTATAAAAAGGGCGGGCAGGGAGCGCGAAAGGGAAAAACGCGCTCAACCTGCCCTCGCAACGCCTGAAGAGGAGGCATCGCTTATGTTGAATAATACACGCCAGAAGACCGTGACGCAAGGATAAGCGTCATGCACTATTTTCAATTCAACATAGGCGATTACGCCAGCCACACGCGCCACCTCTCATTGATGGAGGATTTGGCTTACAGGCGGATGCTGGACACCTATTATTTGCGCGAAGAACCGCTTCCGGAAAGTGCTAAAGACGTTGCGCGTTTAATCGGTATGCGAGATCAAATAAGCGAAGTTGAGCAGGTTTTAGCTGACTTTT
>ERZ869929.1025-NODE-1025-length-11256-cov-8.068030_pt1 | contig 11256 bp, 21 predicted proteins | sample MGYA00579312_ERZ869929 | MGnify/ENA primary metagenome ERZ869929 (study PRJEB32216, sample SAMN09231818) | wastewater metagenome | place: USA: Maryland | collected 2016-08-09 | study: EMG produced TPA metagenomics assembly of the PRJNA472060 data set (Reclaimed...
AGTATTCAGAAGTAATAAAACCTTCTTCTTGCTGTAACGACACCCAATCAAACTCCGGATGCTCCCGAATGAATCTTAACATAATCTCTTGTGGCATTCTTTTTGCTTCTTCATTCCAGCTATTGTTCTTAGTAGTATAACAATAACCCAATAAAGGTTTCTCCCGAACTGGCTTTACAATATCAGGATTGCGAAAGATGCCTTCGCTACCGTAGATCTTCTCAACAGGCTCTGCCGAAATGACATTATGCTCCATTAAGAAATACGGTAACGACATCACTTTAATCCGTACTGCGTTGGGGAAAGACTCCCCTACACGGTATAAACCGCTATGAAAGGGTAATCTTTTAAGTAAGCGGACAACTGGTGAGGGAAAGATTAATTTCGCCTCTTTGATGCCTGCTTTCGGTAGCAGAGGAATAAAGCGACTAAACTGCATGATGTCGCCCCATCCTGCTTCACTCCAGATGATTGCATTCTTACCTCGACACTCCATCCCCGGAACCCAAAGGGGTGTTCTATCGAAATCGGTCTTGACTCCTTGTGGAAGTCTCAGATGCGGTAACGAACGCAATTCGTGGAGATAAAAGCCGTATTCCCAATCGCCTTCTTTGATTAACTGCATACCTTCTTGATAGGCAGGATTGGCGGCTTGTTGATCTCGAATAGCGTAGAAGTTAATCCTACGATTCTTGTTTAAGTGTATCATGAATAATAGGTTTTGTCAATAGTTTCGTAGTTCGCAATAAGAAATTCTATGTAATGACGAGCCTTTTCAAGATCTTCCTTGCCGTTCTTATACGGAAAGCGAAGTGAGTACTTAATCACATTAGCCGTCCAAGGATCTAGCTTGTAAGCCATGAAAATGTCCCAAGGCTGGATTTCAGCGACTTGGTAGTGGTCGCCCCCAACTTGCTTCTGATCGGGGCTTACAGACTCGTTTATGCGGTCTATATAGTCTTTTAATTGCATTGCTTCACCTCTACAGACGGTTTGATAGATTTTGTAGACTGCGACCAAGTTCCGCAACTGCGGCACTGGTAGCGCTGATAGGTTCCGGTAGCCGAGATTGCAGTCCCCCGCCTTTGTAGGCTAGATGAGCCACAATTAGGGCAAACATGGTCGTCAGAAAACAGATTATGATTAGGATGAGACTTAATCCAAGGACGCAAAGCGCCGTAAAGGTTCTCAAGCAAGATAACATCTTGAATATTATACTTCTCCATCCGCTTCCACGCATCTTTATCTCCGTTCATACACTTAACCCAGAGTTCGTGTCCCTCGTGTTCGTGCTTCTTACCGAGGTTGAGCCTCTGGGCTACATAATCCAGCTTGTTGCTAGGAAACCTAAAGTTGCTGCGAACAACACGCAATAGGTCAACTTGGCGATAAGGTGATGGTGGATTAAAACTATGTAGTAAGAATTCCTTGTTAAGAGTAGGAATATCGAACTTAGTACCATTATAATGAACAACAGCGTCTGCGTCGTTGAGAAGCCCATGAATTCCTTTCAGCATTGTTTTAGGTTTAGATTGGTGAACAGAATCGAACTTCACTTCTTTCTCGCCTAGCCATTTAGCTGCATAGCATAGGACATAAGAAGACTCCATTAACTGATTGATGCTGACATTCTGTTGCCACAAGCCCCACACATGAGCTGTGTTAGGACTAGACTCAATATCAAGCAGTAGTATTTTCATAGGAGATTCCATTTACTGTCTTTCCAATAATAGATATTATTCTTGTCATCTCGCCCAAGAACAGTAAAGTTAGTGTTGTCGCCAATGACTTGCCAATCAACAATCTTAATCATTTTAGTAGCCATTACTTCCTCATCTCGTCAAGTTCGTTATCGAAGTCGTTAAAGTTAAACTCTTCCTGTGGCATATCCTGACCAAGGAAGGCTTCCCATGCAGCTTTAGGAATAGCATGGTCATGCGCCCGATCAGCGAACGATGTAACATCCGTAATAAACTTAATCTTCTGCGATACATCGTAGCCGTACTTCGCTGATACGACATCAGCGCAAGCTAGTATAATGTCCAGCCATTGGTGATCTTCATTAAACTCTATCGTTCTTTCGACAGAGTCATAGTTATCACTTAGACTTACTCTTAGTACTAACATTTCGTGTTCCTTTCTTTGGCACAAACTGTGCATTAAACTCGTCCAACGATTTACGCAACATTGCATTAAATCCAAACTCAATAAAGAAGCAACGCTCTTCTTCAGTCATGTCAAGCTGAAGATCTGCGCCACCGTCTTTACGCTCCTTCATCTCTAATACTTTCATCTTTTTCCCCCAAACGCTTTACCTGCCATTCTTAACCTCCGTAATAGTTTATCACCTTTATCTTCCCATGTCGACAAAAACTTCAATAAACTTTTAAACTCTTTTTCAGTCATTGTCCCTTTTGTCGTATTTATCTGTTTAGTACATACGCATAAATTACTAAAATCGTTAGTACCTCCTCTATCTAATGGTTGTTTATGGTCAACAGAAAAATCTGATTTAGATAATTCTACGCCTGTGTAGTAACAAACAAAAGGATCAATAGATTTAAGCCATGTTTCGATTTCAAGTCTTGTTGGAACATATAATCCTTCTTTACTTCGTGATCGTAATCCTCCTCGTAAATTAGTTGCTTTCCATTTTAACGGATCTGTTAATTTAACTCTAGCAACTCTACTTCGTTGTCTATCTTTAGCTAATTTTGACGGTTTTCTAGGATGTGCTTTTTTATGGGCTGCTTTACATGATTTACACTCAGACGCTCTTCCTGTTTTTGTTTTCTTAGATCGTACATATTGAGACCATCTTTTATAAGATAGACATTTCGTACAAACTCTACCGTTTTCGTCAATGTCTGTAATAAAATTACTCATTACGCACCCATATTGTAGGTTCTTTACTATCTAATGAATACACTTTAATAGGACCGTGGCTCATTAAATCAACATTACAAGCCCAGTATACAGCTTCTTCTGCTGTTCCTCCAGAACGAAGAATAGCTTCAGCAGCGTGACATCCAGAACCTAAAGCCATGAATGTCCTTACACTTTCCCAGTCTTCTCCATCATCGCAAGTAAATAAACCATCATTAGTTAACAAGATAAATGAATTATCACTATTCTTTAACTTTGGTTTAGTTTTTCCTTTATTACGAAGATAGGCTAACACTTTTTCACAGTCCGAATGGTGTCCTGCACCGCCGAACCATCCTCCGGGAACATCATAAACTTTATCTTCAAAATACTTCGTATTAGTATCTGTGTCTGTAAACTGACTATCAGAAACAAGTATTTTTCTTCTCCAATCTCCAACGATTGTTGTCATACTGGCGGTCTCCAAACTTGATTAGGTTCTCTCAATATCCACAAGAGTTTAGCATTTTCAAGCACTCTGGCTTCATCGCCATCGTACGCTTTCAATACAGCTTCGTACATCTCTACTTCGGTGTTGCAGTCTGCTAACAACTTCTTGGACTTAACAGGACCCACGCCCTGCAGTCCAATAATGTTGTCAACTTTATCGCCGGTAAGGATCTGAAGATAGAAGTTACGGATAGCGTCTTCTTCGGTAACGAAGTATTTTTCTTCCTTAACAAAGTTGTAATGATTACCACGAATCATGTTGAGGTCTTTGTCAATGCTGACAATGATTGTCTCTTCTGGCTCGTGGCGATAGGCTTCAATGCCAATCGCATCATCGGCTTCCATGCCATCTATTACTTCAAATCCCCAAGCTCTTTCCATGTACTCACGAAGCAACTGATAATGATACGGCTTTGCGAGAACACGGTTGCCTTTGTACGGAGCAGTCTTAGCGATGTCGTGGCGAAAATTACCACTACCGGTAAGGTAGCCCCATGTTTCGGTGATGCCGTCTTGTAAGATGAGATTATCCAAGAATTCAGATAGACGGGCTAACGCAAACTCTGCGGGGTCTCCTTCGGATGCAAACCCGAATCGATATACAAGAATATCGGCATCAACCAAGGCGATCATAATGGAATGTCATCCTCTTCTTCAGCGGTTTCCTCAGCGTTATACACTTTGAGATCGTTGATGATGATTTTGACCAAGGAAGGAGAAACACCTTTCTTGTTCTTCCAGCTCCACTCATACGGCTTAATCAATGCAACTGCTTTTGAACCATTGCCGACAATGTCAGTAATCTCGTTACCGGACTTGTCAACAGGCTTAATTTCGTAATTACTCTTGGCGGTAATAAACCAGCCCTTCTCAGGCTTGTCTTCACGATTGCGTGGCTCAAGTCCTGCATCTTGCAGTGCTTTGACAGCGCCGGGGCTAAGGTTTGTCAAGTCCACTTGATACTTACCTGACATCTCATTCTTCTTGTTGAAGAACGCCCATTGAACTTCTGCTTCTACTTTGATTGGCTTTTCAATATTTGCCATGATAACTCCTTGTTATACTGCGGTTAATAAATACAGCTTAGTGATGCCTTCCGGAGAAAGCCTTCATTTCATCGATCCCATCCATCGTTTCTTCGACAATCCCGTCTGCGGCTGCAATTAAGCAGTCAACGGTAGTCTCTAAATCAACAGAGGTTCCGATAGAAAAGGTGCGATCGGTGTACAAAGTAATGATGACCTGACCTTCAACTTCTTTATCTTCTAATGCGTCTCTTTCCATGTAGCACCTATCTTGTATTCGCCTGTTAAGGGACAATTCATTTTAAATTCCAATCCAGCATTCTGTATTGCTCGAACACCGGACTGACCTACTTCATCTGCAAACTGCTCAGGCACTTCTACTTGCCACTCGTCGTGGACATTAGCTACGAATTTAAACGGTATTTTCCGTTTTGTCAAGTCTTTTTGTAATAAAACCAACGCTTTCTTCATTACTATCGCACCAGCGCCTTGCAGTAGCGTGTTGAGCGCCGAATGCTCCGACCGAACGAGTAACTTGCGTCCGTCAAGGGCGAGAAGGACACCCCTCGCAGCATACGCTTTAGCCACTTTTTCTCTGAGCCTTTCGAGCTTCGGCGTGTTGCGTAGAAAATTAGTAATGAGCTTTTGTCCCTCTTTCGCTGAGCCTCCAACAATCGACCCGATCTTGGCAGCTCCTGCGCCATACAAGAAGGCATAGATAAAAGTCTTAGCTTGATTCCTCGTCTCCAATCCTGCCGCTGTTTGATTGGCTGTGTGTATGTCGCCGGATACAACTTCATTCGTATATTCATTGTCATTCATGTAGTGAGCCAACATCCGCAACTCTAAACCGCTTGCATCGATGCCAACTAACTTACATCCTTTCTCAACTGTCCAAAGATTCCTACACTCTGCACCGTAGATAGCACCAGTGTTAGGCACTTGTGCCATGTTAGGACTGTGATGCGTCATACGCCCTGTCACAGCCCCATTGGTGATCACTTTTCCATGCACACGACCGTCTGCTTGGATGTGTTCAATCCAACTTTCGATCTGTGCGATTCGTTTTTGCAACATCAAGTATTCTGCGATTGCTTTCGCTTCTGGGAAGTCGAGACCTTCGAGCGTGGTTTCGTCGACGATGACGCTACCTTTTTCGGTGTACTTGTTCGGCTTCCAGCCTTTTTCGATGAGCCTTTCTGCGATTTGCTGGCGGCTACCGGGGTTGAACGGCTCGATGATGTCTTTGAGCGGCTTGCCGGTTTTTTTGTGGGTGCGACCAGAAGTGACTCTGGGAGGAAAAATCCTCTGCATTTCAACCGTAATAGCGTCCAACTTAGCTTTAAGTTCAGCCAGTAGTCGCATAGCAGCCGGTTCATCGAACTTGAAACCGTTTCGTTCTTGTACTGCGATGATTGCTTGAACCTCATGTTCTAACTCCTGTGATTGTGGTGAAAATTCTTGTCGCTTTAACTCAGCTTCAAGGTAGTTGTAAATCCGGTGAAGCACTTCCACATCTTGCTTGCAATACTGCACCATCTCGTCCAACGACTGCGTCTGTAAATCAAAATCATTAAACTCACTCTTCTCGATTCCCAGCAGCTTCCCTAGATTGGCTAGGCTGTGTCCGCCTTCGAGACTTGGATTTAGTAAGCGGCTTAGAACGAGTGTATCTCTGACTCTCTTCAATGTAATCTGACATTTCCATAACTTGTTCAGTAAGTAGAAATCGAATGCGATCCCATTGTGAGCCACTATCAAACTCGCTGCCTTTATGTACTCCGACAAGTCTTTTGCTTCTTTCCATACTCGTACCTCGTTTGTGTCTAAATCCTTAGTAACAACGCACCAAATCTTACTATGATCTAATGTGGTTTCGATGTCTAATAATAATCGCATAGAGTTATCTTACTTTATGTGCTAGGTTCTTGTCAACAAATATTAAGTTAGACCCGCAACGGATTATTGCATAATATCCGACATTGTGCATCAATGTGCGAATGTCTTCCTCGCTGTAGGGTTGAAGCTCTACGCAGATCACCTTAAACGGATGCAAGCAGTAATTGATGTTGGCAAGCACATCATAGTCCATGCCTTCGATGTCAATAGTCAAGAAGTCCGGTGTAAGCCGATGCTTTAGAATCTGGTCAACGGTGAAGATTGGTAACTGCTTAGTCTCAGTGATGCTGAACTCCGGATAATCCATCACAAAACCCTCAGCAACCTCTTTTATGAAACTATTTCGCCCAGAATGGCTATCAATCATGTAGAATTCTTGAAATCCTGACTTAATACCCACGCCAACATTAAGGTTAATATCCTGTGGTCTTTGCTCTAAGAACAACTTATGCAACTCAGGATTTGCTTCAACATTAATCCCACGAGAACCGCTATCGTAAAAGAGTTTAGTATTACTAATGTTCTCAGGATGGTGGGCGCCGAGGTCCAGATATGAAGGAGTACCAATACCAAGACTGTGAAAGATAGCCCGTATAACAATATCATCGCCATGCTGAGCATAGGTCTTGTCTCCGAAGAATTGATCAGGATGTGCCATTAGTGTCTACCCTGCGTCGCTGTTATCAACTGATGACGCAGCGCTTGAATCTCCGCCATCGCTATTGTCAGATCCACATTCGCCTTCACTAATTGATCTTGCAGTTCCTTGATCTCTTTGTTTAGCTTTTCTACTTCGCACAACACTCGGTCTTCTGTCGTCCATGTTGTCATTTGATTCCTCCATTTCCATAGGTTGTTCCAATTGAACAGATTCAACGGCGGGCACTTCCAAACCACTTTCCAACTCCTCAATATATTGTTCTAATAACTGTATGTATTCGACTTTCTTCTTCAGTTCCTCGATACACTCCTGTGCTAACTTAAATACTCTCTGTGTTGTGTCATCCATGTAATAAATCCAGATACATAAAAGAAAACTGCTACGGCTTCAACAATCAATAGCGGATTGTCTCGCTGCTTCCATCCTGCCCAAGCCCACATCGCACTACCTACCGCACTGAGAACAATATTCGTCGGGTAGATATTAAAGCTAGTCAGTGCAATTCCGGCTAGGCAGAGATAGGTTGCAATCCACTTTAGGCTAAGCATCGTTGCGCCATTTGTCAATCGTTAAGTCCAACGCAGTGCCGTCAAGCCACTCCCAAGTCGTCATCTTGCTATCGCTCAATACGACAATCGGTGCATAAGCATCTGGCGGTACATCCCATGCCGAGTTACGAAGCCAAAGATAGCGTTCAGAGTTATTAAAGACTTCTTTATTATCTTGAATCCTACTAAAGACATCTTTATTCAGCTCACGCAGACGCTCAATCTCATTACACAGATCGGTGATGATCTTACGGGTGACATGATAGTCATCGTTCTTAGCATACTTCAGGGCTTTTGATAATAAATCGTCATTCATAGTTTTCCTTGTAAATATTTAACTGCTTTCATTAAGATATTACTATCGTCATAGCATTTACCTAGAATTGTATTACAGTTTGTGCAAAGCAATCCACGAATATTTAATGTGGTGTGACAGTGATCGACATGAAGTGCCGTAGCTGGTGTTTTAGCCCGTCCTTGAGAAACTTCAGACTCATGCTTACCACATACAGCACAGCAATAGTTCTGTTGCTCTCGTAGCTTATTGTATCCTTCAAAGTCTAAACCGTAACGCTTTAATCGCTGTGATTTAGCCTTCTCTGGATTACGATCATACCAAGATTTACTACCAGCACGATGTATATCTTTTTTACCTTCTTTACTAAGATATTTATTCCTACGGCAAACCATACAGGTAGAATCTTTATATTCCTTTATGCTCCCATCTGCTAGTTTCCTTCTGCTAATACCAAATTTGCTTAAAGGTAAATTCTGTTTACAAACTTTACAGGTTTTCATACAATTCCTTTCTCTGACCATACATAATGCTATCATAGATCAAGGAAAAAGTCAAGAACTTTTTATATAACATCGGTAATTTCGCTCAATCGACCAGTATTATCGTTATAAAACAACGAACAAGCGTGACCTGTATAGCCTGTATACCGAGACTTTAAAACCCTAACATGAGTAGTGTTTCTTTCAATTAAGTCTGCGGCTTGGCTATTTCGCTCGGCTCCGATGACTGCATCAGAGAGTTGAGCAATAGACCCCGAACCACGCAGCATCCCTAAACTGGTTACGGCTCCATCTTCTAAAGACTTTCCTTCAGGTCGACGAAGATGTGATACCAATAAAAGACTGCAGTTCATTTCTTGGACGAAAGTCCGTAACTTCGTCATAACCATGTCGATATTCTTACGCTCATCGCCTCCTGCTTGGTCTGAGACCAGAATAGATAAGTGATCCAAAACCAAATACTGACATCCTAAACCCTTTACGAAATAGCGCAAGCGACTCAACACATTCTCAATCGCATTTGAACCAAAGTGATTCCATAGGAAAACACGATTGGCAAGATCTAGGCGCTCATATACACTATCAATATCTTCTGGTCGATATTCAGCGTCAGGTAAATGAATCTTTTGATTAAGCTCTAATCCGATCAAACCCCGCAAGGTTCGCTCTGGTGTTTCTTCCAAGAACGCTAATCCTACTTTTTCATTAGTGTTATTAAGAATATGGGATACTAGTTCCCGCAGAATTGTAGACTTACCTAAACCAGAACCAGCCGCAAGCGTCACCAACTCAGCAGGACGAATACCGTATAGCATCTTGTTTAATCCTTCCCAAGGATACAAAACAGGTGCAATACCTAATGGTTTCTTAATGTCATCAATCAACGATAAAGCACTAATGATGCCATCAGGGACATAGTTCTCAGCCCTCCACCAATCATCTAAGAACTCTTTGTCGGCTTTCAGTTTCAGATAATCAGAGGCATCCTTTAGTCCGGTTCGCATCTTCATCATCTTGACTTTACCGCCGAACAACTCAGCGATAGCCTGACTAGCCTTCTGTCCAGCTTCATCGGCATCAAAGCACAAGACAATGTTCTCGAATGAATCGATATATTCGTATTGCGCCTTGCAGTCCTTGAGAGCTGCCGATGCTCCATTACGGATTGATACGACAGGATACTTCGCACCCATCATCTGGAATGCTGACATCGCATCGAGTTCGCCTTCGCAGATTGTCAAATAGCGCCCACCTTTAGGGAAGCATTGTTGTCCGAATAACATCGTGCTACTAAAATCCCCAGCAATCGAGAATGACTTGCTTGACACCAATCGAGTCTTAACTGCAGTCAATACTCCATCATTGTCAAAGTAAGGATAGTAATGTTTGTTGGGGTCTTGCTTGACTCCGTATTTCAGGCAAACAGCCGAATGAATATTACGATCACTGATAGCACTAGCAGTAGCATGGTCATAGAATTCTAAGTCCTTGTTCATTGGTTTGGTTTCTCGTTTTGTAGATACATCGCCCGCATCATCTACATAGGTTTCGCATACATGGCAATAGGTATGTCCATCGTCATAGAGTGAATTACCATCTGACGAACCGCACCGATCACAGGCGATATGCTTAATGAATTTACTTCGTTCTTTGAGCATTCTCAGCCTCTTGTTGCTTACGCAGCAGTTCGTTTAACTTCCTACCCGTTTCTAGCGATTGTTGCATTAGGTCTTGGACTTTACTATTCCAAGCAACTAAGCCACTTTGATACTCGCCGTAGGATTTAACACCGCTAATCCGGTTAGCCTCAATCACTCTTGCCAAATGTCCTTGGATGCTCATTTCTTTTTACCTTTCCGTGTTTCTTGCTTGAATTGCTCTTCCTTGATCGCCATGTGATTTGCCATCGCTTTGCTCGATAGCGTTTCAATCTCGCTGACATATTGCTTTGCAGTATCATAAATAAACCAATAAGTGCCACTAGCCCGTTGTTCAACTTCAGCCTCAGCTAAAGCACCGATCATCTCGGCAAAGCACTCGATCTTTGCACTGATTCTATCTAACTCACAACTCACATCATAGTAATCCATTTTATAACTCCTAGGTTATTAAAGTTTAGTTTAATATAACTTATAGGTATTAAAGTCTACAAAATGTTGCATATATTACACATTTCTGTCTACCTAACATCTATAACGCCTTGCACCCTTACACGCCAAGGGTATTCCTTCTCGATCCAAAAACAACGATAAACCCCGTCTTTGATACTCAGCCAAGCCTCATATCGTTGATACTTGCCGGTATAGTCATCACATCCTGAGTGATCGAAATCAACACGATTAGCAACCCATCCCGACATAAAGCCTAAAGCAAACACACCGACAAACAACACATTCCTCAAAATAGACATTGACCTAGCCTCTCGTATGCCTCACGAAATAGATTCCGTTTAGGCACTTTGTTGAACTTAATCCAGAAACTAGGGTCTAACTTCTTATGAGCCTCTGCTTCTTGCTTAGTAGCAAAACACCGCACAATCTCGTTATGCTCGTCTCTGACCTCATAGCGTAGTTTCACTCTAATGCCTCCCTAGCCCACTTCTTGTGATTACGAATCTGAACCTCGATCTTGTGATCGCTAAGTTCGTGGTAATCGTTAGCGATGGATTGTAGAACTTGCTCATACTTAACTATTCGGGCTTTACTGAAGTTCAAAGACTTCCTAGCGTCGGACTCTTGCATCGCCATCACCTGAGCAATCTTATGAAGTTCTTTGACTTCAGCTAACAATTCCAACTCTCGCTTATCAAGATATTCGGCTTTATTTTTGTAATGCTTAAGTTCATTTTCCAACTCAGCTATCCGGTCTGCTTGTTGGCGAAGTAACGGACTAGCTTTTTGAACCCACTCCAATGCTTCAATGGTGTTACTAATATTCTTAACATCATCTG
>ERZ869929.1028-NODE-1028-length-11243-cov-69.766982_pt1 | contig 11243 bp, 12 predicted proteins | sample MGYA00579312_ERZ869929 | MGnify/ENA primary metagenome ERZ869929 (study PRJEB32216, sample SAMN09231818) | wastewater metagenome | place: USA: Maryland | collected 2016-08-09 | study: EMG produced TPA metagenomics assembly of the PRJNA472060 data set (Reclaimed...
TACTCGCCCAGCCAAGTGCTCATCACGCTCGGCGAGAACGCCGACCTATCGACCTTCCTGCACGAGTCCGCGCACTTCTTCCTCGAAGTCATGGCCGACTTGGCAAGCCAACCCGGCGCACCCGCTGGCGTGGTCGATAACTTCAACACCTTCCTGAAATGGGCAGGTGTGCCTGACGCAGCAACCTGGAACGCGATGACGCTCGACCAAAAGCGCCCGTATCACGAGAAGTGGGCAGAGTCCTTCGAGCAGTATTTGCTCGAAGGCAAAGCGCCGACCGCCGAGTTGCAGCCCTTGTTCCGTCGTTTCTCGGCATGGCTTAAGAACGTCTACAAGTCGCTGACCGAGTTCATGCGCTCGCGCAACCTGCAAGTCTCCGACGAGATCCGTGGTGTGTTCGACCGCATGCTGGCAGCCGAGGATCAGATCAAAGCCGCCGAGCAAGCTGCCGGCATGCTGCCCGACTTCGACGCCACCAACGAGGCGATCGAGAAGTTGCAAGCGCGCAGCCTGCGTGATCTCAAGTGGACAGTGGGTGCACGCTCCAAAGCGCTCAAGGCCTTGCAGCGCGAAGCCGCCAACCTGCGCAAAGCAGTCAAGGCCGAGGTCACTGCCGAAGTCGAGCAGATGCCCGAGTTCAAGGCGCAGCGCGAGATCGCTGAGTTCAAGCGCGAGAACAAGCGCAAAGCCAACGACGTCGAACTCGCCATCATCGCCGAGGCGAACGGCTTTGAGTCCGCTGACGCGATGACCAAGGCGATCGACTTGGTCGGCAAAAAAGCCGACATGATCGAGGGCAAGACCGATCAGCGCATGCTTGAGAACTTCGGCGAGTTGGCTACGCCCGAAGCGCTGGAAGCCGCAGCGAACGACGCCGTTCACAACGAAGCCCGCGCCCGCGCACTGGCTACCGAGCTGAAGGCGCAGGCGGACATGCTCAACCCGCGCCAAGACACAGGGCGCACAGCCAGCAACGGGCGAGCGATCACCGTCAACGCCCTTACCGAAGCGGCCAAGCAGTTCGCCCAGAACCTCACCGCACGGCGCCGTGTCAAGGACCTCAAGAACGCTGCGTGGCAACACCGCTCGGCGGAGTCTCGCGCTGCGAAGGCTTGGCAAGAAGCGACCGCCAAGGGCAAGACCGAGGAGGCCGTCGCTGCCAAGCGCGACCAGTTGCTCAACAACTACACGGCCAAGGCGATGGGCGAAGCGCAGGCCGAGGTGCGCAAGGTCTTGGAGTTCTTCGCCAAGGTCACCAAGGGCAACAACGAAAAGCTGGTCGATAAGGGCCGAGACCCCGACGTCGTCAACGCTGCCCGCGCAGTGCTTGCCGCTTACGACGTCGCACCCCGCCTGGAGAAGACGGCCAACGACTACATGGAGGCTGTCGCCAAGTACGACGCCCAGATGTACGGCGCGCTCAAGCCCGGCTTGGACGCCATGCTTGCCAACGCCAAACCGTTTGGCGAGTTGACCGTTGACGAGATGCGCGCCCTGCGCGACGAGATCGGCTCGATGTGGGAGCTTGCCAAGACCTCCCGGCAAATGGAGATCGACGGGGACCGCGTTGACATCGACGACGCTGCGCAGGACCTGGTCAACCGCATGGTCGAGATCGGCGTGCCCGACGAGATCCCGGGCGAGAAGGGTGCGATCACCAATCGCCAAGAACTCGGCATCAAACTGCAATTTGCGAAGGCGATCTTGTCACGGGTCGAGCAGTGGGCCGAACGCATGGACGGCAAGTTCGGCGGCCCGTTCCTGCGCTACGTCTTCCAGCCGGTCAAGGATGCCGCCGACCGTTACCGCACCGCCCGCGTGCAGCACCGCGAGAAGTTCACCAAGCTGGTCGAAGGCGTTGCACCTTTCATCAAGCCCGGCCCGATCGCTGCCCCTGAGCTGGGCTACACCTTCGGCAACGCCCGCGATTCGGGCATGGCCGAGCTGCTGCACGCCTTGATCCACACCGGCAACGACAGCAACAAGCGCAAGCTCTTGCTCGGTCGTAAATGGGCAACGGAGAACGCAGACGGCACCCTTGACACAACCCGATGGGATGCCTTTGTTGCCCGCCTGATCTCCGAGGGCACGCTGCGTAAAGAGCACTACGACTTTGCACAAGGCGTTTGGGATCTGCTGGAAGAAACCAAACCCCTCGCCCAAGAGGCGCACCGCAAGGTATTCGGTCGCTACTTTGCCGAGGTCACAGCCAACGAGTTCACCACGCCGTTCGGCGTCTACCGTGGCGGCTACGCCCCGGCCCAAACTGACAGTCGTCTTGTCGGTGACGCCAAGTTGCGCGAGTTGGCCGAAGGCGAGAATGAGTCAATGGCCTACGCTTTCCCAAGCGCGCCGAGCGGTTTCACCAACTCGCGGGTCGAGTACAACAAGCCGTTGCTGCTGGACTTGCGCGCCTTGGCGCAGCACATGGACAAAGTGCTTTTGTTCAGCCACATGCAGCCCGCTATCGCTGACGCTCGCCGCCTGCTCACCCGCAAGAACGTCAGCTACGCCCTCGACCGCATCGACCCAGGTGCTTACGAGGGGATGATCATGCCGTGGCTCAACCGCTCGGCCAAGCAGATTGTCGAGACCCCCATCGCCGGGGACCGCAGAATCTCTCGCTTTATGGGCGCGGTTCGCTCGCGGGCTGGTATGGCCCTGATGATGGCGAACCTGTCCAACACGGTCCAGCAGATCACCGGGTTCTCAACGGCTGCGATCAAGGTCAAGCCCAGCTTGATGCTCAAGGCGGTCGGGCAGTTCACCGCGAGCCCAAAGGAGTTCAAGCGCTCAGTGGCCGAAGCCTCGGCGTACATGAAAGACCGCATGCTCAACGAGGTCTCAACAATGAACGATGCCGTTGAGCAGATCCTTGTCGATCCGACCCTGCTGGAAAAGGGCCAAGCCTGGACGCAAAAGCATGCGTACTTCTTGCAGTCTGCGGTCGATAACACCATGTCGCCGATCATCTGGACGGCTGCCTACAACCAGGCGATCGAGGAGGGATCTGAAGCCCGCGACGCGGTGCGCTTTGCCGATGGTGTGATCCGTCAGACGCAGGGCTCGACACTGCCCGAGGACGTCAGTCGCTTCGAGACCGGCGACGCCCGCGCCCGGTTTTTTACGCAGTTCATTGGTTACTTCAACATGATGGCAAACACCAACGCGACAGCGGTGTCACAAATTGCCAACGAGATGGGCCTGCGCAAAGGTGCGGGTAAGTTGCTGTACACCGCTTTGGCCGGTTTGCTGGTTCCGATCTGGGTGGCCGAAGCGATCGCTCAGGCTTTCCGGGGCGGCCCGGGCGATGAGGATGACGACGGCTACCTTGACGACTGGCTCATGGCTGTGTTCGGTTTGGGCACGATTCGCGGCCTGACAGCGACCGTGCCGATCGCCGGGCAGGTTGGGCAGATGGCCGTGAGTCGGTTCAACAACAACCCCGCCGATGACAAGTTCAGTCTGTCCCCTGCGGTATCGCTGATCGAGTCGGCAGTCGGTTCCCCCGCAAGCGTGTACAAGGCGATCATCGAGGACGGCAATGCACAGAAAGCCGTGCGCGATGTGGCAGCCGCTGCGACGCTCTTGACAGGCCTGCCGTTCTACGCCGCAGCCCGCCCCGTTGGCTATGCCGCAGGGGTAGCACAAGGCAAGATCGAGCCGACCGACGCGGTTGACGCAGTACGCGGCACCGTGACCGGCACAGCCAGCAAAGAGAGCAAGACGCCTTGACGTGTCCGTGACTTGGCCCTGCGTACTTACCATGCCGGTAGTACGCAGGAGCCCCGCGCATGACAATCCCCTCGACCCCCCGCAAGGCTGGGCCCCTCTTCGGCAACGGGGTACAGACCTCTTGGCCGTTCACGTTCAAGGTATTCGCCGACACTGACATTCTCGTCACCGTCGCCGACAACCTGGGCATCGAGTCCGAGCTGACCCTGACCAGTGACTACACAGTCACGCTGAACTCAAACCAGGAAACCTCACCGGGCGGCGCGGTCACGTACTTGCTGCCCGATGGGTACACCCTGGTCATCACGGGGGACATCGACTACGACCAACCGCTTGATCTGCCAAGTGGCGGCGCGTTCAGCCCGACCGCACTGGAGAACGAACTCGACCGATTGACGATGCAGATCCAGCAGATGCGCGAAGCGGTCAACCGCGCCGTGCAGGCCCCGATCACATCCAACGCCTCGGGCTACTTGCCCTCGCCTCAGTCCAACGCCTTGATCGGCTGGAACGAGAGCGAGACAGCGATGCAGAATTTCCCGCTGTCCGAGATCGCCACGGCCATCGCGTTCGCAACCTATCGTTACGACACCTACACCGGGGACGGCACGACGACCAGCTTTGTGCTGTCCGCCGACCCAGTCACGCTCGGCAACATCGACGTGTCGGTTGACGGTCAGACCTACGTGCCCGGCGTCGATCACACCCTGGTCGCGCAAAATCTGGTCTTCACCGTGGCACCTGCCAATGGTGTCGAGATCCTTGCCCGCTACGGTCAGGGCATGGCCTCGGGTGTGTCGGGCGATGCGCTCGACATCTCGTACCAGCCTGCGGGCACCGGCGCAGTCGCCGCGACTGTGCAGAGCAAGATGCGTCAAATCGTAAACGCCAAAGACTACGGTGCAGCGGCTGACAAAACCAACGCAGACAACAAGACTGCGTTGCAAGCCGCTATCACTGCCGTAGATGCCGCAGGTGGTGGGCAGATCGTGGTGGATTACGACATCAACTACGGTGTTAAGACTCGCACGCCTTCGACATGGCCGGACTTCGCCGGAGTCACCAAGCCCATTGTTGTCTTGGATTACAGCAGGGGTGACACGCAGGCACCCAACGTCTACCCGACAGCCTATGACGGCGCGATGTACCGGGTCTGGACGTTCACACCGCAGACCACATCTCCTGGTCAACACGACGGTAACACTCAATGGCTACGCGCCGCGTGGGCTCCTGCATTCTGCATCAGCAACGACATGAATTTGGCAGCGGTTGGTGCTCCGTCACGCACTGCGCAGGACAATCGCCGGGCCTACTACGCGACGATGGTGGACGGCGAGGCCAACTGGCAATGGGGCAATGGAAACCTGGCGGGAGCTGGATATACCGATGAGGAACTGTCGAATTTTATTATCCAAAAGTACCCGATGGCAGGCGATACGCTTGGCGCGTATACGCCATATCAGGTCGAACGCAAGACCGGGAACGTTAGCTATGGTGGCGGGCGGTCGATACCGGGTGCTCACCACCATTTTGAAGCGGTAACGGGAAGCCCAGCGCTGAACATCGCCATGTTCGAGTCAAAAGGCGTGACCTCTAGTGTCACGTTAAGAAACTCAAACGGCTCTGGCGACGATGTGGAGTTTAAGAACGTTGAAGGGAGTCTTCGCTTAAACATTCCTGCGCTTGGGGATGCCTTGGTAGTGGCCAAGGCGACGCGATACATCGGGGTTGGTGACGCTGCGCCGTCTTATCGCTTTGACCTTGTTGAAAGCCGCGGGACCGATTACGTCGAGCGCATCCGTAATACCAGCACCACAAACGGCAGCATCGCGCGATGGGAATCTTCCTCTGTGGCGGGTAGCGGGTGGAACTTCCTGAACGCATATTCAGGCGGAACGGCTGACGTTGAGTTTCAGCTAAACGGCAACGGCAGCGGATACTGCGATGGCGCATGGACCGGTGGTGGTGCTGACTATGCTGAATACTTTGAATGGTCCGATGGCAATCCTGAAAACGAGGATCGTCGCGGTTTCTCGGTTTCGCTAGTAGGTAGCAAGATCAAGAAGGCCGAGTCAGGTGAGCAGGTCATTGGTGTGATCTCTGGCAACCCGTCTGTGGTGGGAGATGCCTCGTGGAACAAGTGGGCAGGCAAGTATCTGCGCGACGACTTTGGCAGCTATATTTTGGATGAAAACGGGCACCGCACGCTGAATCCATCTTATGACCCCGATGTCGCCTACACCTCGCGTAGCCAGCGCCCCGAGTGGGGGTGCGTTGGGTTGGTTGGCAAGCTGCGAACTCGCAAGGGTCAGCCTGTAGATGGTCGGTGGTTAAAGATGCGTGACATTTCCGAACGAGTAGAAGAATGGTTGGTCCGTTGACGAAAGGCTCCGCGATGAACCTGGCCACGCAGTTGCGACAAGAGGAGGGCTCGGTCCCTCACGCGTACCAGGACCACCTCGGGTTCTGGACCATCGGCATCGGCCGCCTGGTGGACCAACGCAAGCCCGGCAGCGCACCCTTTGCGCCCACCTACGGAACCTGGGCGCGAGGCGACATTGTCAAGAACGGCTCACCTGCTGTCGGATCGCCGAAGGGGTGGGTTTGCACGGTATCGGGCACGCCCGGTACGTGGGTATCAGAGGGGAACCTGTAAACAATGCCACCTGACAACTTCAATCAAGAAGCGCTCAACCAGGCGCACATCGACATCGCTGTGCTCAAGGTTGAACTGGCCGGCCTGCGCCGCGATGTGGACAACCTGACCACTGCGGTTCGCACCTTGGCCGACGCGTTCAGCACCGTCAACCTGACGCTGTCAGAAGCAAAAGGCGGCTGGAAGTTGATGATGCTGCTGGGTGGGGGTGCTGCCACGTTCGGCAGTCTGATCACTTGGGCGCTGACGCACATCGGCGGAAAGGGCGCACCATGAGCTTGTTTGACGAGTTCATTGAGCGCGTGCTCACCCACGAGGGCGGGTACGTCAACCACCCCGAAGACCCGGGCGGCGAGACCAAGTTCGGGATCGCCAAGCGCAGCTACCCCGAGGTTGACATCAAGAACCTGACCCGCGACGAGGCCAAGGCGATCTACCGGCGTGACTTCTGGGACCGGGCACAGGGCGACAAGCTGCCCCGTCAGTTCGCTTTCCAAGCGCTCGACGCAGCGGTCAACCACGGGATCGGCAACGCGGTACGCTGGATGCAGCGCGCAGTCGGCGCTGCCGACGATGGGGTGATCGGCCCTGTCACTTTGGGCCGGGTGCAGCGCTTTGATCCTGCCGACCTGGTGCTCTTGTTCAACGCCGAGCGCTTGGAGTTTTACGCCAAGCTGGAGAAGTTCGAGGCGTTCGGGCGGGGCTGGACCCGCAGGGTTGCGGGCAACTTGCGGCACGCCGCTGGAGACAATTGACATGTGGAACCTCCTGATCCCCGCGATCACGCAAGTGCTCGACAAGGTCTTGCCCGACCCGCAGGCAGCCGCCGAGGCCAAGCTCAAGGCCTTGGAGATGGCGCAGCGTGGCGAGTTGGCACAGCTCGACGCCGACCTCAAACTGGCCTTGGGTCAGATCGAGGTCAACAAGGTGGAGGCGGGCGCCGACAACTTCCGAGGCGGCTGGCGCCCAGCGGCAGGGTGGGTGTGCGCGTTCGGCTTGGGTTACGAGTTCCTGCTGCGCCCGTTGCTGCCTTGGCTGGTCAACCTGACCGGTCACCAGGTGCCGCCCATGCCGGGTATTGACATCGACGCACTGATGGCCCTGTTGGCCGGCATGCTGGGCTTGGGTGGTTTGCGCACATTCGAGCGCGTGAAAGGGAGATCATGAGCAATGCGCGCAGTAACGTCACGAAGCTGACCTCACTGATCAACCTCAACCGGCCCAGCCCCCTCATTGGGATCAAAGACGGGTAGGGGGGAGTAGTGGGTGAAGAACTTTTCTTCAGTCGCCACGGTGCCCGTGGTCGCTGACTTCGCCGCCCGGTTGATCAGGAAACACTTGACCCCTCTGGGCGTCGAGCCCGTGATCGGCTTCCAATAGTGCTCGGCGTTGACCAGGGCTGTGCCTGTGCTGTCGGTCTTTTCGGTCATCCCCGCCCCCGATCTTCAAGCCAAGACAGTGCGCCGCAAGCGCGCTCACAGCAGTAGGTGCATGCACAACTGATCACAAAGATCGGGGAGACCAAGGCCAGCACGGTAAGCCGTGCGACCAGACAAAGGGTGTATCTCATCTCCGCCCCCGTTTCTGGTCTCGGTCCCACATGTCGCGGCACTCGGCGTCGCAAAAACGCTGCGTGTCTCCCGCGATCTCATCGCAGAACAAGCAGCGACCGGTCGGGCCGGGTGCTTCGGGTTTGCGCTGGCGCAGTGCTTCGCTAAGGTAGCGCTCGGCCTCATCGGCTGCGCGGTCGATCTCGTCGGTCATTCCTTGGCCTTTCTTTCCAAATCAATCAGCAAGTCGAGAAAGTGTCGGGCTTTTTCCAAGTCCTTGATCCCGCCCTTGTCGCGCCAGCGGGTCACGTACTTGATCACCGAGCCCTCGGCGAACGGGATGCCGTTGGCGTGGATAAACTCGATCGGCTGGATCTTCAGCTTCTTGTAGTGGTCACCTGCAACCTGAACGGCGAGGGGGTTGGCTGGGTTGTGTTTTTCCTCGGCGCACGTCACGAGGTCTTGAATCGGGTTCGTGCCGATCACTCGGTATGCGACGATGTCATCGGCGGCGTCGCCGGTAACCCAGCACAGGGACCAAGTTCCCGCCTCACCGGTATCGGTGTCACCGCCTCGAAAGCGCACTTGCACAACGGTATGTGCGTCGACAGGGCGTGTCTTACCCGACCATTCAATCCAATCGCTCATCTCAAAGTCCTTTCTGTTTCATGTAATCCATCAGTGAATCCTGCACTGATCGCTTATCGCCTCGGCGAGACATGACCAACTCGTCGATCGTGCCTCGCGCAACAATGTAGTGTATGAACACCGCCCGATCTTTGCCTGCCTGCAATTGACGCATTGGGCCGACGCGCTCAAGCGCTTGATCGTGATATTCAAGGTTCCAATCCTGAGCGAAGAACACGACCGTGTTGCACCACTCCTGCAAGCCGTCAACACCGTGGCCCATGCTGGCAGGATGGCCGAGCCACAGCTTGCCCTTGCCCGCCATCGCTTGCGCCATGTGCTCGGGCTGCGACAGATCCAAAGCCGTAGGGAATCGGCGCAGCAAGCGCTCGCGGTCGCTCTTGAACTGGTAGAGCACCAGCAGCGGGTCGTCGCCGGTTTCTTCGGCCAACTCGCCCAGGGCGTCGAGCTTTTCCTCATGCACCTCGACCCATGTGCCCGCCCCGTAGCGCTCGGCATCCAAGTACACGGCACCGTTTGCCATCTGCAAACACTTCTGGGACTTGGCCGCAGCGCTGAACGCCTCGACCTCTTTGTCCGCGATCATGGTGAAAAGCTCGCGCTCCATTTCCCGGTATTTGATCCGCACCGACTTGGGCAGCTCGACCTCGATCACGTTGACAATCGGCTCGCGCATGTCAAACCAATCGCGTGGGTCCAAGGTCAAGCACACGTCGGAGAGCCTGCGCTGCATCTCCTCTTGGGCGTGGTCGAACGCAAAGCGCTCGGTGTAGACCTTGCCCGTGCGTTCGTCCTTGCGGTTGCGAAAGCCGAACCAGCGGTCTTGGAACGCCGTGAACGTGCGACCAAGGCGGGCGCCCTCGTCGATGAACCACATCTGACCCCAAAGGTCTTCGAGCCCGTTGCTCGCGGGTGTGCCCGTCAAGTTGATCCAGCGCTTGACGTCTTTGTGCGCGAACGAGGCCAAGGCCTGCGCACGCTTTCCGCCTTGCCTCAGGCGGAAACCCTTGAGCTTGGTGGACTCATCGGCGACGACCGTGGCAAACGGCCAAGGTCTGCGCATCGCCTTGAGGTGGTCACGCAACCACAGCAGGTTGTCGTAGTTGGTGGTGAACACCGGGGCGTCTTTGCGCAAGGCCTCGGCGCGCTGCTCAGGGGTTCCTACAATCGGCACCACGTCGATGTCGGTCAGGTGCTCCCACTTTTGCGCATCGTTGGCCCAGGTGTCACGCGCAACTCGCAGGGGGGCAAGCACCAGGGTCGGCTTGCTCTCACCCCAGATGTTGTGCAGGTGATCGAGAAACGTCAGCGTCATGGTGGTCTTGCCCATCCCCGGCTTGGCGAGCAAGGCGCCGCGCTCGACGTCACCCATGTGCGTCATTGCAAGCGGCGCGTAAGGGCGAGGGATGTACTTGCGGCGGGTCACACCACCCCCAAATCAAACACCCAGCGCACAGCGGGGATCTCGGCCTTCCACTGACCGACGCCTTTGTGCTGAACGATCGGGTTGTCCCACTTGCTGGGCTCAACGCTCTCGGGATCCAGCGGGGCAAGAGATGCCCACATCTTGGCCTGACGGTGGTTGATGGTAGGGGCGTCAATGCCCAGCTTCTTGGCGCGACCCGATATTTGCGCGTCTGTCAGGTGCGTCATGACTTTGCGAACGGCGCCGACACCGCCGATGCGGTAGTAGTGCGCCAGCTTGCCAAGTTCTTGCTCGGTCCACTTGTGATAGTGCGCGCGGCTCATCGCAGTAACTCCTCGATCTGTTCAATGGTGCCGATCACCTTGACGACCTGACCCATCGCGCGCATCCGTTCGTGCTCGCGGTGCTGGGCACGTTCGTGCGCGTTGGCTGGGAAGGTCTTGACGGTGTCGGGGTTTTTGAGTTCGACCCAGATGGTGCCGACCACGGCGGAGTCGATCAGAACCCAGTGCCTTTCTGGCAACATCACCAGTCGGTCAGGCGCACCAACGCGACCAACCCACTGCACTTTGCGAACCTCACCGCCGAGTTCCTTGACGCGCTTGACCAGGTGCTTTTCGATGTCGCGTTCTTTCATTTACGGCCTCCACAAAAACACGTCAGCGAACACGCTGCCGACAGCGGCAACCGTGACCATGACAAACACGACGGTGTGCAGCCCGATGCGGGGCTTGCGGCAGTTGCTTGCGGTGTGGCCTTCACGCCCGCAGTAGGTACAGAATTGGTCCATGATCAGCCCCAAAGTGAAAACACGATTGCCGAAGCAAAAGCCAAGCCCAAGATCGAGATGGTGTAAATGAAGTCCTTGCCGTCAAACTGATCAGCAGGCTCGTGCAGGGTGCCGCTTGTGTAAGGGCCAAAGGTCTCTTGCATCGTGCGGGGGTGTTTGCGGGTTGTGTTGTTCATGCTGGTTGCTCCTGTGCAGTGTGCGCGGCACACATAGAAAGCAACGGCGCTTTCCAGGTAGCCCAAAACGCGGAAGCGCTTGAGTCCATTTGCGCAATCTGCTCATCTGAGAAGTTCGCCCAATCGGCGTGGCTGTGTCGTTGGCAACCGATTCGCAGGAAGCCATCGGTGATTAGAACAAACCACCGAAGTCCGGCAACAGTCAGCGGTGTGCGTTTAAGGATTTCACCGCGCAGATTGGCACCGTCCAGATTGGCACCGT
>ERZ869929.1030-NODE-1030-length-11220-cov-11.224093_pt1 | contig 11220 bp, 14 predicted proteins | sample MGYA00579312_ERZ869929 | MGnify/ENA primary metagenome ERZ869929 (study PRJEB32216, sample SAMN09231818) | wastewater metagenome | place: USA: Maryland | collected 2016-08-09 | study: EMG produced TPA metagenomics assembly of the PRJNA472060 data set (Reclaimed...
CCGATCTGTCGGAAAATGTCAGGTTGGCGCGATTCACCCGGCTTATCCCCCTTCAACTCCCGCGTCGGCCTCGCCGCATTTGTACGGCTGTCAGCCGGGCGATGCATTTCGAGTAAGGCGTTAACCCTCGCCTTCCATTCGGCCGCGTCCAAGCGCCTCTCGCTGCGTCTCACGCCATGCCAGAGCAGGCGGTAGCGAGGTTCGTCGTCATCTGCTTCGAATAGCGAGTACTGTTGGTCGCTCATAGTTCCGCCAATCGGGCGCAGTTGCGCGCCAACCACATGAACTTCTCCTCCGGGGTATGTAGTCCCTCCATCCAGGAGGTATGGCGAAGCATCACCTTCGCGGCACAGTTCGCGAACTGACCCGGCGAGTCCCACTTCGATACAATCGCAATCAGTTCGTCGTGTGCACCTTCGGACAGAATCAGACTCTCGCCCGGTAAGCAGTGCTCGCTCACGAACGCGCCGAGCCAAGCCTTGATCTGCCGTTCGAGGCGAACCTCGGCGCCGTTGCCTTTGGCTTTTGGATTTTCCACCAGAGCAAGCTTTGGCTTTTCGTCTTTGGGGTCGAGGGGCGCAGCCCCCGTGGGGTCCAGGGGCGAAGCCCCTAGGTCTGTAGAAACGGGTGGGCGAACAGGCGCGTCAGCGCCGATATCTTTCCTATCTTTTAATTCCTTCTTTGAAAGACTTTCTTTGTAGGGGCACTCCCCTTGGGCCTGTGAGGCACATCCAGTTGTACCCTCCGGCACATCCAGTTGTACCCTCCCGGCACATTCCTGTGTGACAGGCACATCGGATGTGACAGGCACATCCAGTTGTACCCTCCACTGCTCGGCGGGCACGATCCGATAGGTGGCGGCCGAGCGGAAGGTGGAGGAGTCAACGCACTCGATGATGTTCTTTCGCTGGAGTTCCCGGAGTGCGTGGACTACGGCATTACGATGCCTGCCGGTGCGTTTGGCGAAAAGCCTGGTCCCGATCCGCGCGGTCTCTCTGTGCCAGCCATACGTCCACCGCATGAGAAACGCCATGCAGTCCCACTCGGTCCCGCACAGGCCGACGCGCGTGAGTGCCTCCAGCAGTTCGTGTGGAACTGCCGTGAAAGGTTCAGGGGATGCGGAACCCACATTCAGGTCCGCGCGGGTCCGCTTGTCTCGCTTGAATGCGTTGCGGCCCATGATTACTCTCCAAGCAACTTGCGGATGTCGGACACCTTCCACGCCGTGATGCGCGGACCCAACTTGACGGGCTTCGGGAAGCGTCCGTCCTTCACTCCCTGCCACCACGTGGACTTGCAGACCGGGTAGACGCGCAGTATCGACGGCAAGCGCACAAACCCGATGTCGGGTAAACCATCGTTCCTCGACATTGAAAAACCTCCCCCTAAACGCAAAAAAGCCGCCATTTTGGCGGCTTCGGTGAATATCCCCGTTGACCTAAGTCGAACTTAGGTGTTTGCCTCGCTCTTGCGCGTCTCTGGCTCTTTGCCCTTCCGTAACTCCCGTGGGATCCGGTCAACTACCAGATCAATGAGTTGCTGATTCTGACTGACAAAGACGACCTTGGACTTACTTGGCTCTTTCCCTTCGAAAAGAGCCAAGGTGAGATTGCTATTTCCCATGTTCAGTTACCTCCCCCTCACTATGGATGACGACCGGAAGGTTCAAAACCGACAATGAATGACCAACGATGGGGTGTTTAGATCACCATACCGCCCGAGAATTCTCAAATCGTTTGGGTACGGCACTAGCCAATCGGGATAGACGATCCCGCCCAAGCTTGACCTCACAAACGGGCGCTCAATGCGCTTGCACTCCGTGCAAAGTGGGAACGGATCGGTTCCCGGCGGCTCGCACGGCACGCCGCATTCCACGCAGTGCAGGAATTCGCCAATGGGTTTTCTGCGCCCCGAAAACCACCATTCGTGATTCTCGAAGGCAACCCGTTGGTATCTCCACAAAGTCTCCACCTGACGGAACGAACTGGACAGTTGCACCTTCGGCGCAAGGAAAGGGATCTTAAGTTTGCTGGTCGCGTGTCCATCAGAGGTCTCAGCGACAACGACGACGGACGGATGATTGCTTAGCTCCCGAGGCAACGGGCTCAGCCAGACGTTATCCCAAACTTCGCCTTCAGATGCGCCTTTCTGTTTTGCTCCCGGCTTAACGGTCGCCCGGCGTCCGAATTCTCCGCCCAGACGCCACCCACGCGCGGTTTCGATCCAGAATATGTAGCGCCACGGGTTCCGCACGAAAAGCCGCCGCATACAGATATGACACAAGTCGAACCAACGGGCGACGGGCCTCCCGCAACCGCACGTATACTTCAGATTGCTGATTTCCTGGGTGCGTCGGTAGTCGTAGTGGAGCGGCTTTGCCGTAGGTCGCAATGGCAGGGTGGGGCTTGGCGGAGACAATTCAAACGGAACTTCCTGAACACTCGGCAGCCATGGATATTGGGCCTCGGTGTACTGGTCACATCCGAGAATCCGGCACTCGCCCACGGGCCACATAACAACTCGCCTCTTACCGCCAATCTTGACGGTGTATTTCTCACCACGGGGCCAAGCGCACACCTGACAGTGCTCTCGCCAGGGTGCGAATTGTACATAGCCCCCTTTGCTTGGCGCGCACCTGTCGCACCTCTCCCACGCTCGATGCAGTAACTTGCGGGGTTCGCCGTCAAACGCCGGGCAATGCACTGCGACATACGGCAGGGGCAACCCGTTTCGGATCGCGCGAAGAACAGCGAGCCATTTCGATCCTCGCGTCATCGGATCTTCGCAATACGACTCTCGCCCCCCCCGCGGAAGGGGCGAAACCCGCAACAGCGGGTATTTGATCGGCAGAGCATAGTCGAGCGCTTCGCGAACCATCAGGAGTTGCTTCTTTTCCTCCAGCCTCTCGCGTCTTTTCTGGACAGCATCGGGCGATACTTCCAGCGCTCGCGCCAGTCGCTCATTGAGCGCTTCGTTTGATATAGGCGGGTACTCCCGAATGATTTTCCAGCAAGCGCGGATGGTAGCGCTCTGATCTATCGTGAAAAGTGGACTTGCCCCAGAGATGTTTTCGATATACTCACGCCGTTGCTCGTCCAGGCGTTCCTCGTAATACTTGGCTGCCGGGTCCGGGAACGTCACGTGTGGCGGATAAAACTGATCGTCGTCCTTGCTGCCCCATGCGGCAATTCCCGGTTGTAGCGGCGAGCGGTGATCGCGCTGGATGAAGAGACGGGCGCCATTGCGCCGCACGGATTCCGGCGTTCCGCTAAAAGCGTCAACTCCCACGCTCTCGTCCTCGGAATCCGCCTGTCCGTAATCGCACTTAGGCCTCCATAGTTTCGGCGCACGATAATTCCGGTCCATGAAGTCCTGAGACGGCGGCGGGTCTCCTGCGTGCGGCGGAAATTCGTATCGAGTTCTTTTGGCAACACCGTACTTGTCGGCTGTGACCTTATAGCCATCGTCTCCCACGACGATCGCCTGATCATAGTCCTTGTACCGCATTTTGATGCGGTTCTTGGTTCGATAGAGTTCCTCCTTGATCAACTCCGATAGCCGGGTGTTCGCCCAATGCCAGAGCTTCGTTCGAAACTCCGCCACATTAAGCGCCTGGCTTGGCAGCGGCGCCAAGTAGTGTCTGCCATGTTGTTCATACTTAAACCGGACGCCCCTGCCTCCGGCCAGATCCGCGACCGCCATGAGAGCCGCCGTCATCATCATCCGCTGGAAGTCGTCCGGCTCGTCGTCTGCAGTGGACCTTGCCTGACGCGCAATAGCTTCGATTTCGCGCTTCTCTAACTTTCCCCGGGGCTCTGCCGGTAACCTGCCGTTGCTGAATTTTTTGAGTGTCTCCGCCCACGGCCTAAGACCCGCTATCGGTCTGAAGAGCGTGGAAGCTGCCTGGAATCCCGCAACCGTTTTGTTCCACTCCGCATATGCTGGACGGCAGTGCTCACAGAAGGCGAATACGGCCCAGCCGGGCGAGTCATCGGTGAGGATTATGGGCGGCTCATACTGACGCCGACATGAAGGACAATGCGGAACCGTTACCCGTTTGCCGCCCCCCTCGCGTATCAGTCGGGCCTTTTCCGAAGCATAGGCTCTCTGTTTCCGGTCCCGATGTGCAAGGCTGGATTGTCCTCGGATCGACCGCCAGCCCCATTGAGCGGGTGCGCCCTTGGGCCAAAAACGATCAGCCAAGTCGGCTATCGCACAATCGCGCCTGTGGGCTTCGCGTGCCTGCGTTGCGGGATTGCCCCGGGGTGTCTGCCCTAGGAATTTCGCGAGGATAATCAGCGGAAGGTCGTCGGCAGAGTAAGAGAAATCCTTGATGTTTTTCAGATCAAAGAATGGGTCTGTCTGGAATTGCTTTCCCAGACCATCAAGCAACTTAAGGAATTCTTCAAGTTGTTGCTGATACCGATCGAAGTCTTTGAATGGATCTTGCATTTCACCCCTCCCGTGGGGTTCCCGTTTTCGCGGGTGGGGCCCAACCCAGGAACGGGAGTCCCGGGCTTTCGGTCGCGAGCCTAGAGCCCCACGCCTGTTCTACACCACTTCCCTATTGATCGATACCACTTTCTCCTTCGGCGCCGAGGTCGCGTATGCGGCCCAGCGTTCCATCAGCGGACGACGCTTGTCGAACAGCTTCGTTCGGAAGTAAGCCGCCTCTACTTTGTCCGATACCTTGTGAGCAAGTGCGGCCTCTACGACGCTCCGTTGCGTCGTCGTCTTCTCTTCCGCCCAGTCGCGGAAGGTTGAACGGAATCCATGCGGCGTTATGTCGTCGCGCTTCATGCGGTCGCGCAGAGTCATCTCGAAAACCATGTTGCTTAGCGGAAGCCCTGGACGACCGGGAAAGACGTACTTGCTGCCGTCGGCGATCTCCTTCGCCGCCGTCAGGATCTCGAGACACCTCGGCGAGAGCGGAACCCGGTGCTCCTCGTGCGCCTTCATGCGCTCCGCGGGAATCGTCCACGCCTTTGCATCGGTATCGATCTCATCCCACGTCGCAAGCAACGTCTCGCTGGTTCGGGTTGCCGTCAGGATCATGTATTCGAATGCTAGCTTTGCCGAAACACGGGCGTTGCACTCGTGCAGCGCCATGATGAACGCGGGCAGTTCGGCATACGGCAGGGCCGGGTGATGCTGCTTCTTGGTGTTGGTCTTCGGCAGTGCGAGCTTGACGCCCTCAACTGGGTTGTCGCCCGCCCTGGCACCCGACGCCTTGGCCCAATCTAAGACGAGCTTGATCCGTTGCCGCACCCTTCTTGCCGTCTCAGGCTTCGCCGTCCAGATCGGCGTGAGTGCATTGAGTATGTCGGCAGAGTCGATATCGCTGACGGGCTTCGTGCCGAAGACGGGGAAGACGTACTGCCGCAGTGTCGATATCCATTGAGCCTTGTGCTTCGGGTTGCGGAAGGTCGCCGAGTGCGATTCGTGGACCGTTACCGCTGCCTCTTCGAACGTGAGTGACGCCTTGCGCTCCTTCCGACGTTCAGCCATCGGGTCGCCGCCCTGACGGGCCAGTTTTCGCAGCCTACGGGCTTCCTCGCGGGCTTCGGCCAAAGAGACGAGTGATACCCCTCCCAAACCTAGATCGTGCCTCTTGCCCTTGATAACGGTGCGAAGCACCCAACGCTTCGAACCGTTGGGCTCCACGAAGAGATACAGACCGTTGCCGTCCGCATAGCGTCCAGGTCCACCTGGGTTGCGGATCTTAGCCGCCGACAGTGCCTGAAGCGGATGTTTCTTGCCTTTCAGCTTACCTTTCTGCTTGCCCGCCATGATCGCGCCCCCATTTGGCTCCACATCCCGACCGCAGTTTGAATTCCGCAGAGGGATTCGAATTGATCGATCCATCATCGCGTCCCACATTTTCGGTCGGATGGCAGCATAGTTTGTTGGACAACGATGGACAAGCAAATTCGTATAGACCCGCACTGGACGCGGGTTGCATGGAGTTCGACGGATTTGGCTGGACACTAACGCGACAGTCACCCTCTCCGCCAGCCAACAAAGTCAAGTCCATATAATTCAATAAGATGCAGAAAACATAGGCGGTTAGTCCCCCATTGCATCCCACATTATCGAGGCGCCCTGTTTGAGAAGAGGTCAGCGATGCGGCATCCTCCAGGGGCGCCCGAAGGCGCCCCCTTTCGATTTCCGTTAACCCGGGAAGTGCTCTCCGGTGAGTTTGTGCAGCCGCTCGACGAGCGGTCTGAACATGTAAGCCGGCACCATCCAATTCTCCTGATTGGCTTCGTACAGAACTTCCATGCACGCATTCAGGCTGTCCGCGATATCGCTGACCTCGTGGCAGACCTCGAGCGGTATTCCTTTTTCGTCGTTTTCATTCTCGGGATGATCCGGGACCTTGCTTGAAGGCGTCAGCCGAAGCGCGGCGCACTGCGGTTGCTGTTTCTTCATGCAGCACCGCCCTTCTTCTCGTACCCGAGAAGCTCTGCCTCGCGGTCGAGCGCATCCGCGATGTCACACAGGATGGCCGAGAAGCAATCGTGCAGCGCGCTGTTGTTCTCGTAGGCCCACCATTCGAGCTCGCGGACGTGCCTGACGGCCGCGGCATTGTTGGCGAGGTTCTCGCCGATGTAGGGCGGGATTCTGTAGGGTTCGTGCGTCTCTTTTTTTGTTTCTTGAGGTGTGACTTTGCGTAGAATGCGGCTAGCCATTGCGTCCTCCTTGTAGGATGCATTGGTCAGGGGCCCGGATCGGTGGTTGCACACCGCCGGTCCCCGCTCCATTGCGGGGTTGTCAAAGACACTTCACCCCCTTGGTTTACTCCCTTCGCCTGCAGGAAATCAACAAAAACCTGTCGCATGGTCCGAGAGCCGTGGTGATTGAGTGTACCGCGGCCGAGCCGGTAGTTGCCGGCCAGGAGCATCAGGAACGTGCGGTAACGGTCACACACCACCGGGTCGCAATCCCTCCGCTGCCTCTCCAGCTCGGCCGCGCAGGGTCCGCAAATCGGCCAAGACTGCATGATCCCGTTCGGGCCCGTAGGGCGTCTCTCGGTCCGGAATGGCCCGGAACCTGAACAGCAGATGGAGCAGCGCATTTTTAGCCCTGCAGATACCGCAGGAAAAATAGAAACCAGTCGGCCCTAGTAGGTCCCTCCCCGAGACTGTCGTCTCCGACTGCATAAAAGGTTGATGGGGAGCTTTCGTTCGCGTGCGCGGTGGGCGCCCAGCCGCCGAGAATCGTTGGCCCGAAAGGCCCAACAAAGATGCGCAACTCGTCGACGGCCCCGTTGAGGTAGTAACCGGCAGCTCCCGAGAACCGGCCGATATTCAGATTGGAGCTTGACTGTCCGACGCGGAGTCCCGGCCCCCCGTCATAGGAGTGGCCGCCATCGTAAGTGGTATCAATGCAGCGGTCAAATGCACGGTTGAATGTTGCGCAGTTGAATATCACGTGAACGCGCTTCCACGTTCCGGTACCAACCGCATTGCCCGAATGGACGCTTCCAACACCGCCCCCGTTGCCCAGCTGGGGAACAATATCGGATCCCCCTCCGGAATATCCGAAATACACCTCGTATCCGTTGTAGGTCGGGCTCTGGAGGTTGCTCAGGAGCCTCTGATACTGCGTCTGAGTATCGAGCTTCACCCACGCCATGACCGCAAACGCGGCCTGGTAATCCAGGTTGGCAGGCACGCCGCAGTCGATGTATTGGTTGCTCGCGGCATCGAAGTCCGCACCGCCCCCACTTCCAACGGCCCCGGCAACCGAAGTCACCCCGTGGTTTGTGCAACTCAGGGTCGCCGTGGAGTCCGCGACCGACAGAGTAGCCCCGTCCCCGAAGTGCCAGACCCCCGTGTACCCGGCCCACAGCCCGGCCTTATTCTCCTGCGAGGTGCTGACGCCCGAGTCGCCGTACCAGAGATAAATCACCGTGTCGGCAGACGAAGACAGCCGCGGAATGCGAATCCATACGTCGATCTTGCCAGTGGCCGGATCGTAATAGTCAATCTCGTGGTCTAACTTGACCGCCCCTTCCGCGTCGCTGGTGAAAATGATGTCGTACCCGCTCGCGTTCTTAACCTTCCCGCCGTTTGCCTCAGTGGCAAGATATGCGTAGGTGCCCGAGAACAATAGGGTGAAGTTCCGATGATCGGTGTCCTCGAGATCGTAGACCACGCGCAGGCCGCGAACCGCCATATAGGCGTCCGAGCCGGCGGTACCGACGAGCTTGATGTAGCGTTTCTCGACATAGGAATCGAGCGTAACGGTAAAAGTGCCGGGGGCTCCGTTCGTCCCGGCCTTGATGGCTGATCCCCAGTTTATCCCGTCGTCGCTGACGTAGATTTGCCAGGTGGTGAAGTATCGATTGACGCTATTCGAGGCATCAATGACAACCTTGTTGAACCTCTGGACCGCCTGCATGTCCACTGCGAGATAGTGCGGATAATTCGCGTCAGAGTTCCAAAAGTCGCTTTCGCCGTCGCCGTTTATGGCTCCCGCCGGCACGTAGGTCGTGTAGGTGGAATCGGCCGTGGCGGTCCATCCCGTTCTTGGAATAGTAATCGCTGTCCCGAGCGTGTTTCCCACAACCTTCGTGTGGTCGATCGTAATAGCGCGCTTGTAAGAAAATGCCATCGTGTGATCCTCCAATGATTAGATACCCCCGCAACCTTGGCGAGTTCCTTGGGGGTTTCGATGGGTTTAAGGTCCGCAGATATCTGCGGACCTTAAACGCCCTGCCCATCGGACTCCCGCTGTCTGTTTTGCCTTGCCCTGCGACCTTTATTCTCGGGAGGGCGGCACCCCAACGCAGGGTACCGCCACAGCTGCCCCGCGCATGGGCAGCCCCGATTTTCGCCGCTGCATTGGGGACCGGGCATCGCTTCGCGAGACCCGGCCCCCGTGCGCCCATCCCCGGACTTCGAGTCCCCGGCGGGCGTCAGACGATGCGGGCGGCAATCATGCGCCCGTGGTGCATTCTCTGGCTGTCGATTTCGGCGAATCGTTTTTCGGCGTCGCGAGCCCAATCGGGCAATTGGTCGAACGGGGTCGGCGCCCACCCGGTTGCGCTGCGGATCAGATAACGCTGCCCTGTGCCGTCCGGGAGTCGCTGTACGCGCACCGTGCCGATGGCGTCATCGTCGGCGCGGGCCTGCATCGGCTGCGTCCTGGCGCTGGTTGCCCTGGCGCCGATGTTGAGGTTAGGTGTGCCGACGTCGGCGGCCACGAGCCTTCTCATTCGCTCGCTCTCGAGTAGCAGAACCTCTTCTTCCAAGCGGTCAATGTCTTGTTTTTTCATACTTCAATGCCTTTCCAGTTTGCTGATGCGGTTGCTGAGGTCGTTGAGGCGATCATCCCCGACGGGTTGCGCCATAACGACGGTTGTTCTGCCGGGGCGCCCGACAAACCAGCCCGACTGCTTGTTGTCCGATTTGTCCAGCTGCGGAGGCATCAATTCGCCGACGCTATCCGCACTCATCAACTGCGCCTCCAGCGTGTTGATTTCCGTTTGAGCGAACGTCTCCCGGTGTTCGGCGATGCGGGCCTCGATGGTCGAGAGCGACTTGTGCAGAAGGGCCTTCACGTCGTGCATGGCGTGGAGGTATGCATCGCGAGCTTTGTTCAATGCGGTCAGGTTGTGAAAGATGCGGACGCGCTTGTTGCCCTCCATGTCGTAGAAGGTTTCATCGCGTTGGACGTTTCTGGCCTTGGCGAGATCCCGCACGCGTTGCAGGCACTCTTCGGCGAATGCGTGGACGCGCGGCCCGTTGATTTCTTCGACGCGCCGGCGGAGCTGTTCGAGGTAATCGCGGTAGCCACCCATGATGTGATCGCGGCGGGCGCGAGCGGCTATTAACTCGCCCTGATACTGGTACGCGAGCGGGCTGTGTGCGAATTTGGCATCGCTGAACTTTCGGGCTAACGGCAGGCATTCGCCCTGGTCGGCCGTTGCGAATGCGGCCTCCACCTCGGGGCGCCTGTCCATCTCCCGCTCGATTAGCTCCGCGAGCCGCTTGCTCTCGCGGTGCTGACTGCTGATTACATCGTTGATGTTCATGCTGCTCCTTTGCCGGGCCACCGCCCGGCTGAAATCCCGGCGCATTCTGCGCCGGGTTACTGCAAAAAAAACTGCACGCGAAGGTCCGGGCCCGTTCTTTCGACCCAGGCCGTAGGGAGTCGATGTGCTCCCTCCACCCGGGGCTGCCCACCCTGGCCGGCGACCATCTGTCGCGTCATTGGAGGTCCCCATCCGGATCGGCGCTGCCGATAACCTCCGGCTCGAAGGCCGCGGACTTCAGTCGGCGCTCTTCGCCCGGCTGCAGGAGCCCCTGCCGCTTCAAATAGGCCGCTTGACTCTCGAACCTCGGCGGGTCGATCGGGTCGATTGCCCTTACATCCGGGTCCGGGTGCTCCTCGAGGTCGCTCGCGTCAATCCACTCGGCCGGCACGCCGCACCGGAAGGTGGGCGTATAGGCGAAATGCTCGAATTTCGGATCGCCCACGCCCCCCAGGCGCAGACGCGGGGCCGCCAGATGATCCGAAAAGAAACTGGCATCCCACCCATTACGCTCGAGGTCCTGGGCGCTCATGCGCGGTGCGTCGAAAATCCACCAGAACGAGGGCCGCGTTCCGGGGCGCTCCCGGATCCAGTCCTTCAGGATGCGGTCCCGGGCCGCATTCCACTTCCGCCGGCTCTCCTCCCAGCAGACGGTCGGGTATCCGACTGACATCAGGAGTTCCCAGTCGTCCAGCCCGCCTTCCGGCTCCGGGTACAGCTCGCCGTCGCCCATGACGTGCATGGCGGTCTCGCTGATACCCTCGATAATGTTGCGTTCAACTCTCCTGCGTTTCGTTGGCATTTACCTTCCTCCGGGCCGTCCGGGCCTCGCTTTTACGGGTTCCAGGTCGAGATTCAGCGCTTTCAAGCATCGCTGGAGGCTTGCGGAAGCATCCCGTTCGATGCGTACGGCGGGGTGGGCGACCACCTGGCTGAAGCGGTCGAGCAGGGTGGGGCCGTCCTTGCGGATCGCCTCGCGGGCCTGCTCGCGGCGGTCGTAAAACCTTGCGGCGTCGGTGAGTAGGTCAATTCCGGCGCAGTCGCGGATGTCGTACTCGTCGCGCAGCCCAAGCCAGAACTTTTTCGCGTCCTTGGACAGGTCGGTCGGCGGTTTGGGTGTCAGATTTTTCATTTGGAATTACTCCATTTCACGTTTTTCTAGGAGATCGGAAGAGCGG
>ERZ869929.1031-NODE-1031-length-11203-cov-16.913437_pt1 | contig 11203 bp, 8 predicted proteins | sample MGYA00579312_ERZ869929 | MGnify/ENA primary metagenome ERZ869929 (study PRJEB32216, sample SAMN09231818) | wastewater metagenome | place: USA: Maryland | collected 2016-08-09 | study: EMG produced TPA metagenomics assembly of the PRJNA472060 data set (Reclaimed...
ATCGTCTGTTCGAGGCGTTCCAGTCGTTCCAGCAGGACGTGACGGGTCGGCTCGATCAGTTCGAGCAGAGGTTCGAGGAGCCGGCCGACGATTCGGAGGATCCGTACGCGGGCCTGGACGATGCCGCGGTCTTCGGTAACGAGGACTACGACGTGGACGGGCAGCTGACGCCGGAGGCGCAGCAGCGCGCGTTCGAGCAGATGGTCCAGCAGGGGGTGCAGGCCGCGATGCAGCCGCACCTTGAGGCGCAGGAGCAGTCCCGGCGTGACGCAGAGGCGGACGCGCTGGAGGCGAAGTACCCGGTGCTCGGTGATCCCGCGAAGGCGGGCGAGTACATCGACAAGGCTGTGCAGCAGGCGCAGCTTCTCGGGCGCCCGGAGCTCGCACGCGAGCCGGGGTTCCTCGAGATGGTCTACCTCGCTGATGAGGCGACGAAGAAGTCCGCTGCGGAGCAGTCCGCGGGCGGGCAGCAGGAGGTCACGCTCGAGCGTGGCGGGGGCGCCGCTCCCGCTGATGGCTCTGGCGGTGGCAACGACGACGCGAAGCGGATCGCGGGGCTGGCGGCACGCCGGTTCTCGGTCGGCGGATAGTTCGCGGGTCAACTACATCGACACTCATCTCTGAGGAGCACATCTCATGGCACCTGGCACTCTTGTGACCGGGCAGCGCGGGACCACCACCATCAACAGCGATCAGCGGCGCGTCGACATGGCGTCCGAGATCCTGCTGCTGGAGCCCGACGCGGCACCGCTCACCGTCTTCACGAAGAACATCTCGAAGAAGAAGACGGTCAACCCGCAGTTCAAGTGGCTGGAGGACGAGCTCGACCCTCGCTTCTCCGCGACCACGCAGACCCGGAACACGTCCGACACCACGGTGACGGTCACGACCGGGCAGGGCGCCTACTTCAAGGCGCAGCACATCGTCTACGTCCCGCGCACCGGCGAGCTGTTCCGCGTCGCTTCGGTGTCGACGGACACGCTCACGATCGTCCGCGGCCTCGGCAACGGCGGCACGGGCGTCGCGATGAACAACGGTGAGGAGCTCCTCATCGTGTCCACGGCGCAGCCGGAAGGCGACGCGTCCAAGCCGGCCACGACCCGCAACGCGGTCACGGTCTACAACTACACGCAGATCTTCCGCGACGAGTGGGACGCGACGGGCACGGAGCTCGCCACGGAGCACGAGGGCACGGACGACTGGGACGAGCAGGCGCTCAAGAAGGGCATCGAGCACAAGAAGTCCCTCGAGTATCAGTTCCTCGTCGGCAAGCCGTCGGAGGACACGTCGTCCGGGCAGGCTCGGCGCACGACGGGCGGGTTCAACCACTTCGTCACCACCAACGTCACGGACGTCGGCGGGACGATGACGGAGGCGGAGCTCTACGCGGGCATCCGGCCGTGCTTCCGGTACGGGCCGAAGGAGAAGCTCGTGCTGTCCGCGGCGCTCCCGATCGACGTGGTGAACGCGTTCGCTCGCGGCAAGGTGCAGATCATGCAGTCGGAGAAGACGTTCGGGATCAGGCTCGCGCAGCTGGTGTCGCCGCACGGCACCCTGAACATCGTGACCCACTGGCTGCTCGAGGGCTCGACCCTCGGCGGGCAGATGTGGGTCGTGGATCCGAACGCGTGTAAGTACCGCTACCTCGAGAACAAGCGCGGCTCGCGCGACACCGCGATCTTCAAGGAGATCCAGGCGAACGACGTCGACGGCCGCAAGGACGAGTACCGCACGGAGTGCGGCCTCGAGTTCGGCCTCGAGAAGCGCCACGGGAAGATCATCGGCATCACGGGCTGACGCCTGCTGATGTAGGGTTCGGGACCGGCGCACGGACATGCGTCGGTCCCTCCTGTTCGCGGAACGGCCCGCTCGGTTCCCCCCTGGCGGGCCGTTCTGCGTCCGGTCCTGCCCTTACCCTCGCGGGGATTCGACACTTCGACGTGGGAGGCAGACATGGAGGCATCGGTGCAGGAGCCGCAGGTGACGGAGCACGGTGACGAGATCGGTGAGGACGGCCTGCTCGCGTTCCCGGTGCTGTTCCGTTCGCGGGGCGTCGGCTTCCGCGTGGTGCTGGATCCGAAGCGCCCGCAGTTCGACGCGGTTGGCGTTCACACGGGCGACTCGGCGGGCAAGGTCGCGGAGTTCAAGCCGAACGGCACGTTCGAGACGCGGGACCCGGCGGTCGTGAAGTTCCTGATGGCCCGCGACTCGTTCAACCTCGAGTTCTTCCGTGTCGGCATGGAGCCGGGGCGCGCTCCGGACTCGGCGCCGGTGCTCGACCGGATCATGCAGGCGACGATCGACCTTGACGTGAAGGCGATCGAGGAGATCCTCGAGGCGGAGCGCGCGGAGGGCGGGCACAACCGCGGCGACGTGATCGGCGCGGGCGAGTCGTCGCTGCGCCGGCTGCACGGGCTGGACGTGGGGGTCTAGGTGCTTCCGACTGAGATGGTGACGGCTGTGCTGACGCAGGGCGGGTTCGACTCCACGTCGTCCGCTACGTCGCAGGCCGTCGCTCTCTCGTGGCTGGAGGCGCGCTATCAGGAGATGTGCGCGGAGTCGGGGTACACGCAGGCGATCCGCGAGCTCGGGCCGACGGTTGCGGATCAGTCGGAGTACGCGCTGCCGGATTCGGTGACGCGCGTGATCGCTCTGAGCGTGGGCGCGTCGCGGCCGTGGACTCCGGTGAAGCTGGAGGATCTGTGGGCGTTGTCGGCGGGGACCGCGCGGCTTGAGGGCGGCATGATCGGCGCGTTCGCGGAGACGTGGAGTGAGTCGGGCGCGGCGACCGCGGAGGGCGTGGAGAAGGTGAAGCTGTACCCGGCGCCGACGGAGGCTGCGCTCGACATTTCGGCGTTGTGCATCGTCGCGCCGCCGCCGTTGTCGCTGTCGGACAACACGGCGCCGCGGGTGCCGACGGACTTCCACGAGTACATCGTGGACGGGGCTATCGCGATGGGTCTTCGCCGCGATGACTCTCGGGAGGATGAGGCGGCGCCCTACGAGGCGCGGTTCAAGGACGCGACCGGGCGGCTGGGGATGCGCCGGCGCAAGCGTGTCGGCCGCGGGCCGATTCAGGGGCGCGTCGCGAGCGTTCACTTCTAGGGGGCTGCCGTGGCTCTGCCGCAGATCTCGCAGGACGATTTCTCGGCCGGGTCGGTCCTGTCGGTCGCGCGGCACCTGATCCCGCGGACGGGCGCGTACCGGATCGTGGATGGCCTGCTCGATGACGACGGGTCGGTCTACCGTCGCGGCGGATCGACGTACAAGTCCAACGCGGTGTTCTCGACCACGGCTCTGCGTGCCCTGTGGGACGGCTTCCTGCCCGCTGTGGGCGCTCGGACGCTGTTCGCGACCCCTGCGGCCTTCGGGGTGCTCGCGGCGGACGACGCGACGCCTGTGAGCATCGGCGGCGGCGGCTTGTCGGAGCCGGTGTCGTTCGCGCAGATCGGGGACTTCCTGTGGATCGGCGGCGGCAAGCTCTACGCGGGGTCGCGGCTGACGGGGCCGTACTCGACGGGGACGATCACGACGGTCGTGGGGTCCACGACGGTGACGGGCTCGAGCACGTCGTGGGACGTCGGGACGGACATTGACGCCGGGTCGATCCTGGCGCTGTCGGGCGACACGAGCCGCTTCTACGTCGTGGCGTCGGTGGACTCCACCACGTCGCTGACGTTGACGGAGCCCTACTTGGGGACCGCTGGGTCGGGGCAGACGTACACGGCGAAGGCGATCGAGACGGTGAGCGGCAGGGGCGGGCGCTCGGCGTCGATCTACGGGCAGGCCGGCGGGCGGCTGCTGACGTTCGAGAATGAGAAGGTGTACTTCTCGAACGGGGTGGACGCGACGACGGGCCGCTTGTGTCCGCAGGTGTTCTCCGCGAACGACTACTGGAAGATCCCTGGCGGCGGGCGGGGGATCGCGGTCGCGACGGTGCGGGACCGCGCGTTGCTGTTCTCGACGGCTGGCCTCTACATGCTGTCGAACCTCGCGCTGGACTTGACGGATCCGTCGGGGAACATTCAGCAGCGGCTCGAGCAGGTGAGCCCGGACCTGATCGCGTGGGGGCCGGCGGGGATCGCGACGTATGAGAACGCGGTCGTGGTGGCTTGCACGGACGGCGTGTACTTGGTGGACGGCGTGTCCGCTCCGGTGCTGCTGTCGAAGTCGATCACTCCGCGCTACGTGGCGCATGTCCGCGCGGGCTACAAGCCGGGGCAGATGACGGTGTATCGCGGGCACCTGATCCTGCCGGTGCTCAATGGCTCGGGCGGCTGGGTCGACACGATGGTCTGCCAGTTGACGCGGCCGACGAACACGAGCATCGGGAAGGTGTGGCCGTGGGTGTTCCTGACGGGGCACGCGGCGAACGTGACGGCGGTCGCGACGCGCGTGGCGCATGGGTCGCAGCGGTCGCCGGCGTTGCTGGGCGCGGGGACGGATCGGCGGGTGCTGGACTTGTCGGGCATGTTCGAGCCCGCGGCGGCGGTGAAGAACGATGCGGACGCGACGACGCACTCGTGCATCGTGGAGACGCGCGACTACCGCACGTCCTTGTCGGGCGCGCTGAATCGCAACCTCGCGCGCAAGCTCCGCGCCCGGTATGAGCTTGTGGACGCGGCGTCGGACAACCCCACGATCCGCGCGTATGTGAGCACGGGCCGCGCGACCGCGACGACGCAATCCCTGTGGGGGACGATGGTGTGGGGGACGGACGCGTGGGGCGACTCGTCGCTCGACCTGTTCGAGACGCTCGGCGGGCTCGCGCCGGAGGCGGACATTCGCGCTCCGTGGACGTGGGTCGTGAATCGCAAGTCGGAGTTCGTGCGGTTCCGGCTGGAGACGGTGGGGGCCGCGGCGTCGTGTTCGCTGCGGTCAATCGACGTGGCTGTCCGGCAGAGCCGGAAGGATTACTAGCTGATGACGCTTCCCACGGACCCGTACAACTTCACGAACGGCTCGACGGCGGATGCGGAGCAGGTGGACGCGCGGTTCGCTGCGCTGTACGCGGCGTTGTCGGCGGGCGGGCTGGACCCGGAAGTGTTCGCCGCGGGCGCGGTGCCGGTGTCGAAGCTCGCGACGGCGGCGTGGGCGGATACCACGCCGGCGCTGACGCAGCCGGGAGCGATCACGAAGGCGGTGACGCTCTCGCGGTATGTCCGCGTCGGCCGGATGATTACCTGGGCGTTCCGGCTCGACGTGACGGGCGCGGGCACGGCGGGGCAGGCGGTTGGCGTGGGGCTTCCGGTGCCGGCGGCGACGGGGAACGCGCTGGTCTGCGGTTCGGGCTACATCTACGACGCGTCCGTGCCGTATCTCTATCAGGCGACGGCGATCCTCGCGAGCACGTCGGTTCTCAACTTCTTCTCGGGGTACACCACGACGTTCACGGCCTTCAACGGCGCGCTCGCGAACGGCGACGTCATCAGTGGCATGGTCACGTACGAAGCCGCGTCGTGAGCATCGGCGGCTGGGACGAGGGGACGCTCGAGCGGTTCGTGCAGGACCGGGTGCCGCGGCAGGCGGGGATGACGGTGTTGGACTCCGCGACGCAGGGTTCGGTGCGGGTGTCCACGTCGTCGGCGGCGGAGGGTCCGTCGGCGGTGAGCGCGGATCTGCCGTACACGGCGTGCGAGGTCACGTTGTCGCCGGGGGTGTGGCTGGTGTACGCGCAGGCGACGCTCATCGGTGCGACCGCGACGGACGGCAAGCAGTTGGCGCTCTACGATCCGGACGCGGCGGCGGTGATCGCTGGTTCCTACGGGCCGGTGGCCGATTCGGTGGTGGCGGTGTACGTGCAGGCGGCGACGCTCGCGGTGGTGGTTGCGACGGGGGCGCAGCGGGTGCGGATGGTCGCGCTGCGGAACGGCGCGTCGCAGATTTCGGTGGGGTACGCGGGGGCGCTGACGGATGAGCAGCGGATCATGGCGGTCGCGTTGCGGTAGGAACCGTCCGCCGTAGGCGGGATCATCCCGCGCGTGGCGAAGACTCTCCGCAAGGTTCTGCGTACGTCCGGCTGGAAGCCGACGGCCGCGAAGGTGCCGGGGTTCATGCCGTGGCAGGCGGCTTCTCCGCCGCCCGGTTCGTATGACCCGACGATCGACGCGAACTACGCGGCGGCGGCTCGGGGGCTTGGGGATCTGCGGCAGGACGTGGAGCGCACGAACACGCGATCCGCGAACGATCTGTCGCTCGCGATCGGCGCTGACGGGCAGTCGGGCATCGGGCAGCAGAAGGCGTGGTCGCTGTCGGACAACATGCGGTCGCGGACGCGTTCGCAGGAGGATCACGGGACCGCGACGGCGAATCTCGGGCGCCAGTACGGGAACCTCGCGCGCTCGCAGGGCCAGCAGGCGCAGCAGGCGGGCGCGGTAGGCGGCGGGGCGCTCGCGGACGCGTTGCTCAAGCGGACCGCGAATCAGGGCCGCGAGCAGTCGGGGCTCGACACGTCGCTGTCGCGGACGCTCGCGGATCTCAGCACGTCGGATCAGCGGATCGAAAAGTCCGCGCAGGATCGGGTCGGGAACGCGACGCTCGACTACGGCCGGGGAGTGGAGGACCGCAATCAGGTGCAGGTGCCTCGCGCGCAGCGGGAGTTCACGCAGTTCGGGATCGACTCGGAGCAGCAGCGGGCGTTCGGTGCGTCGAACGCGGGCCTGTATCGCGCGCCGGTGCGACCCGCGAACGAGTTCAAGTCCGCTGGCGGCACGTCGTATCGTGTGCTCAAGGGCAAGACGACGAGGTTCATGCTTCCGAACGGGCAGATCGTGTCCACGCGACCGAGGTAGACGATGGCGAGCTCGACCACGAAGACGCGCAGGCAGCGGCAGATCGCGGCGGAGTCGCGGCTCAAGTTCCGGCCGGCGGAGGCGAAGCTCGCGCAGCAGTTGCGTGACGCGGCTGCGGCGCTGGAGCAGGGGGAGGCGACGGCGCGTTCGGTGGCGGAGACGGTGCGGCAGGCGGCGCGGTCCGCGATCCCGCAGATCACGAAGACGACGCAGGATCAGCAGGGGCTTGCGGAGCGGCTGCGTGGCGTGGCGCCGGAGTTGCCCGCGGATTCGCCGTACGCGAAGGCGGGTGCGGTGGAGCGCACGGGCGCGGACACGCGGCTCGGGGAGCTCCGGACGGGCGCGATCACGGATCTCGTGCAGCAGCAGAATCGCGCGACGGCGGGCGAGGCGTTTCAGGTGCAGAACGTCCGCAATCAGTACGTGGCGGCGAAGGACCGGATCGGTGCGGCGCAGGCTGATGTGGCCGCGCAGAAGGGCGACTACGAGGCGCAGCGGCTCGGGGAGTTCGCGGAGGCGGATCGCAAGATCGCGCACGAGAACGCGAAGCAGACGCGCTCGCAGCGGTTCACCGCGTCGCAGCAGGAGGATCGGCAGGCGGCGTCGCGGGAAGCCGCGAGGGAGCGTGAGCGCAACAAGGACTCGAAGCCGAAGAAGGGGCCGGAAGGCAAGCTGCAAGCCAAGTTCGTGACGGCCGTGTCGAAGCTGGCCGTGTCGACGTACGAGGTCCCGGATCCGAAGGACCCGAAGAAGGTGATCGACAAGCCGGTGGACGCGGCGTACGTGAAGGCGAATCGCGCGACGGTGGAGGCGGGAATCCGCGCGGGGAACCCTGGCATGAGCGCGGAGATGGCGCGCCGCGTGGTGGCCGCGTTCCTCAAGGTCGGCAAGAAGGACCCTGGGTCGTTCAAGACGTACCGGCCCACGCGGAAGGCTGGCGGCGGGATCCAGACCGGCGGGGCGAACATTCCGAAGAACGCGTTCGGGTAGGCGCTGATGGCGCGTCGTCCCGGTGAGGGCTCGAATAGCGGTCCTGGGGCGGGCACGCGGAGCAAGCCGAAGCCAAAGCCGCGTCAGTCGCGGCCGGTCGGGGTGCTAGCGCCGGGTGCTGGGTACAGCAACGGGCGGGCGACGTCTCCGAAGCCGTCGAAGCGGGTGTTCTCGACGGCGGTGCCGCGGCTCGAGACTCCGGGCGCTGGTCGGCGTCGTGGTGCGGAGAAGCGGCAGGGCCGCGAGCTCGCGAAGTTGCCGGGGGTCAAGGCGCGGCTGGCGCCGGTGGCTGGTCCGCCGCGGCTGTCGGCGGCTGAGTCGGCGCGGGCCCGGAGGTTGTGGGCGCAGGCGTCTCCGGCGGAGCGTGCGCGGGCGACTCGTGCTGCGGGGCGTGAGGAGGCGGCGCGGCGGCGGCTGATCCTGTCGCGGACGGCGCGGGGTGCGACCGCGGCTGGTCTGTCGGCTGGTGATCGGATCGCGCTGGCGTCTACGGGGACGGCGCCGGGGCGCGCGTTGCAGCAGGCGGGCAGGGTGCAGGGTGCGGATGCGCGCAGGCAGCGGATTCTCTCGGGGCTGTTGCAGGCGAATCCGACTGCGACTCCGCGGGCGTTGGCGAACGTGAAGCTGAGTGGTCTATCGGCGGGGCAGCGCGCGGAGGCTGAGTCGCGTGGGCTGGCGCGGGCGGCGCGGGACACGGTGCGGGCGGGGAAGGCCGATCAGAAGGTGGGGGTCGGTCCGGCGTCGGTGAACGTGACGAAGCTCGGGCGGACGTTGGCGGCTGCGACGACGTTGGATCGCGGGGATCTCGGGCCGCGGCAGATCGTGAGGAACGCGCTGGGTGATGTGGCGGCGTTGGGGACGGCGCCGTTCATCGGCGGGGTGCAGGTGGCGGGCGCGCTGGATTCGTTGCGGCGCGGGGATACGGAGCAGGCGGGGCGGCGCGCTGGCGCTTTGGCGTCCGCGTTGTATGAGGGCGCGAAGACGTCGGTTCCGGTGCTGCTGGCGCAGGGCAAGTTCGAGGAGGCGGGGAGTGCGGCGAAGGCGCATCCGGTGTTCGCGGTGCTGGACGCTGCGGCGGCGGCGGGGATCGCTGGCCGGGTTGCTGGCGGGGTTGCTCGTGGCGCTGGGTCGAACGTGGCGGCGTCGGGTGTTCGCGGGGCGCTGGCGCGGGCGGGCTCTCCGGTTCGTCCGCCGGTCGCGCTGACGTCGGACGCTGCGGCGGTCCGCGGCGGGGCGTACCGGCAGCGGTCGTACTCGATGGATTCGATCCGTAAGGGCGTGCAGGTGGCGAAGGATGGTCCGCGTGAGGTTCTGCGCGATCATCGCGGGCGCGTGGTGACGGTGGTGGAGCGCGGGCGTCGCGTGCCGGTGTTGCGGCCGACGGCCTCGGAGATGGCTCGGTTCGGGAAGAAGCGCGCGAACCATGAGGCGTCGCGGGCGAACGCGGTGGAGCGGCTCGTTCGCGCGGAGACGCTCGCCGCGGTGAGCGAGGCGACGAAGGCGACGGGCGCTCGCGGGAAGTTGCCGGGGCAGCGGCTCGGCGGGCGGCTCAAGGGCGAGACGGCGCAGGACTTGACGCACCTGGTGGCGACGGGCGTGATCCGCGGCGCGGACACGTTCAAGGAGGATCTGCTGCGCCGCGCGGACACGATTCGCCGCGAGATCGACAAGGGGCCGGACGGGTCCTACCGGCACTCGGGGGAGCGCAAGGCCGCGATCGACACGGAGAAGCGGCTGCGGAAGGCGGCGGCGGATCCGAAGGTGCTGGCGCAGGCGGATGGGATCGTGGAGGTCGGCCTCGAGTTCGCGCGCCGGCTGAATCGTGGGGACGCGGAGCTCATCGGCAGGCAGGTGATCGACCCGCGGCAGGCGGAGCGGTCGCGGCTGTCGGAGTACGCGCTCGCGCAGATGGACGCGAAGCACTTCACGGTGGAGGAGCATCGGGCGCTGGAGAACGCGGCGCGCAAGAAGGAGCGCGGGCTGCTCACGGTGGCGCGCGGGATGGATGAGGGTCCGGCGAAGCAGGCGGCGCTCGTGGAGTACCGGAAGGCGTTGCAGGAGCGGATCGCTGTGTCGGGGAAGGATCCGCGGCTGGTGGTCGCGCACGAGCGGGCGCAGGCGTTGGCGCGGGTCGCGAAGCGGGACGTGAAGGAGCAGCGCGGGCGCGTCGAGCAGGTGCAGCGCAAGATCGCGGGGTTCCGCAAGCGGGATGCGTCGCAGCGGATGGCGGATCGGCAGGCGGTGCTTGCTGGCCGGATGACGATGCGCGAGGCGCTGCTGCGGGACGCGAAGCGCGGCAAGGGCGGGAAGGCGCGCGACGGGGAGATGGGCGCGCTGCTGGATCGTCTAGACCGCGAGCAGGCGAAGCTCCGCGCGCTGGAGAAGAAGAACCGTGACGCGCAGGACGTGGCGCAGGCGTCGCGGATGCCGAAGGCGCAGGCGGCGCTCCGGACGGCTGACGGGCGGCTGCTGACGGACAAGATGATCCGCGAGCACGCGGCGGCGGCGGATGACCTGGGGCGCGGGGTGCGGGATCCGGCGACGCTGGCGTACGTGCCGCACGTCTCGGGCGGGATCGGGAACCGCGCGTACCATCAGGCGTTCCGGCCGGGGACGCGCCCGCGGCTGGGTGCTGACCGGCGGACGGGCACGATGTTCCAGCGCGGCGCGAACGCTGTCGGCCGGGACGTGGTGCGTGACGCGCTCGTGTCGAAGGCCGTGACGGTCACGAAGGCGCAGCAGCTTGACCGGATGATCTCCGACTCGGGGATCCGTCATCCGGCGGTCGCGAAGGCGCAGGCGGGCGGCAGGCTGACGAAGCATGAGCAGCGGATCGTGGACCGCGGCGGGTACTTCACCGCGAAGGAGGCGGACGAGCTCGCGAAGCGGCTGGAGGGCGAGGGCCGCGGCGAGTACATCGCGGTCCGGGCGCACTCGGCGCGGATGACGGCGGACGAGCTCGACCGCGTGCAGGGTGTGCAGGGGCCGGCGGGGATGGAGACGGCGCACCTGTCGATGTTCAATGACCGCGTGGTGACGGAGGGGATGGGGAAGGCGGATTCGTCGCGGGCGCGGAACGTGGTGCTGATGCCGGTCGAGCAGTGGAATCAGCTGGTCAAGCACGCGCAGCCGGCGGGCGAGCTCGAGAAGGTGGCGCAGGCGATGAACGCGCCGTTCCGGATGGCGGTCCTGCCGCAGATGCGGTGGTTGGCGGGCAACGTGATCGAGCCGTTCTTTGTGCGGCTGCCGTTGTCGGGGGCGGGTATCAACCTGCCGGGTGCGGCGATGGACTTCATGGCCGCGCGGAAGGTGCTCAAGACGATGGAGCGCAGCGCGGATCCGCGGGTGCGGCAGGCGGCTCGGGAGATCAGCGCGCAGCAGCTTGGCGGGCTGTTCATCGGCAACCGTGGCGCGAGCGTGCG
>ERZ869929.1033-NODE-1033-length-11175-cov-5.921223_pt1 | contig 11175 bp, 12 predicted proteins | sample MGYA00579312_ERZ869929 | MGnify/ENA primary metagenome ERZ869929 (study PRJEB32216, sample SAMN09231818) | wastewater metagenome | place: USA: Maryland | collected 2016-08-09 | study: EMG produced TPA metagenomics assembly of the PRJNA472060 data set (Reclaimed...
GATGCTGAATATGAAACAGGCACAGTGGTTGTGTTTGGCGGTTCAGCAGAAGTCACTCAGTCGACTGCTTCAGCAGATACTCGAGTGGCCGGCGTGGTTTCTGAGCGACCCAGTTATCTAATGAATGCAGATATTGTGGCTGCCTATCCTACTATATTGGCCCTGCAGGGTCGGGTGCCTGTCAAAGTGCAAGGCACGGTGCGCAAGGGCGATTTGCTGGTCAGCGCAGTCAACGGACATGCACAGGCCATGACTCAACCACCAGTGGGCTCTGTGATTGGCAAAAGTCTAGAAGATTTCAATGGCGAATTTGGCACTATCGAAATGGTTGTGGGCCGAGATTGATCGCACAAATCAGTTGACATCAAATAATTATTGTTATACAATAATTATATTGCGACCGTAGCTCAGAGGAAGAGCAGGAAACTCATAATTTCTTGGTCGGGATGTCGGAATTCCCCGGTCGCACCACAATACCAAAGTAAATTTACAAGGAATACCAAAGTAAATTTTGAAGTAAATACTGCTATGAAAGTCACTGAAGATCAGTTCCGTTTTGAGTGGTTCTCCGGCACAGGCAAAGGAGGACAGCATCGCAACAAGCACCAAAATTGTTGCCGCTGTATTCATGTGCCCACAGGGATTGTTGCCAACGGCACCAACAGTCGCAGTCGAGAAGACAATCGTGCTGCTGCTCTCAGTACTTGCCGCAGTCGTGTAATGGCTCACTTTCATCGCGACACACCTAGATTTCAAGCAGGCTCAGAGCGTATTCGTACCTATCACGAACCTGACAATCGGGTAACAGATCACGCATCAGGCTTGACAGATTCGTGGACCAATGTTATAATCAAAAACGACATTGAACCAATGATCTTGGCTCGAGCTCGAGCAGTTAGATAAAAATTTCTGTTCATATCAAAAACAGCCCATAGTGAAACTGGATATCACATAATTCTTCTAAATTTATAGTCCCTGTTCGAGTCAGGGTGGGCTGACCAATTTACTACTATTGGGCAAAATCGATACTAAAAGATTGACACTACACAATGAACCGCAGTCCTGAACGCAATACTTTTCAACTCAAGAACTACCTTGAACGCTGTGAAGCCGACGGCGAAACTCCCAACGAAGATTACATCAAGATATACCAAGACGCTGACCGCAGAGACATGGAAAACGAAGCCAACGCACAGTGGAAGCAGAACAACTTAGAGTACGATCTACGTAGCACACGTTGGATCTGCGACAAGGCCAAGGCACGTGAAGAATATGCACAAAACATCTACGCTGCCTTGTGCAATCAAAGTTGGCAGCGTAACGATGTTTGGCCCATGCTCAAAGGTGAATCTTATAGTTGTTCATGGCGCTATGCTGGGGGCATTGTGGCCGACATGCGTGAGTCGGGAGACTACATTGACTGGTACTGCTCAGGTATCAAAGGTGGTGTCAGCGAGGAAGACATAGCCAAACTAAGTCCTGAAGAACAACAAAGATATCACTGGATAGAAAAGAACTTTGTGGGCGAAGGGCACGTCACCGACGAAATCCGCGAGGATTTCTTCCGGCTAGGGTGGATACCAGTAGACGACAATGATAACAAATAATCCAGACCAATTTGGTTATTATCAAGTAGGTAATCAAAAATTTTATAGCAAATTTCTTGCTGGCCAAGAGCATGCCAAAACTGAGCAACCTGTTCGTTGGTGTTTCAACAATGAAGTTTTTGGCGCTGTAAATTGGCAGCAAGAGCCTTCTCAAAGTCTATCTGAACTGTACTGTCAAAGAGCTCAGCAGCTGAGGGAAAAATATGATTACTTGGTTCTATGGTATTCCAGTGGCGCCGATTCGGCTAACATCTTGGACTCGTTTGTTAGCAATAACATACACCTAGATGAAGTTGCTAGCTATGTTAACTTTGATGCCGATGGCGACCGTTATAGTTATTTGAACAACGAAATTTTCAACTCTGCTGTGCCACGCATCGAAAAAATCAAACAACAACAACCTTGGTTGATTCATACGTTGATAGACATCAGTCATTTGGCCATAGATTTTTTTAGCAAAAAAGATTCTAAATTTGACTGGATTTACTATCTCAATAGTTACCTTGGGCCTAACACAATCTCTCGCTCAAATATCAAACACAGTCAGCCGCATTGGCGACGGCTTATAAATTCTGGCAAAACTGTGTGCTTTATCTATGGCGTAGATAAGCCTTTGGTGTCTGCAGTAAAGGGACAATATTGGTTTTATTTTAGAGACATGGTTGACGTTGCAGTGTCGGCAGCCGCTCAAATAAGAAATTTGCCAGGCGAGTTTGACGAACTGTTTTATTGGACCCCAGATGCGCCAAACATTGCTGTCAAACAAGGTCATGTGATCAAAAATTTTATCAAGCTGCACAAAGACAAAGATATATATTTCAAAGGCAACTACAGCAGTACTGTGACTGTGCTCGACCATCGTGGTAAACGCAGTTTAGACATGGATACCTTGCATAGATTGATATATCCGCGTTGGGATCCATTTATGGAGTGCATCAAACCCCCAAGTTTAATTTTTACCCCCAGAGATCGTTGGTTTTTTGCATTACCAGATTCTGATCCTGCCAAATATTCCTGGCGAACAGGTCTGGACCATCTGTGGTCTACCACACCAGATTCGATGAAAAAAGATGTCACAGACATTTCCAAAGGCTTCAAGATTATTAGAAGCCCTATGTATTATTTAGGAACTTAAAATGAAATTTATCATAACATTGTTACTGTGTTGGTTCTCAGCAATTGTCAGTGCTGAAGAATCTCAACTTATAAAAATTGTTGTGCCATTTGCACCAGGCGGCGCAACAGATACCATGGCCAAAATGTTACAAAAAAATTTACCAAAATATTCCAAATATCGTTTTGTAACTGAATATCAGGTTGGCAACAGTGGCATGATTGCTACTGCTGCCCTGGCAGCAGATCGCAACAATCGCCCAACTCTAATGGTCATTTCTTCGGCGCTGCCTAGCATGATTGCTTCAAATTCTGCTAAAGTCAACATTGATCGTGATTTGACTCTTGTTGAACACCTTGGGTCTTTGCATGGCGTTTTTGTTACTTCGCCTCGATCAGGGTTGACCACAGTGCATGACCTTGTCAAAGCCAACCCTGATTTTTACAGCATCGGCGGAGCCGCTGGATGGATGATCGCAGAAATATTCAAACATCAAACTGGAGTAACCAGCGAAGCATTGTTCTCTAAAGGAGAATCACAGGCTTTCGTAGACGTGCTCAACAACACTGTGACTTGGACTGTGGTAGGTGCCAATCGAGCTGTGCCTTATATCAACAGTGATCGCGCCAACTTGGTTGCAGTCACTGGCACACGCAGGTTGCCTGAACTTCCACAGGTGCCCACATTGGCAGAAAAAGGCATCAATGGACTTGAACAAAGTCCGTGGTATCTGTTGTTGGTAGCCAATCCTGGGGCAGATCCACTTGTTATACGCGAATTACAACAGGCGGTGAAAATGACCTTTGCCAAAGATCGTGAGGATTATGTTTATTTAGGAGTTGATGTTTCTAATCGTCCTGCAAATCTATCTAACTTTCTCAATCACGAAATAGCCAAAATGCGAATGATTTATAGTCGCATCAAAGCCAAATCGACACAATGAAATTAGAACACAATCCCAAACTGGGATATTACACTGTAGGCACTGAAAAATTTTTCAGCAAACCTCTTGCGCTGACTAGAGCCACACAAATCAATCAATTCCCTGAATGGAATTTCAACAATGAAGTGTTTGGTACCCAGAACTGGCAAGCTGCACCAACTGTAGATATTCGTGAACTTTATCGTATTAGAGCGCAGCAGCTGAGGGAAAAATACAATTACATACGGTTAGAATTTTCTGGAGGCAGCGATTCGACCACAGTGCTTTATAGCTTTGTCAACAACGGAATTCACATAGACGAAGTGGTATTTAGATACCCCAAGACAGGAGAAAAAAATGTCAGTGATGACCCATTTAACTACAAGCCTGAAAACACATTGAGCGAAGCACGTTACGCCGCCTATCCTGTATTAGATTGGCTGAAAACTGCAGCCCCAACAACCAAAATTACCACGCATGACTACAGCGAAAACATGTTGGACGAGCGTAATGACGAATCATGGGTGTTGCATACCAAAGATTATTTTCAGCCAGGTCATGCTTTCAAACATGCCAAATTTGGTTACAAAGAACACAAACATCAGGCCGACGGAGGTCAAAGCATTTGTGTGTTGTATGGAGTAGACAAGCCAAAAATTTGTATCAAAGATAAAAAATGGTATGCGTATTTCCTTGACATCACTGCCAATCACTCTGTAACCGATGGAGGAGAATATAGCAATGTGACCACTGAATATTTTTATTGGACACCAGACTTGCCTGAGCTGTTGATCAAACAATGCCATATTCTAAAAAATTGGTTCAGTCTAGAGCAAAACAAAATATTTCAATATATCTGCAGATGGCCCAATCACAGTTTTGTGCATAAAAATGCTTTTGAATCCATTGCACGACCGTTGTTGTATCCAGATTACGACCCCACTACATTTCAAACATCCAAGCCTACCAACAGTTTTTACAACGAAATGGATCATTGGTTTTATACAAACTTCAAACACGCAAGACAGTACAGTGTTTGGCAGGCTGGATTGCAATATCTGATCAATACCATTGACAAGAAATATTTCAACTATGAGCTTGGCAAACCAGTTGGCTTTGTGGGCTTTTTGAGCCCGTTCTACTATCTTGGTGAAGCAGAATTTGTAGATTCAGGAAACAATGTATTCAATAGATTTTAAGGAGAATAAAATGAAACACTTACTACTAGCACTAACAATGGCAATCAGCATCATATCTGCTCATGCTCAAGAAAACATAACTTTGGTTTATTCTTGGACTGCAGGAGATACAGCAGCCAACTTTTACCGAGCACTGGCTAACGAAGCAAACAAACTACAAAACAAATACAATTTTATTGTGGATTACAAACCTGGAGCCGGGGGCACAGTAGCTGCCAATGCCACGTTAGCTAATGCCAACAATGCTCTATGGCTCAATAGTTCTGCTGCTTTTATTAGACCCAATCTCTATCCCAACGACAGCCATGATATTACAGCATTTAGAACTCTCATGCCCATGTGTATGGTAAGTTTTGTGGCCATAAGTTCTAAGTACAGGTCTTGGAATGAAGTTCCTAAAAATGCCAAACTTACTATTGGCATGACTGGTTTGGGGACCACTACTCATTTGGTCAGCATTCAAATAGCCAAGAATTTTCCTAATATGATAGTGATACCTTTCAAGAGTACTTCAGAGGCGCTGGTCAATGTACTGAGTGGAGCTATTGATTTTAGCATTGGAGTTCACAGTGATAGTGAACAGTATACAATCAATACTCAACCACGACAGATATATTGGCTTGGACAAACTGGCCGCCAGTCAATCAAAGCCACAGAACTATTGGTAAATCAAGGATTCAGTCAAGATCTTGGTAATATGAATGCGCCACATCAGATTTTTGCAGCTCGTAAAATGTCTGAAGATCGTTTTAGAGAATTGCGTGGTGTACTAGTGGAGGCTGCCCGAGCTCAGTCAGTCATTTCGGCCAGTTTAGCTGCCAACTGTATTCCAGGCAGTCAACTGCCTGACATCCAACTGGACACATGGTTTAGCAGTCAACAAAACCAATGGAAACGTTTGACACAAGGCCTGGTGCTAGCTAAATAAATGCAAGCAACGCCAGCGGGTGCTGACGTCGGACACAATGGACGCTTGGGATAATTTTCCCTTTACTAGCAAGCAACGCCTAGAACGCCCACCGTAGCATTTTATAATGCCAGCCTACACTCAAGGAGAATACAAAATGAAACCTATTCATATCAAATGGGTATTGGCTCACGAACCCATTGACATTTTTATCAGAGCCGCAGAAAAATTTGCTCAGGTTGTTGAACAACATGCACCAGGGCAATTTGAAATTGAAGTGCTAACTTTGAGCGAATATGCAGATAAGCACAATCAAGGCCATTCTATTACCAAACATGATTTGCTGAATCTCATGGATTCAGGTGCAATTGAAATGAGTCAGATGTACACTTACGTACTCAGTAAGTATAATTCAGACCTTGATGCCTTAGATCTACCATTTTTGTTTCGAGACCATGAGCATGCTGCCAAAGTCTTTGAAGGATCCATTGGTGAGTCATTGCTAGCAGGATATAGTAAAAATAGCAACATTCAAGGCATGGCTTTCACGTATTCGGGCGGATTTATCAACATGCCTATTGGTAAACAAGTTGCCAGTCTAAGCGACTTTACAGGCTTGAAGGTTCGAGTGAGCAACTCACCAGTAGCCGCAGCTACTTGGTCCCTGTTAGGTGCCGAACCAGTGGTCATGGATGTTGAAAAAATTACTCAAGGCATGCGTAACGGCGAAATTGAAGCCGGCGAAAGTTCTTGGCCACGCATCTATGCCTGTCAACAAAACGAAGTGGCACAAACTATTCTTGAACCCAACCATCGTTTGCTGCTGACCAATATCATTGTGAACAAAGATTTCTTGGCCGGTCTCACTGATGAACAACAACGTGTGATGAAGACGGCTGCGCTGGAAGCCGGGCGTTATGAGCGTGCTGTGGCTGTGGCTGAAGTTGAGCCAACCAAGGCTCGCTGTGAACAGGACAACATTCCAGTGGTGTCTCTGTCAGCAGAAGATCAAGACGTTTTCCGTCAACGCAGTCAGCAAGTGTATGATCAATTTGTCAATGCTTTCAGCCCCGGTTTGGTTGACAGCATTCGCACTTTGCACTAAAATAAAAGTTATTGCTGTATGAAGCCGAGAGAAAAGTGTTCTGGACGCAAAGGGTGTCTAACCGTTCTTCATCTTACAATTATCACCGTGGAACTTGTTGAAAGTTAAACCTTTGATATCTCTTCCACAATGCTCACAATGACGCACTCTCATCATAGGGTGCGTTCCGTTTTCTACCATTTGTCTAGCATTGTTCCTCTGAATGTCTCCACCTAACATATGATGAGTGCCATTTTCAACTCGCTTTTTTGCTCTTGTGCTTTGTGATTCTGAATCAAGGAAATTGTGCGTACCGTTCTGTAATCTTCTTTTGGCAAGTTTTCTTTGAACTTCTCCGCCAACAAAATTGTGAGTTCCATTCGCTATCTGTTGTTTGGCATTTTCCTTTGCTAACTCGGATAGTTCTTCTGGAGTTTTATTCATTCTCCAACCAATGCGAACGCAAGCACCGTAATCCCCTTGTGCGTGATGTATTTCAAAATGTTCGTTTATGGTGATTGCTTTTAGATTAGTAGGATCATTGTTAGTGTGATTTCCATCTATATGATGAATATCATAAGTCCTGCCGGTTTCATCTTTTGGAATCGGTCCGTGGTGTTTTGTAAAAATTCCACGATAGTTGTTTGTGCCGCAATAAATACACATGCTGATTGCTCCTCGAAAGCGTTAGAGTAGTTGGGAATCCCCATTCCGCGAACTACATCTTTATTTATGCCAAATTATCGTGTATAATAGAGTTTAATGGTAGTAAACTGATTATCAGAAATGGTTGTAAGACGCGGGGGCAGTGCCCGCCAGGTCCACCAAAAGCACATACATCGCTTCTCACCTGAAATAGTGCGATGGTACAGACGATAGTGGTGAAGTAATGTCTGCTTATGTGTGCTTTTGATGGGCCTGACACAGGATCGATTACGACAGGAGTAAGGTATTTTGGCTACTCGGTAGGCGACAACCGATACACGATTCTGAATCAAGGCTAGTCTTTGGTAGTAGGAATAACGTGGACGACAAGCAAAACAAAGTAAACGCAAACGACGAACAGTTCGCATTGGCCGCCTAAACGCAGCCTAGGGTAGGAAATACCTCGTAACAGAAAATACCAAAAAGGGCTATTTTTAGCCCTTTTTTCTTGACCTTCTTAGTATTTCTACTATATACTAGTCTATGGTAAAAACACCATAACTTCTGAAAGGACTTATAATGAAGAAATTTATCATCTCAGCCGCTCTTGTGGCCACTGCCGGCCTTGCTGCTGCACAAGCCTCTGTGTACGGGCGAATCAATGCCACTGTGGACAACACCCGGACTGGCGGCGTCACTGCCAACAGCATTGTGAACGACATCAGTCACATTGGTTTTCGTGTGCAAGAAGATCTTGGTCGCGGTCTACAGGCTCGTGCTGTGATTGAAACTGCTGTGGGCACACAAGATCCAGTTGCTGCTGCTCCCACACAGTTGGGCGATCGTCAAAGCACTGTTGGCCTAGCCAATCGCTTGGGCAGCGTGGACGTTGGTCGCTCAGTGCATGGCCTGTTTACCACTGTGGGCGACGCTGATGCATTCAACACTTTGTATGGCAGCATTGCCGGCGACGTGCATGACCTCCGCGGTCTGCGTCTCAGCAACGGCGTGTTTGTTCGAGTCACTGCACTGCCTGGTGTGAACCTAGGCGTGGATCGCACACAAACTGCTGCTGGTGCCGAAGCCACTGTGTACAGTGCATCGGCCACAGTGGCTGGGGTAAAAGTTGGTGTGGCTCAGTTTGAACAAGCTGCCGAAAAAAGCACTGTGGCCACTGCTGCTGCCAAATTAGGCAACACCGGCGTGTTTTATAGCTACAGCGATAATTCTGGAGCTGCTGCCAGCAAAGGTCACTTGATTGGTGCAAGCCAAAAGATGGGTGCTGTCACTGTCAAGGCCAGCTGGGGCAAGAATGATCGCGAAGTACGTGCCTACAATGTAGGTGCTGAATATGCTCTCAGCCGTCGCACTGACGCTTTGGTCAGCTATCGTTCTGTGAACCATGTGGCTGCTGCCAACGACGTTCGTCAAATTGGCGTAGGCATCACACATCGCTTCTGATTCCGGCGATTTGTCCAAAAGGCACCAATTGGTGCCTTTTTTCTTGACAATTTTTTCTGTTGTCATATATAATAACGCTATGAAACAAACATTCATGATCACATCAAACAGCATACAGTCATTGCTCAATGACCTGTGGGCCTATGAGTGCGAGGATCGTGGGGGTCTTTGTTGAACTAGTACCTTAGTGTTACTTCAACAAAGACCCGCCCGTTAGGCGGGTTTTGTTTTTTGTAGTTGACGACAAATTCGTTTGCTGCTACACTAGAGTCAAGTTAGGAAATGTTCATCGCAGCGTTTCCAAAGTTCTCAAAAGTTGTAGTTGACAGCAAATCAGCAGTAAGCTACAATAGATGTTCAGTCAAGCAATTGACCGACGTTCTTTAAAAATTTGGTTCATGTAGTTGGTCTGAGCATTGCTCAGCAACTATATGCGAACACACCGGCACCAAGCTCTGAAAGGCCCAGCTCGAGTACGGTAGTAATGCCTGTGTGTTCTCATATGGTTGGTCAAAGCGAGTGTGGAGAAACAGGTATACTCAGTGGGCTTAAAACCCACCCCCGATACAAAGGGATGCCGGTTCGATTCCGGCCACTCGCACCAAACATGCACGGTTCTTCTAGCGGCCAGGAAACTCGCCTTTCACGCGAGTAAGATGGGTTCGATTCCCATACCGTGTACCAAATTAGGATTGGTAGACGCATAAGTCTTTTTGTATAAATATGTATATGAAAAGAATTGCAAACCCTATTAAGACTACAGAACTATGTTCTTACGGTTGCGGTGCAGTTGCTAAATTTATCAACGGATCTAATAGATTAATGTGTCGTAAAAGTAGCAACAGTTGCCCTGAAAACAAAAGAAAAAATAGTGAAGGATTAAAAAAGTGCGGAAGAGATTATGTAGAAACATATAAAAATCTTCCTCAAGAGAGCAAAGACAGAATGAATTGGAGTAAGGGTCTAACCAAAGACGCTGACCCTAGAGTAGCAAGACCACAATTTGTTGGAAGAAGATTTGGAGCGTCGTTGACAGGCCACACCGAAGAAACTAAAAAGAAATTGTCTAAGTTACGATCCGAGTGGCTTAAAAATCCTCTCAACAGAAAAAATTTAGGAAGACACAAAAGAAGTTGGCTAGAACTAACGTTTGAGTCTTACTTAAACGAAAATAACATTACAGGATGGAATACAGAAGTCCATTTTTGGAATGAAGAATTGCGAAAAAACTATTTTCCAGATTTTATCTTTGAAGATAAAAAACTAATAGTAGAACTAGATGGAACTCAACACCGAAAAACAGTTGAGATCGATTCTATTAGAGACCAATGGTTTAATAGCAAAGGTTACAGAGTTATTAGAATTCCTGTTGAAGAATTCAAGAAAAGATATTTTTCAAAGCAGGGATTTTTGGACTTATTGCGGGTGTGATGAAATAGGTAGACTTCCGGTCCTTAGAAGTCCGGGTTCGAAAGAGCGTGCTGGTTCGAGTCCAGTCACCCGCACCAAGTTTTTATAGGGAGGGCTGCCGCGAGGCTCGCTCTTAAACGACCCGTAGAACTCCCGGGCGTCCCGTAGCTAGTATTTGGACTGTGTTCCTATCGGGGGACTGTAAATCCCTTGCCATAATATGATAGGTGGTTGGCGGTTAGGTTCGATTCCTTCATGGTCCACCAATATACCAGACTATCAGTCTGCTAAATAAAGCAAGGAGACTGATATGTTTAAAAACAGCAAAAAACAAGGTGATGCCGGCCTGGGTCAGGCAATAGCCTATTTTACTTCTAAAGGCTACGATGTAGCCCTGCCGTTAACGGATAGTGCTGACTGGGACTTGATTGTTGAAGTTGACGGAGAACTTAAAAGAGTTCAAGTCAAGACTTCATCCCAATTAGAAGAATCTGGTATTATGAAATTTAATGCCGATGTAAAGGGAGGCAATATGAGTTTTAATAAACCAGCAAAGACTATTCAGCAACAAGGATGGGATTTAATTTTTCTACATCATCTTGTGACGGGCAAGCAAGCATTGATACCTAAAGAAATTTTAACTACAAAAGGTCAAATTAACATTGGCGGTAAAAAATACAGCGAATACCTGATTAATTGACCTCCACCAAATTTATGTGCGTTTCGTCTAACCAACGGACAAGACAGAGGGCCACGTAAGTCTACAGTGGAAACACAACACTGAAAAGTGCGGTAGCGGTGGAATAACTTCAGAATGCGGGTTCGA
>ERZ869929.1034-NODE-1034-length-11168-cov-5.170251_pt1 | contig 11168 bp, 7 predicted proteins | sample MGYA00579312_ERZ869929 | MGnify/ENA primary metagenome ERZ869929 (study PRJEB32216, sample SAMN09231818) | wastewater metagenome | place: USA: Maryland | collected 2016-08-09 | study: EMG produced TPA metagenomics assembly of the PRJNA472060 data set (Reclaimed...
GCTTGTGGGATCTCGACGCTCCAGGCGTCGGCAGTAGCACGTTTGAGGCGCTCGACAGCGAGGCGAAGTGGCTGACCGGGCAGAGACTGAGCGGAGTAGGGCCAAACTCGACACCCGAAGCCGTGTATGACGCATTCGTTGACCGCTTGATATCGCTCGGGTTGCCACCGGGCGAGGCGAAGGCGGAAGTGAATCGCTCGCTCGTTCGCGTCTTCGGGTTCGATGGCATCAAACACACGGGTGGTCGGCGCAACCCCCTCATGGACGATGCCGGCAACCCCATCGAGCACGATGTCACGATCATCTTCCCCGAGTCCCTGACGAAGATCAGGAACGCCTTCTCCGGCGAGGTCGGCGGCGGCGTGGTCGGCCCGTCCCCCGGCCCGCGAGGCGCCGGCATCGGGACGCAACTGGCGACTGACGCGGGCAACGCGCTGGCAGGCTCGATGGTCGGGGCCGTGGCGCCGGCCGACAGCAACGAGGAGCGGCTGCGGAACACGGCGCTCGGTGCGGCGGGCTTCCCGGTTGCCGGGCGGTTGATGCGCAGGGCCGGCGGCGCGCTCGGGACGCCGGGCATCGGGCCGAACGGCAGGCCGTCGAAGCCGACCGTCGAGGTCTTGCAGCAGCAACTCGACGGCATGCGGGCGCTCATCCAGCGTGCGCGCGCGGACGGCAACACCGACCTGGAGCGGCGGGCCATTGACCGCGCGTGGCAGCTTGAGAGCGCGCTTGTGGACGCCAGGAACGCGCGCCGCGACCTGGAGCCGCGCATCACGTCCGACGTGGGCCGCAGGATGGACGAGTTGCCGCTGACGGAAGAGTCGGCGTCGGACTTTGCTGGCATCGGCCGCGAGCGGGTGTCCCCGAGCGCGGCGGCCGACCTGACCGAGCCGAGCGCCGTCGCGACCGACATGTCCGGACGGATGAACAGCGCGCCGTCGTATACGGGGCGCGGGGCCGGCATCGGCGCGCAGGCTGCGGCAGACGTGGGCGCGAGCTTGCAGGGCGGGGTGGTCGGCGCGGCGGCAGGCTACGGCATGCCGGCCGACAGCGAGGAGCAGCGGCGCCAGAACGCGCTGTACGGCGCAGCCACCGGGATGGTCGGCATGCCGATTGCGGGCCGCGTGGTCGGCCGCGGGATGCGCGGGGCCGGGGCGGGCACACGGGCGGGCATCGTGCCGCCGCACGTCGCGGACCAGATGGGTGACACGTTCCCCGTGCGGGTGCCGACCGACCCGAAGGCGATCAGGGCCATCGAGAGCATTGGCGGGACCATCGACCCGCAGCGTGGGGTGACGATCAACGTCACGCGGGCGCAGGGGCCGCAGGCGGCGGGCATGCCGGCCACCCGTGGCGGCGTCTTCTACGAGGCCGTGCCCGAGGGCGGGCGGAGCAACTTCGTCAGGGGCAGCGACGACCCGACCGGCGTGGGCGGCTCGCAGGTGATCCCGGCGCGGCCGACCACCTTCCGCAGTCCGCTGATCGTCAGCGACGCGCCGGGGGCCGGGCGCGGCTTTGACGATGCAATGGAGCAACTCGGGACCGATGCGCAGCGCGGGTACGCCGCTGCTAAGAAAGCGTCGCAAGAGGCGTATCAGGCGGCCATGCGCGCCGATCAGGAGTTCGGACCATCGTCTCCCGAAGCTAAGGCGGCTCGCGACAACTACATCGCGGCTATTGAGGCGGCAGATCGCGCATGGGCGCCGAAAGCGCCACAGGCACGCGACATCAACGACGCCATCCGTCAGGCCCGCGGCGCCGGCCCCGAGGGGTCGGAGGCCCGCGCGCAGGCGCTCAAGGAGGTCGTGCGGCGCTACGGCGGCGACCCCGAGCTGATCGACCCGCTGCTGCGGGTGCGCGGCGCGGACGCCAGCGAGTCCGAGTGGGCCATCCGCGAGAACATCCTCGCCGCCCACGCCCGTAGGAACGGCTACGACGGCGTCGTGACGGTGGAGGACATCGGGGTCGATGAAGCGGCGGTCCTGAAACACCCGGCGGTCGTGGCTGCAAAGGTGCCGGTTGACCAATTAGCGGATGAGTGGGACGAAGTCGCGCAGCAGATGATTGAGGCCGAGGCTCGGCAGGCAGCAGGCACTTCTGCGGCTAACCCATACGGCACAGCCGAAGATGGCGCACTCATCCGCGACTTGTCATACCGACAGAAAGACATCGAGCAGCGCCAGATCGAAGCTGAAATAGCCTACATGCGGGCGCTGGAACAGGCTCGTAAGGAACTCCCTGCTGGCCGCATCACCGAACTGATCGACGTGCGGGAGGGCGCGAACCCGACGCCGGGTAAGACGAATCCACGCATCGCTCGGCTTACTCGGGAACTGGAGAAGGCGAAGAAGGAAGAAGGCGACTGGTACGACATCCATTACGACCCTGCCGACGCCACGCCTGCCGAGATGCGCCAACTCGACTCAATCATCGCTCGCGTCAAGCGATATCAGGATCAGTTAGCAGAAGCGCAGAAGACTCCAGTATTGGACCCCGGCTTCAGCGTCCGCGCGGACATCCAGCGTCCTCCGGGCGCGCAGTGGGCGGGCGTGCCCTTCGACCCGGCCAGTGCGGCGATGGGCGGGGCTGCGGGCGCCATGTCCGAGAACGAGAACGGCCAGCAGGGCGACCCGCTGCGGACGGCTGCTGGCATCCTGCTGGCCGGCGTGGGCGGCGGCATGTCCCCGCGCGCACGGGCCGCGCTCCAGCAGGCCATGAAGAAGGCCGAGGCGCTGAAGGCAGTTGGCCGTGACGCAGAGGCCGCAGCCGTGGTGGACGCCGCGCTGCGAAGGACCGGCGGCTACGACCCGCGCCTCTCTCGCGAGCCGGTCCTGCCGGGCATGGAGCCGCCCAGGGGCCGCGTCCAACTCCCGAACGTGTCGGAGACGCCGAACCGCGCACCCGTCCTCGGGGACGTGCCGCCTTCTGCCGTCAACCAGGGCGCGCTGCCGGGCATGGACCCGCTCAGGGATGTGCAGCCCCGTCCGCTTGAAGACGTGGTGCAGGAGATCGTCGGTGACGGATCGTCGCGGCCAATCCCCGTTGAAAGTCCAGCCGGACTGAACATCCGACGCTTAGCGAAGGGCATCCAACTCGCAGCGGCCAACCCATCTCCGCAGATCGGCCTGCCAGGATTCCCCGTGCCGCCACCGCAGGCGTCCCCGAACTGGTGGGATCTTGCGCAGACGTGGCGCTACAGCATGGGTCTGTTCGGGAACATCTCGACGGCATTGGTGCAGACGCTCGGCGGCGTCGCGGAGGTCGGACTTGGGGCGCCGGCCGAACTGGTCCGTCAGGCAGTCGTGCGCGGCCATCCAGAACACGTCCCGCTCATCATCGGGGAGGCGCTGAAGTCAATCCCGAAGGGCGTCAAATCCGCTGGTGAGACGGCTATGGGCAACGTGCCGTCCACGATCATGGCCGGATCGGACTATCGGCCTGCGCTCTCCGACCAGTTGACGGGTGCGGCGAAGGGTATTGCACGCGCCATCGAGACGCCGGGCCGAGTCGCCACGCAGGCTCCAGACTCGCTCTGGTATGAGGTGTTCTACCGCACCGGGTTGGCCCAGGCGGCGGCGGAACAGGCCCAGAAGAAGGGCGCGTCTCGGCTCGACCCGGTCGGCTCGTACCAGATGCAGCAGCAGTTCATTGAGAACCCGACCGCAGAGATGATCGCCAGGGCGCACGAGTTCGCGCAGGCGTCAACGTACAAGGGCGAACTCGGAAGCGTGGCGAAAGCTATTGGCAAGGTGTTCCGAGGACCGGACAATCCGACCAGCGGCCTCGGCAAGACATGGAAGGAAGTCGGCTCGTTCTTAATGCCGGTGTACCACACGGTAGCCCGCATCCACGAGGGGGCACTCGAATACGCGCCGGGCGTCGGCATGCTGCCGCTGGACAAACTCGGCCTTGCCGCGAAGGGCCGCCCGCTCGACCAGAAGATTGCACAGCAGGCCGTGGGATTAGCAGCGGCCGGCGCGATGCTCTCTTACGCTGCGAGCGGCGGCGTGCGCGGCCCTGGCCCGAACGACCCCGACAAACTCCAAGAGATGCGCGATCAGGGCTACGAACCGAACACTACCAACGTCGGCGGCTACTGGGTGCCGAACGCGTATTTCGGCCGCTACGGCCCGATCTTGAACGCCATCGGGGCCATGAACGACGCGGTGGTCTACGGCGACGGCCAGGAAAAGTGGAACGGCGCGCGGTGGGACCGACAGGTGAAGATGGTCGCCAAGAACTTCGGGCGGGCGTTCAACGACTATCCGACCGCGCAGGCCGTCTCGACGCTCATCAAGGTGAAAGACGATCCGGCCGGTGCGCTGGCCGAGTTTGCGGGCGGGACGGCGGCGCAGTTCGTGCCTGCCGCGTACCGCACCTATGCCACGATGACGGACGCGCAGGTGCGACGCCCTGATCGCGGCAAGGACGTGCCGCCTGAACAGCGGTTCTCCGACACGTTCACCCAGCGGTCCGGCGTCGGCCGACAGTCATTGCCGGTGGCGCAAAACTCGCTTGGGGAGCCGGTTGAGAACCAACGCCAGGGCATCAATGCTCTGTTTCCGAGGGCTGGCAGCGACCGTCCGAACGCGGTCATCCAGGCGTTTCTTGACGCTGGCGTGGACATCGGCAAACCGAACGACCAGTTCTCGGTCAGGAACATGGTCCCGGAAAGCCAGCGCCCCCCCGGTTCTCCGTCGTCGTTCTCGGTGGCGCTCACGTCAGACGAACAGCGCCGCTGGAATGAATTGCGGGGCCAGGAACTAACCCGACAGACGAACATCCTGCTGGCACGGCGCGGATGGGCCGAAAAGCCGGTCGCGTCACGTCAGGCCGACCTGGAAGCCGCCAGGACAGCCGCGAATGCCGCCGCCGACCGAAAGATGCAGACAGAACTCGGGGCCAGAACGGTCAACGAGCGCATCCGCAGCGGCCTCCAGAAGAAGGCGAGCTAGTGGAGATCGTCGTCGTTGCGCGTGTGGACGCCATAGAGAAAACCGACCGCGAGGCTCGCCCCGCACGGGTAGGCGTAGTCCCACCCGGCGAACAGCCACACCAGCGCGACGAATGCCGCGTAGACAGCGACCAGATGGCGTCGCGGCTTCCAGAAGGACCATCCCATAGCGGCGGCAGTATAGCGCGACTGCGCTACGCATGGCGGTGCCGTCAGTGCCGCCGCATCCTGATGCCGCTGTCAACCATCGCGGCGCTGGGTCGGGGCTTTGTTGTTACCACGGAGTACGTGTGATGGGCCCAATGACGCAGGCCGACATCGAGAAGTGGATAGCCGAGAACAACGGCGAACTGCGCCGCGAAGGCCCGGACGCGAACGGCATCACGACCTATTACGCGCGTAACGGACAGACCATCAGCATCGACGCATCGGGACTACCGCGCATGCGCGGGTTCTCGCCGCCAGCGGACGGGGCCGACCAGCAGCCGGCCGCGTCGCCAACGCCGAAACGAGGTACGGGCATGACGCAACAGGAGCTGGAAGCCATCATCAACGGTTTCGGACAACTCGGCCCCGGCGACTTCCGCGAGGAAGTCAAGCAGGAGGACGTGCCGAACCCGGCCGCCTACGACGAGAACGGCCAGTACATCCAGGGGACGCCGCTGACGGTCAAGGGGCCGGTCACGTATCGAACGTGGGTGAAGCCGGGCACGAATCAGCGACTGACGGTCAAGGTCAACCCTGACGGATCGTACACGCAGGTGTACTCTGGAGCCGACGCCAGCATCAACCCGACCAAACCGAACCAGACTGGGCAGAAAACACAGATCGAAGGCACACCGACTCCAAACGGCCCAGACAACGAGCGCCCGCGCATGGTCACGCGCGACGCCAGCGGCAAGGAGGTCGAGGCGCGCGAACTGACGCCCGCCGAGATGGCCGAGTGGCGCAGCAACCGCGAGCGGTCAAGGAATCCAGGTGGCAAGACGGACGCCGAGATGCAGGCGCAGACCCAGAAGGACGATACCACCGTCGAATCGGTGGTGTACGAGGGCAAGGGCAAGGACCGCAAAAAGGTCACGACGTACAAGAGCGGGCGCAAGGTTGTGGAGGACGCCGCGACCAGCGCCACGGCGACCGGCGTCACCTACGACGCGGACGGCACCAAAGTCACGAAGTACGACGACGGCACCGAGACGCGGGAGCAGTTGAGTCCTGCCCAGCGTCGCGCCGAAGACGAAGCAACCAAGCCGAAGGAAGTCCGCAAGCCGATCCAGGGCAAGGACGGCCGGCAGTACACCGAAGTCACGACCACCGATCCGAAGTCCGGCAAGACGGAAACGCACTACGAAAACGAAAATGGCGAACGGGTCGCGCTCCCTGGGTCGGCTATGGCCGGCGTCAAGGACGTGCCGTCGTTTACGCCGGACCTGACCAAGCCGGGCGCTGGCATCATCGACCGCCAGAAGCAACTCGACGAGCTGTACCGAGCGGGCAAACTGACCTGGGAGCAGCGGCAGACGGTCCTTGCGGCCGACATCGAGACGGCCAAGAGCGTGGCCGGCGAATTCAACGCTGGCGCGACCATCCTCCGCGAGCAGTACCAGAACAACGTGGCGCAGCGCGGCCAGGACGTGACCCAGGCCAACAGCCGGGCCACGCTGGCGAACCAGCACACCCAGAACGCAACGGCGCTGATCGAAAAGTTCGCGCCGTACCTGGGCGTGACGCCCGGCGACGCCGGCAAGATGTTCATGGGCATGATGGCGTCGCAACTCGCGACGGCGACCATGTACGGCGGCATGGCAAACGCGCCACGCGTGGAGATGGACCCCAGGCTGATCTCGTTCGCGGATCGCGCCGTGGGGGCCGCCACCGCGCCAGTCGTGCCGCCGGGGCCGGGCGAGGCCGCAGCACCGGTCGCACCGGCGCAGACGGACCCGGCCGCTGTGATCGCGGCGCACCGTGCGACGGGCCAGCCGTTGCCGGCCCCGCTCTTTGGAGGTCCGCGCCCGACATCCCTCGAAGGCCAGCGCGTCACCCTGACCGGCAACGAGAACCCGAACGACATCGTGACCATTTACGACTCGAATACCGGCGAGACAAAGGAGATGACGGTCGGCCAGTGGCGCGAACAGGTCGCCGCATACCCCATCATGGCGAAGACCGGCGTCGTCCGCGCCATTCGCCCTGCCGCCCCAGCCGGGAACGTGCCGCCCGGCATGATGTCGCCCAACCCGATGGACATCACGCAGACCACGGCGCCGGTCAACCCGTTGCCGGGCGAACCGGGACACAACCCGACTATGCCGGTCGGCATGGGGCTGCCCGACGCGATGCCCGACCGTGGGGCGCTGGCGACCGGCGAGATGTTGTTCGGGAAGTCGCTGCCGCAGCCGACCTCGTGGCGGCAGGATGCGGAGGATCGGATGTACGCGCTGACCATGCCCGAGCAGCAGGCGTACGGCGCGGGGAACGGGTTGTTCGGGGCGAGCCTGCCGCCGGCGCTGACGCAGCCGGCCGGCATGGACTTCGGGCTGAGCGCGCCGCAGGGCGGGAGCACGGACCCCATCGACGCCGAGGCGCGGCGGCAGTTGCGAGAGGCCGGGGTGCTGGTGTGACGGCCGAAGCGCCAGGCAAGTACCGCGCGTCGTGCGCTGGGTGCAACGAGCGGTGGTCGTTCGACACCGTCGAAGAACTTGAAGCGTGGGCGTCGGCCCATTGCTGCTGGCAGGAAGGGGACGTGTGAGCCTCGACGTTGGGGAGTTGTTCGTGCAGCACCATGCGGCGCTGCGGTCCTACGTGTTCAGCAGGATGCTCGGGGCGGCCGAACCCGACGCCGAAGACGTGTATGCGACCGTCTGGGAGCGGGCGACGCGCGCGGCCGGCACCTATCAGGATATCCAGAGGTCGAAGAACTGGCTGTACATGATCGCGACGAACCTGATCCGCGACTACTACGGCTCATCGGCCTGGAAACTGCGCGCAGGGGCGGTCCCCGCGCACGCGCTGCTTGACGAGTATCACCCGGTGATCGTTGACCGATACCCGAGCGACACCGCGCACGTCCGCGATGCTGTGGAGCGGCTAGGGCCGGACCAGCGCGACGTGGTGCTGCTGCGCTACTGGCACGATCTCTCGTTCCCGGAGGCGAGTACCGCGCTCGGGGTGAGCGAAGTCGGGTGCAAGAAACGCGTGAGTCGCGCGTGGAAGAACCTGCGCCGCGACCTGGAGCGTGTGGCGTGAGCGACGCCAGCGGAGGGTCATCCTAATGCTCGACACGCCCGCGCGCCCGATGGCGGAACGCCTGTCGCCGCTCCGGTGCGGCCGGTGCGGCTGGCCGGTCGCGCACCTCAACAAGCGCGTGCCGGGGGCCGAGGGCGGCGGCCTGTGCACCCGCTGCACGAAGGACGAACGCACGGGCAAGCCCTTGATGGTGTTCACCTACTACGGAGTTATAGACGCGGCTGATGACAATTCCGCGTAACGTGTGGTAGGATTGATGGTAAGCGTATAGCGTCGGCATAGGCCGTACCCAGACGAGCATGTGGCTCGGGGGTGCGGCCTTTCCCATTTCCGGCTCCCGAGCGTATCGGGAGCGCCGATGGAAGACGAAACCCAGGCAGCGACAGCGGTGGTTGAAGCTCCGTTGACGGATGCTGCCGTTGCGTCAACGGACGAGCAGACGACGACGGCGCAGGCGGTCGGCCAGGACGGACTGCCGGAACTCGCCCCGGACCTGTCGAACGTCGATGCGTGGCTCGCGGCGTCCGAAGCCGCGATCAACGCCGAGGCCGCGCGCTCGGAATCCGCAGTCGCGTCGGACCCTACGGACACGGCGGCATCTCCGGAGGCTGCCGCTGTCCCGTCCTCCGGCCCCGCCGTTGATGCGCCACCTGCTGCCGAGCAGCCGGCTCCCGACTACACCAGGATGGTCGCGGATCTCCAGGCGCGGGGCTTCAAGGTCGAGCCGCCGGCCCCGCCGCCGGACCCGTTCGCGGAACTCCGCAACGAGCTTGCCCCGTACGTCGGCAACGAGCGGTACGAGCAACTCCAGGCCGTCGCGCTGCAAGAACTGCCGGCTGAGCCTGCGGCCTACGACGCGGCAACGGTCGAGGCCCACGAGGCGAAGGTCCGAGAAGTCAACGCCGCGAAGGCCGAACTGAAGCAAATGGCCGTGAATCGCAAGATCCACGGCGCTTCGTACGCGTGGGCGCGTCAGCAGGTGCTGGCCGACGCAGGCGCGGAACTCGGCGGCATGGCCGACAAGTACGGGGCCGACCCGGCCCGCGTGCAGTCCCCGAAGTCGGTGGCCGACGCGGTGGACGCGGTGGCCGAGGCCGTGGCGTCGCGCAAGGACGCCGAGTGGCAGGCGAAGTACGACGCGCGCGAGCGGTACTGGGCCGGCAAGGTGAAGCAGGCCCAGGCCGACGCGTCCGTGGACCGGCACCGCGCCATCGGCACCGCGCCGGCCGCGTCCCCGCCCCCCGGCGGCGCCGCGCCGGTCAGGCCCGGCGCTTCCCTTTTCGAACTCGACTCTCGGGGACTCCCGACCGAGGCGAGCATCCAGCGCGCCATCCGTGGGGATTTCGCCCACGTCGATCTGAGCGACCGCTAGGAGCGGCGCGGAAGGAGTCCACCAGTGGCAGTCAACACGTTCGCAGGCATGACCAACCAGCAGCGGACGCACTACAGCATGATCCTGCTGGCCCGGCTGCGCCCGTCAACCCCGATGTCCGGGCAGGGCATGAGCGGCAGCATCGCGCGGGGCCAGGGCACCACGATCCAGTGGCGCTACCTCGCGCCGTTCGCCCGCGCCACGACGCCGTTGACCGAGGGCAGCCCGCCGGCCGCCACGGCGATGGTCTGGACGAAGGTTGAGGCGACCACGGCGCAGTACGGCGCGTGGACGAAGATTAGCGACCTTGCCATGACGCAGGCCATCGATCCGCAGGTTGCTGCGGCAACCGCCGCGTTCGGAGAGAATGCCGGGCAGACGCTGCACACAGTGCTCATCAACATCCTGGCCGCAGGCACCAACATCCGCTACGCGGATGGCGTGGCCGGACGGTCGTCCGTCGCCACGTCGAACGTGCTGGACGCAGCCGAGATCCGGCGGGCGCGGCGCATCCTGACGGGCGCGAATGCGAAGGGCTACAGCGACGGGTACCACGCGCTGGTGCACCCGTACAGCATGGAGAACCTGAACGCGGACACGACCATCGAGAAGGTGGCGCAGTTCGGAGCCGGGGGCGTCTCCAACTCCGGCGGCGTCGATCTGCTCAAGGGCGTGGTGATGCAGTACGGCGGGTTCCAGTTCATGGAATCGACCGACGCGCCGGTGTTCGCCGGGGCGGGTTCCGGTGCGGCCGACGTGTACGGGGCGCTGTTCTTCGGCCCGGACTGGTTCGGCGAGGTTGACCTCGCGGCGGCGCCGGTCGGGACGATCAACGCCGACACGAACAAGGCGAGCGGCATCACCCCCATCGTGATCCCGGCCAACTCCGACGACAAGTCCGACCCGCTGAACCAGTACGGCGTGGTCGGGTGGAAGGCGCTGGGCTACGTCGCGAAGATCCTCCAGCAAGAGCGTGGCCTGCGTTTGGAACATGGAGTTGCGGCGTAATGCCAGGGCCGAAGAAGATCGCGACCCAGTCGCTGCCGGGCGATAACGTCAGCATCGTGTCCGACGTGGACGTGTCTGCGGAGGGGCTTGAATGCCCCTCCACGGACGGCTACATCACGGTCCGCACCGTCAAGACGAGGACGCCGGAAGGCGTCATCGAAGACGTGGAGAAGGTCTGGACGCGGCGCGGCCTTGAGGCGTGGCTGAAAGCCTGCCCGAAGGTGCCGGTGTTCATCCAACTTGAAGAGGCGAACGACGGCGACGATCCCGAGAAGGCGCGTCCGCTGTACGTCATCTACGACGGCATCCGCATCCCCGTGAAGAAGGGCCGGAGCGTGATGGTCGCGCTGCCCATCGCGGAGATCATCGCCAACATGCAGACCAAGTACCGGACGGCCCAGAGCCGGGGCATCGACCTGTACACGATCAATCCGCACGACCCGAGTGATCGGGGCTACGAGATCCCGTCGCTCGCGGCGGTGTAAGGAGTCGGCCCATGCCCGGCATTTTCGGAGACCTCCGCAACCTGGCGCTGAATCCCGGCTTCGAGATGTGGATTCAGCAGACGATTGCCAGCACGTCGAACGG
>ERZ869929.1036-NODE-1036-length-11107-cov-5.199783_pt1 | contig 11107 bp, 17 predicted proteins | sample MGYA00579312_ERZ869929 | MGnify/ENA primary metagenome ERZ869929 (study PRJEB32216, sample SAMN09231818) | wastewater metagenome | place: USA: Maryland | collected 2016-08-09 | study: EMG produced TPA metagenomics assembly of the PRJNA472060 data set (Reclaimed...
GAGTGGATGCCCAAGACCCTCACGGTAATTATGGCAAAGCCAGGTACTGGTAAGACCGCCCTTGTAGGTCAGAGCATGTTGGAGATGGCACGGCAGTACAATGTACCGTCGCTCCTCATCTCTCTTGAGATGGCAAAGGAGCAGTTGGTGTTGCGTTGGGTATCATACTTGCTTGAAATTGATTCAAGTAATCTACTTGTTGGGCGGATTACTCGTGAGCAACGAGACCAGGTAGAAGAGGCTGTACTTGAGTTACAACAACTTCCCATCCATATCATCGACACGCCAACACTACGCCTTGACCAAATCAAGAAAGAGATTAAAGAATTCGCACAGCGTGGCGGACGAGTAGTTTTCTTAGATTATGTACAGATTGTAAACCATCTTAACACAGGTATTAAAAACTATGACTTGGGCGAGGTCGCACAGGCCCTCAAGGAGAGTGCGAAAGAAAACAACGTCGCAGTTGTGGCGTTGTCCCAGATGAACAAAGGTGAGGGTCTTGATGCTATCCGTGACTCAGGGGAAATCGCCCAGATTGCCGACACGGTTATCCAACTTTCCCCAATTGATGAGTTCGCTGATGACCATGGTATTCGTGGTATCAGTATTGACTTTCATAAAAATCGTAATGGGAGACTTGGGAAAAGTTCCGTTGCATTCAATGGGTCTTTCCAAAAGTTTATTTCGTAATGCCTATCAACAGAATTGTAAAGCCTGTGCCTATCACAAGTAAAAGGAGATTTGCACAGTTGGAAAAAAATCGCAAAGAGATTAATCGTCTCAACCGTCAACGGGCGAAAGCTATGGAAAAGCGAGTAGCCCGTTATCTAGACGGAACCCAAACACCCCAGTCTGGGGCTGGTTCAGCGAAGGGGGACATTCTCATCGACTTTAAAAACCGCCCCGGTAAATATATGATTGAATGTAAACTATCATCAGGAACGAAGGACGGTATCGGAGTAGTAACATTTTACAAGCTTTGGTTCGCCAAGATGTATAAGGACGCAAAAGCGATGCGAGCATTGTTTCCGGTGCTTGTGTACCACTACCACAACCGGCAGGGTGACTTCGTCTACGTACCAAAAGAAGGCTTGTCCAAACTTGGTATTGAACTAGACGAATCCGTAATCACGTACACCCGCACACTAAACACCACTGCGAAGTCATTTGATGTGACTGAGACGAACTCCGCCCCAACAAAGAAACCGCCCTTTTACTCTTTACTTATTCTCAACGATGTGGTATACTATAACATGACCCTTGAATATTACAGGGATTTATTAAAGGAGATTTAAGATGAGTGCACTTTTCTTCCCAGACCACGTAGACCTGACGCATTGGCCTGATGATGTAGACGCTGATTCAACTATGCAATCAGTAACGTTTTTTGACCGCTGGACCTATGAGGGGTATTATAGCCTGGATAAAACAAGCGTCTATATCCTCCGCTTTGATGACCTACTTGATGAGGAGGTAATCTGTATTGCTCGGTTCAGCAATCCTCTCATTAAAGACCCAACACAGTTTCTTGAGTACTGTCGTCAGCAGTTTATTCGGTTCGTGTATAGTGACGGTGTGACTAAGGTAGTGCTTCCAGAGGGGGAGTAAATAATGCAAAAGTTACTGATTGACGGCGGAATCTTTGATGACTTGGTAGGGAAATCAGTTACGATTAGTATTAAGCAGGGCGATGTTATTTCGCACGTTCTCGGTCCGATTACATTCCATGGTATAGAGAAACAAAAAGTTACTGGCATGAAGAATGCTCCGGATAAGCGCACTGCAAATGGTAAAGCATACACCCCTGGGTGCTTCGCTCTGCTGTTTGATGAAAATGCCCGCCTCGTATTTGTCGAGGAGGACACAAAGATTCTTGTAAAACATAAAGGTGTACGATTAGCCCTTGACAAAACTATTGTTGATGTGGTAGAATATACACATGAATAATTATACTATCTTAAATACACCAGCATCAGTAGCACAAGCAGTGCAATCACTTCGCAACCAGCCCGTCCTGTATCTCGACACAGAGACTACGCACCTTGACCCACATCGTGCACGGTTACTCACTGTTCAGGTATACGACGGGCAGGTAGCCCACGTTATAGACTGCACTCAACTAGAGGACATCAAAGTAATCGCCCCACTCTTTACCGGTTCCGCACTTAAGGTATTCCACAATGCGGCGTATGACCTGAAGATTATCTTTAAGAACTTCGGCATCCTTATCCGAAACGTGTATGATACCATGATTACAGAACGTATGCTGGTTGCTGGGTTACCATCAGCAGACTACCAGGCATCACTTCAGGCGGTAGCCGCACGTCGCTTGGGGGTTGTTCTTGACAAGTCAGTACGCACCACGTTTACCACGAGTGACGTGTCTATCCTCAGTCAAGAGCAATTAGACTACGCAGTCAACGATGTGTTTGTGCTCAAGCCCATCCGTGAGCAACAAGTGCAGGAGATTGCAAACCACAGTCTTGCCCAAGTACACAAGCTTGAGATGGACTTGTGCCCTGTCACTGCGATGATTGAGTACACTGGGATGCCGTTTGACGACCAGCACCTGAATGAACTCGCCCCAACATTTACTCGTCTAATTGAAGAATCAGATAAAGTACTACAGGACGTATTCATCAGCGCAGGTGTATGTGACCAGATTGTATTTAGTAAGGATGGGTATCGAGCGATTAACCCTGCCTCATCTCAGCAGATGGTAGAGATGTTTAACAAGGTAGGTATCAACGTAACCAGCCTGAATGCTCGTGTGGTTATGCAGTGGGATTTTAAGAACAAGAAGAAGGCCAAGGATTTCTCGGTAGACTTTACTGAATTATCCCAGGATTCAGACTTGGGTGAGGCGATGGATAAGTTCGGTAGTTTCGAGAATAAGTATCTTCAGGCGTATGCGTTCTACACTGCGGCGAAGAAGATTTATTCAACGTACATCAAGGCACTTCCCGAACTCCGTAATCCTGTAACAAAACGCATCCATTGTTCGTTTAATCAATATGGTGCGGCTACTGGGCGTTTCTCAAGTTCCAACCCGAACTTGCAGAATATTCCGTCTGACCAGAAGATGAAGAACTTGGGCATCCCTGCTAGTATTCGCCATGCATTTAAGGTTGACTCCCCAGGGCGTAAGTTAATCATCGCCGACTACTCAACAATTGAGCTGGTTATTATCGCAGATGCAAGTGGTGATGAGGGGCTTATCAAAAATCTTGATGACCTACATACCTTTGTGGCTCGTGAAGTTCTTGGCGTTAAGGACATTAATAACAAGAATAAAAAAGAACACCCCTACAAAATTTGGCGTGATGTAGCGAAGATGGTCAACTACTCTATCGCCTATAACGTAGGTGGTGATAGTCTTGGCAAGCAAATGTCGATTGCGCTTTCTCCACTTGGTGAGAAGATTAGTGCGGAGCGTGCGAACAAGATTATCGAGGACTGGAAAGGACGCTTTCCACAGGCCGCACAGTGGCTTCGTAACAGTGCTCGGTCAGTAATGCTTTATGGGTGGGTTGCAGACAGTTTTGGGCGGAAGCGATTCTGGGACCGCAGTGAGTTCGGTGATAAGTGGCGACGCTTGTCTGCTGAACGCGAGGCGATGAACTTTCCTATCCAAGCATTGTCCGCATCTATGGTTAAACTGGCTCTGGTTGGTGCATTTGACCGACTTGACCAGTCCCGAGGACGTATCGTATCGACGGTACACGATGAAATTATTCTGGAGACCACAACGCAGTATGCGGAAACTGCGGCGCAAATACTAAAAGAGGAGATGGAAAAAGCGGCCCAACGTGTACTTCCAAATCTTGGACCAACAGTACAAGTTGAACCCGCAATATCCGACAAATATGACAAATAGGGAGCAGTATGAAATTACCATCCACGGATACGAACATGAAGGTACTTATAATTACGATATTATTTTTTATTGTTATGCCACTAACGATGTGGTTTTTCGGGAAAGAGTATCTGGAAGAAATCGACCAGAATCAGGAATAAAATTAAGCACTGCCTTGCGTGCATATTTAGGAGGGGTTGAATGGCAAAAAGTGTTAGCTTCGAGGGAATGAGCATGGCAGGAGAGGAGCGGGAACACTCGTGGTTCCCCTCCAGTCTACCGAGTGTGAACTATGCGCTTGGTGATATGCGTGGTATTCAGGGCGGGAGTATCATAATGTTGTTGGCCGAGCCTGGGCACGGAAAGACAACAATGGCTCTGGACTTAATTGCACAGGCCCAGAAAAAAGGTGACCTTAGGGAATTAGAATTAAAGTTAGGAAAACAAACACAGACAGTGAATGCCTTATTTGTTGACTTGGAGAGGACTTTTGACTCAGAGTATGCCGCTCGTATAGGTGTAGACGTGAACAAGCTCGCCGTGTACAAACCGGACTTTGCAGAGAAAGCACTTCCAGTCATTGAACATTTACTTGAACAAGGACTTCAGTTAGTAGTCTTCGACAGTGTCCCTGCGATGATTACGAAAGATGAGTTCGACAAGGATGTTGATGAACCTGCTCGAATGGCTGGTTCTGCAAATCTTTTGGCACGGTGGCTTGTCCGCTTGCTTGGTCTTGTGGATAACTCAGATGCACTGTTTGTATTTATTAACCAGTATAGAGCAAACATCAGTCCAATGGCACGTTCTGAAAAGAAGCCCTACGGAACCCGAGCACTTCGCTACTTCTCGAAGATTATTCTAGAGTTAGTAAAGATTAAGAATGAAGATGACCGCTCTACTATTCAACTGACTGTGAGCAAAAACAAGCAAGCTCCAGAAGGGCAGAAGGTAGAGTATTACATGCGCAAGGGTCAGGGAATGTCAGCGATGCACGACGTATTCGCTTGTGCGGTAGACGCTGGAATGATTCGAAAGAACGGTAGTTGGTTTGAGTATGAAGGCCACAAGGCACAGGGAGCGGATTCCGCAATCGCCCTGTTCCCAATGGATGAACTTAAAAAGAAAGTGGAGGCTGAATTGTCCAATGACCTCACGAATAAATGAGTGGTTAGAGAATCCGCCCGATTACTACGACATGACAAGCACCTACAAACGCCTTGGCGAACTACGGGCACAAGTCATTAAGCTTAAACGGGAGATTGAGCGCATTGAAGAACAAGTGTCCATCGAAGCGGAACGCCCACGTTCGAACGAGACCCGGAGTCGGCGTTTACAAGCAACGGCCGTACTCAAGGACTCACTGGCAGATATTGAAGCAGAAACAGCCATACAAGAGACCCTAGTCAAGTCACTTGAGTACCGCAAATCTATGTACGCATCAATGGCGTATACGACTAAATTACGATTAGAGGTCATAGAAACGAATGAATAAAGGGGAGTTTAGTGCTTCCCGTATCAATACGTACAAGACATGTCCTCGGCTCTTTTACTATCAGTACGAAGAGCGTGCTGAGGAGCCGAGACATGTCCTGACGTTGATGGGTAGCGCACTACACAAGGCTATTGAATACTTCTACACTGACGGAAAAGACCCACAGGCAACATTCAATAGAGAGTTTTTTAATCAGGTGAGTTACGCACAGGGCACGTTGTTGGGTATTAAAGGAAAAGACAGTCCTGTACAGGTTGCTGTGCTTGGACGGTCTATTATCGAGGCGATGGATTGGTCACTTAAACCAGTTGCATTAGAGCAATCATTCTCGCTTCCATTTCCAAATAAAGAAAACCCCGTCTGTACTATGCGGGGAATTATTGATATGATTATAGGCGACGATGTTATTATTGACCACAAGTCGAGTAAAGTCAAGCCAAGTAAAAAGAAGCTAGCAGAGAACTATCAGTTTTCAATCTACGCATGGGCATACCGAGAGATGTATGGGAAACTTCCGAGTGTTGTGTACTGGCATCACCTTCGTACACAAGAGTTAATTGAGGCTGATGTATTAACTGATTTAGATGCACGCATAGAGCAAATTACTGAAGATGTGAAAACAATTATTGCTGATGAGCAATATGATAAGATAGAGAAGAATGGATTTTGTACAAACGTCTGTCATTTTCATGATAGATGTTGGGGTGAGAACAATGTCGAAAACAATCGTTAGAGAAAAATTACGAGACTACTATAAAGAGGGTCTATCATTTGAGGAACGTCTTGAGGTTAAAGATGCATTAGACTCTCTCTATGGTATATTTGTTGAGTACGATGCGTTTGCAAACGTGTACTTGTACCGATACAGCATTGGTTATACGTGCGACGAACTTGCTGATACGTATGGACAATCTGTGGAGGACGTGCAGACGACACTTCGGTATTGCTATGCACTACTCGGGGAAGTGCTTCAATTAGATGACGAGATGATTGTGCGGAAAGTGCACAAACCACTGAAAGAAACCGCCGCAGGTATCTTACATAAAATATATAATGAATTTACGGAGGTAGAATGATTACAGAAGAGATTATCCAGGAAGCCCTGCGATTACGTGCGGAGAATCCACGTATGACGTTCCGTCAAATCGCAGAGCAACTTCTTGGAGACGGGGATTTTGCGACAGCCCTACGAAAGCATATCGCAGACCAACAAAGGGATTCTGAAAATAGCGTATTAAAGAATGAGCGTCGGCGAGTCATTCCCCAAGAACTCCCGCAAATTACTGACTTACCAGAACAATACAAGATGTATTTGCCGAAGCCGTTACAGGCCAATGTGTCAAATGCAATTATCTTCGGGGACTTACATTGTCCACATATTGACCGGGGTCTTGTACAACAAGTTCTTTTGGAAAGTACCCAGCATAATATCGACACGTTGATACTTGCCGGGGATATTATTGATGGGCAGTTTACTGGTCGCCATAAGAATCCCCCTGAGTACGTTGCACCTGCTACACATGAACTAGAGTACATGCAACACTATCTGGATTACCTTGACCGTGAGTTTGCGGAGGTATATGTACTTCCAGGGAATCACGATGGCTGGGTAACAGATTACTTTGATATGGACTTTACCACGCTGATTAATACAATGCTTCCAGAAAACAATCTACGTATCTCAAAGTATGGCTATATGTTTATCAACGAGAACATTGTGGTAGGGCACCTGGAAGAGTGGAACGAGACCCCAGGGTATCTTGCCTGGAAGATTGCTCAGCAATTTCAACGCCATGCGCTGGTAAACCATGACCACATTCGAGGAGTGTACTCGGAGCGAGGAAACAAATTCTACGGCGTGTCAATCGGTGCGGCGTTAGTTCCTCAAAACATCTATTACAAGAATGCGGCGTTTAATTCTTACCCTGCGATTGAACGTGGCTATGCAGTATTGCAGGATAAACACACACTACGTCTCATGGCCTGGGATGGCGAGACTGCGAGTGTTGATAAAATTATTCACTTAGGAGATTAAGAATGCTTGAACAAATTAAAATTCTTTCTAACCTCACGGTTAAGCAGGATACGCTCGTTAAGTACGTGGAGTCCAAGAGAAAGAAAGTTGACCGCCTTAACGAAATCGCTCGAGCGTATACAGTATATGGTACAGCAACGGGTATCGGTAATGTTATGCCATTTGCTCAGGCAATTCACGAAACTGGCTGGTTCAGTTCACGACGTTGGGTACAGAATTATAATCCGGCTGGTATCGGTGCTACTAATGACGGTGCTGAGGGACACATCTGGACCAACCCTGAACAAGGAATTCTCGCACAATACGCACACCTACTCGCATACACATTAAACCTTGGTGAAGAGGAAAGTACGTATCAACGACTCAAACTTGCCCAGGTGTCTCCAAGATACAATGTGCTTGAGAAAGCAAAACTCTTGGGCGTAGCAGACCTGTGGGTAGACCTCAACGGTCGTTGGGCTTGGCCTGGTACCACGTATGCACAAAGGATTGCGAGTATTGCAGAAGAGATTGTAGAATTTGACAGACGTGTATAAGTATGGTATACTTAAGCAGTAATCAATTTTAGGAGGAATTATTGACTTTTCTATTATTTGTTTTGTTGGAGTTTCAGTTTCGGGTTTGCGACTTTGGGTATTGTAAAACAATCCCTGTCGAGACTGCGGTAATTGCGATTAGTTCTTGTGAGTCTGGCGACGGACACCACTTCGGTACGATTGATTGGGACGCAGTGAGCGAGACAAACGACACTGGTGCATTTCAATTTAATGACCGTACTTGGAGGTGGCTTACTGGGCGAGACGACCGAGCGGTTGATGCTCCGCATTCAGTACAACTTGAGGCATTTCGTAAGTTGTGGAATAATGGTTACGGGCACAAGCATTGGAGTGCTTCACAGAAGTGTTGGAGCCAGTGGTTAGAAATTAAAGATGGGAGAGCAGTGGAGCGATGAAGAAGATTATCTATTATTTTACCGCAGATTGGTGCACACCGTGCAAGAAAGTCCGCCCGCTATTACTAGAAGTAATGCAAGAATTTCCTGATGTAGAGTTCCGTATTATTGATGCAGAATACAGCCGTGGTGAGGTAGTTCACTACAACGTACAATCAATTCCAGTGTTAATCAACCCAAATACGCACTCACGGGTTCTTGCGCAAGCTAACAAAGATGCACTGCGTTATAGCATTACGCAATTACTGGAGGGTCAAGAGCGTGCAGACCAATGACCTGCTGAGTCCATTTGGAAAAGCTTGCATTGTCTGCGGTGAGACGAGTCCCAATAATGATGACGGGCTTTATTGGGTGCGTGGGTATATCGGAATTAGTCCAATTGCTGTGTGCGGTATATGTTATGAGGGTTTAGTCAATATGGTAAGAATGATGGAGGGTTATGAAGATGACGACGGAGAAGAATAAGCGTAAGTACGAGAAAAAGCCCACCCGAACTATTCACGAAATTACTGTAGCAAAGGTAATGCGCTTCCAGTTAGTTGTAGAAGATGAGAAAGAGTGTAGCGTATATTTCTCAATGCTTCGTACAAAAGGAGCGCAGAAAGGTACGTACACACGAGGGTTGTATGAGTATTGGTATCCGTATCAGGGTGATGAACCGGCAGTCGAACACTTCAAGAAATATGTAAAGAATAATCATGAAGTGTGGATGAGTAGAATTGCAAAACCTGTAAAGAATAAAGCCACAGTTTAACGCTGTGGCTTGAGCCGGTATAGCTTAAAGGACAAAGCCACAACCTTCTAAGTTGTTTAGTGGGGGTTCGAATCCCTCTACCGGTACCAAAAGGAGGTACTATGGTTCTTAATTGTTTGTGTTATCAATGTCGCAAGGTACGTCATAGACATGCTCTGTACCAAGTGCAGACCAGAAAAGCCCGCCGGAATGTATCACAAAAACTAAACTACTATATCAATCACGGTATTGTAGACTTTGAAATACCAGAGAAAGTTAAAGGAATTTACGCCGCATGACTATGCAGATACCTAAAGAATGGACATTTAATTCTGGAGAAGTCGCTAAACACTTCGAGACACACGTTCGTGAACAACTTCCGTGGTATGACCTAGTAACCGATGCAATCGTACACATCGCTCGCCACTACATCCCGGTAAACGGAGTTGTCTACGATATTGGAGCGTCTACTGGCAATATTGGAAGGGCCCTGGCGGATGTTTTAAAGGTGAGGGATTCAGAGTTAATTGCAGTTGAGTCTAGCTTAGAAATGCTGAAGCACTACAGCGGTCCCGGAACCATTATAAACAACGACGCGTGTAATGTCTCGTATACAAAACATGATGTATCTATACTGTATTTGGTATTAATGTTTCTCCCAGTATCTAAGCGGTACAAGCTTTTAAAAACTCTGTACGAGCAATTAAATCCGGGTGGTGTTATAATTATTGTAGACAAGATAATTAGTCCGGCTGGTTATCCAGGGACAGTCTTGCGACGACTCCCTATGTACTGGAAAACAAAACAGGGCGCATCAGCGAAGGAGATTGTGGAGAAAGAGTTGTCGTTAGCAGGTGCTCAGCGACCTATATCAGGTATGGACTTTCCTGCACCAGCTGTACAGTTTTTTCAAATGGGCGAATTTTGCGGGTGGTTAATTGAAAAGGAGTGTGCATAAATGCAGAAGCCGGCTTACAGAATACCGAGCATGACCGAGATTCAAAATACACCGTTAAATAACTACAAAGTCGTGTCCTTGTTTTCTGGTGTGGGTGGTTCTTCTTTGGGTTATAGAATGGCTGGTTTTCAAGTAGTCTATGTAAACGAGTTTATAGAACACGCACAACAGATGTATGCATTAAATAATCCTGGTGTGTTTATTGACCCTCGTGATGTTCGGGAGGTGACCGCTGAGGACATTTTATCGAGAACCGGTTTAGAGGTAGGCGAGTTAGACGTTTTAGATGGGTCACCCCCATGCGCTCAGTTCAGTACGGCGAACCCTAATCCAAGATTAGGGCAAATTGTAAATTACAGCGACAAAGCGCAACGAACCGATGACTTATTTTTAGAATACATCCGACTATTAGACCAACTAAAGCCCAAAGTTTTTATCGCCGAGAACGTGGTTGGCTTGCGAAAGGGCGCATCTAAATTGATATACGAAGAATTTTTAGATAGAATGCGACAATGCGGGTATACTGTATCTTGTGAGGAATTAAACGCAAAGAATCTGGGAGTACCGCAAAGTCGGTCTAGGCTTATTTTTATTGGTGTTCGTAATGATCTAAACATCAAACCAGCTTACCCAGAAAACCTTTCCTACTCCTATACAGTGGGTGAAGTACTACCTTATTTAGAAAGGGCTTTTGAAAATACCGGCGGTATTTGGAAACCGGTAGAATTTATTGATTCCGTCTGTCCAGTTATTCGGGTAGCGGGAAGAACTCATCTGTTTGCTGTTGATAAGGCTAGACAGGATACTGTACGGAGAATGAATTTTGATGAAATAAAATTACTGTCAAGTTTTCCAAACGACTTTATTATAACTGGTTCAAAAAAGAGAATCCACGAAAGGATTAGTCGAGCTGTACCGCCTTTGATGATGTACCGTATTGCAAAGGCGGTTCAAGAAAACATACTAGATAAACTTAAGGAGAGCAAATGACTACACAGAAAGACATTAGTAAACGAGGTGGTAATTACACCTCAACACGCACCGAGATTCAGCCAGATAAAACCGGCGCACTGTA
>ERZ869929.1037-NODE-1037-length-11098-cov-7.076519_pt1 | contig 11098 bp, 7 predicted proteins | sample MGYA00579312_ERZ869929 | MGnify/ENA primary metagenome ERZ869929 (study PRJEB32216, sample SAMN09231818) | wastewater metagenome | place: USA: Maryland | collected 2016-08-09 | study: EMG produced TPA metagenomics assembly of the PRJNA472060 data set (Reclaimed...
ATCTAATGGTATTAATTCTTTGTTCATATAAAGATTTTAAATTTTTTGTGTCATCATGCCAATTTCTACCAACATATTCTAACTTACCGATGTTATCAAGTTTTGAATTTTTAAGCCATATACTATTTCCAATATATTTAAGTTCACCTAAATCATTAAGTTCTGTATCATCTAAAAATAAATACCCTTCGATTTTTTCTAATTTATATAATGATTTTAAAGTTTTATTACCATACAACGATAAAGCACCTTTAATTTCTTTTAAATTAGCTAATGTTATAATAGGTAAATCATAAATTAATAAAGAACTATCCCAAACTTCATTATCTTCTACATATCTATTAAACTGTGAAATATAATCAACTTCAAAATTAGGATTTATACCGCGTAATTTTAATTGTCTAATGACATTAAGTACGGATACATCATATAATTTATCATTATACAATATATACCTACGTCTATAACTAAAATAATTCTCAAAAGATATAAGGTGTTCTAATCCTCTTTCTTTCAAAATAAACCAATCATTTAAAATTTCCATAATCCAACAAATATAAAATAATTTCTTTAATTTGCAAATGTAAACTGACTATTTTTATATATAAAGATAAACAAAAGAATAAAAATGGCTTTTGCAGCAGAACTATTAAATACAATCGAATCAGAGTTGATAGGTGGAGTAAATTTTACTAAATTTTACACTCGCACAAATACTAATTTAGAAGTTGGTAATAAAGTTTACATTGTAAACGGTAATTACGATTCTTATAACATTATCCAAACAAATCCATATAATGAATTTGCATCGGGATATACCGTATTAAAAGTTTCAGAGAATTCAATAGTTTTAAATATTCCTTTTGTTAATAATAAACCATATTTCCAAGATGATTTTGATAATTATATAAAACTATATTATATTGATAATCAGGAAGATTTTGATTATATAGATGGAATTGCTTCTTACAATAACCCATTATTTAACACTACGGAATCAAGAAAATTTGAATTTAATAATATCGCCTATTTTGATAGTGTATTTAATGGATTAACAACAAGTGGGTTTCATAAAATCATTGGTACAGGTTGGGTAAATATTGATAATTTATTTATATCAGGTAGTGTTCCATCACTCACTAATTCAAACGGTATTTTATATGTAGCAGATGGTTCATTTACCTTTAGTTATACTTTATCCGGTACGGGTTATTCTACTTATTTTGAAGAAAATAAATATTACACATATTCATCACCTACTTGGAATCGTTTCTATGATACTGATATTGCTTTTATTAGTAATAAAGTTTTTAGAGAAGGTGAATTTATACAAGGTAGTTTTGAGGGTGGTATTTTCGGAGATAATAAAATACAAGGAAAATGGGATAAAAATGCTTCGTGGTTAAATGGTGTAATGTTAAATACTATAATTGATAATGGTAATGTTATTGATTCAACAGGTAGTAGAACTACTAAAATTGCAAGAATTAAAGGAAATACAATTGAAACTACTACTGAATTTACAAATAATCAAGGATTTGGTTACTCTTTTATTTATGATTCAATATTAATCAATGGTAATATAAGAAATGGTAATTTATTCAATATACAAGTAGGTACATCCTCAACATTTTCAGTATTAGATGATTATTATAATGGAACTCAAAGTAATTTTATCTCTAAGATAAATGGTGGTAGATACTTTAATTCTTTTATAAACAACACAAATATAAACAACGCTTCTATTTTTGGTGGGGTTGTGGTAAACTCTTTATTTAAAAACGCAGAAGCATCTAATATTGAATCTATTCGCTCGGTTTATATAGATTCTGATAACAACTTAAAATATTCTATTAAACCTAAAAATATTAAAATATCTTCTACTTTATTACAAGATAAACCACAATCATTAAATATAGGGTTATACCTTGCTAAAACATATAAGTTTATAATAACAGAAGAAGAATATAAAAGAATAAAAATAGGTAAAGAATTTTACATTAATAATATAATAACTTCTCAAAATAATACCGAACTTGTAAATTATTTTGAAAACCGTGCTTTAAAGATAGGTAATTTTGTGTCAGGTGAATATTTAATAGAAGTTGCACCAAGAACTCCATTTGAAAATAGGTATTTACCAATTATTGGTACTGCAACTTCTGATAGAATTTTTAATAATGATGATGATTTCTCGGTAGATGTATCTTTTAAAACATTAGCGTTAAGTGGTACAACATCACTTACTGCTCAACAAATTTTTAATTTCTTAGATAATACAGTTGGATTAAATGTTACACCATTAGAGGTTATTAATTCAAATTTGGTACAAAATAGTTTTGAAAACTCTGTAATGGGTTCAGCATCTACTTTTAATACGCATTGGGTAAGTGATTTTGATTTGATTTTAGCTACTTATTCTGTAAATGTTACATCCTCGGTTGGTACATTATCTTCTTCTTACTCTTATCATAGTTATGATATGGATTTTATTGGTTCATCTGCACCTTATACATTAAGGGTTCGATTAAACGCAAATAACAATTGGAATGATAATAAAATTCAGTTAAATGACATTGTGTATTTAAACAATGTGGTTCAATATCAATTCTCACCAACGGGTGCTTATGACCCGCAATATATTTATGATTTAACTGGTAAATATCAAGTTATAAATGCTAATTACGCAACTAAGGAATTTGAATTACAAGATTATAATCAATCCGTATTATCAAATGTAAATATAGCACCTAATGTAGCAACCGCTTCACCTACATATTCATTTAGATTATTTACATCTATGGGTGTATTAGGTACTACACATAATAAAAATACATCTTTATATAAATTTAGAATTGAAGATAGTTTTATACAATCGGGTTTAATTGGTAATCCAAACCTAATAAACACTACTATTAATAATGAATCATTAGATAGTAGAGATTACCTAAACTTCAAAAATTTAAACAAATTAAAAGTTTTACAATTATTTGAGGGTAATAATAAAATAACAGGTACAAATTCGGTATTTTCTCAATTTGTACCAAATACTTTACATAAGGCATCTTATCATCAACTATTCTCATGGACGGATAAATCATTATTTGAAGGTATTGTATATGAGGGATTTGTTATACAAGATTCAATGTTTACAAACTTCACATCTACTGTTTTCTCCGGTACATTTAGATTTGTAAGAGGTCAGAATTTACTACTAAATAATGCTACATTTGTAGATTCGACAGAATATCCTTTCCAAGTTATTCCACCCGATAAGGTATTAGCACCTAATAAATTTTTATATTCTAATAATCAACTTCCTTCGGGGTGGTTTGGTGGTGATTTTTATAATTCTATTTTTGAAAATTCTCTATGGTGGAATGGTAATTTCTATTCGGGAGAATTATACTCATCTTCCTTTGTAAATGGTACTGTATATGGTGGTGTGTTTGGTAGAGATGGAAGACCTGCTGAATTTTGGGGTGGAGAATGGAGAAATGGTAAATTCGTGTTCGGAAAATTCGGGGTAGATACAAACACTCCTATCAACGCACCAATCTTAGGATATGTGTTAACAAATGGTATCAATAGTGTATGGAAAAATGGAACATTTGAAAATGGTGTAATATCATCTTATAATTTAGGAACATTAAATACATTCACAACATGGGAAAATGGCATATTCAATAACGGTCAGATAAAAGGTTTAAATACACGTTGGTTAAATGGTATATTTAATAATGGTAAATTTGAATCTGTATATGGTACAGGACAAGGTAATACAGCCTCTTGGTATAGTTGGGAAAATGGAACTTTTAATGGAGGTGTTTTTGGAACAGGTAAATTAAATCCAAATCAAAACAGTAAATGGTATAATGGAAAAATGAATGGAGGAATTTTCCAAGGTAGAGTTTGGAATAATGGGGTGTTTTTATCAGGTAAATTCTTTGGTAGTGGTTTATTTAGTTTAGCAAATCCAGTAACAGATGCAGTTAAATTTAGAAATCACTTTGTAGAAGATTTAAATTATATTTCAACAGTTCCAATTATTAGTAATCCTGATTTTACTTCTACCTCAGATTGGCAACTTAATAATGCTTCTATTTTTAGTGGATTTTTAAATTTTAGTGGCTTAACAGCAGTGGGTGAAGTAGCCACACAGAGTGTATTATTTCCATCAAATCAAGATTATTTCTTTACAGTATCTATTAGTCAATCAAATGTAATATCGTCAAATAATAACAGAATTTTAGTTGAGCTTGTAAATACTTCCACTAATAATGTTCTTTCATTTGCTTTACCAATAGCGGTAACTATATCTAATTTTACATTTAGTACTGGTAATAATGATTATGATGTATTGAGGTTAAGAAGAAATAATACAAATCCATTAGCAGCCTTAACCGATGTTTTAATTGACTATATCTATGTATCACAGAGTTCAACTAATTTCTATGGTCTATGGCGTGATGGTATCATGGTTGATAATATTAGAAAATCAAATATTCAATCCCTTATTGAATCTGAAAATATTGATAATGCTAATTTAGTAAGTCAAACTAAAAAATTGGTTAAAGATACTCGTGCAGAAATGTTAAATACCGTTTGGTTATCAGGTACAATATCACACAATGATGGTATTATAGATAACTCACAGTTTTTAACCGGATATTTTGATGGTGGAACATTTCGTAGAGGGGCTTTTAATCCAAGGGTTTACAGAAGTCAGGCAGCTACACAAAGTTTTGAATTTACTACCAATACGCTATGGAATAATGGTGTGTTTAGAAGTGGTGCTTTTTATATTTCAGAATGGAAAAATGGAGAATTTGGTAAAAATTCTACCTTAGATGAGTTCCCGACAATGGTTGGGGGTTTATTTAAAAAAGGTATTTGGTGGTTTGGGAATGCACTCAATATAATTTTTGAAAATGGTACATGGAAAAATGGAAACTGGTATGGTTCTAATTTCAATTTAGCAGGTTCGGGTTCCGTTGTAGGTGCAGATTATGAATTTACAGATGAAGATTTCAAATATTATTTATCTGTTAACGCAGGTAGATTATTTACAGACCCTTATTTTGGTGGTGGAAATGTTCATATTTGGAATAAGTTTAGATTAAATGGTGGAAATAAAGTTTATGATTCAATTAATCAAAACACATTAGTACCATTATCTGGTACAATAGGTACATATCAAATAGGTTTAGCTACCAATTTATGGACGGGTTTTGCTACTACGAATTTATTTGCAGATGTGGCTTTAAATGTTACTCAAACAAGAAGAATATTTACAAAAGTTGGTAATGGTGTGTTTAAGTCAGGAATTTGGGAAGCAGGAGTTTGGAATAATGGCTACCGATATGATGATGTATTAATCATGGATGATGTATCAAACTTCTTCCAAATTGGTAAAAATAAGTATAGAGTTGTACTTAGTACCACAAACCCTATTTTAAACGTTTCTGCGGGTGATTTAGTATCAATTGGTAATATCGTAGGTATTGATGTAAATAATGACCGACAGCTATTAAATAACGTTGTGAGAGTGGTTGAAACTACAAACAGTACAATCACTTTTGATATTGCTGTTAATTTTAATCCAAGGGTAATTAAAAAAGATTCAGATTTTCATAAGATGTATGTATCTAAGAATATTTGGGATAATGGTGTATTATTTAGTGGATATGTTCGTAGTGGGGTTTGGAATAATGGTTATGTAAAGGGTGGTAAATTTATCACTACGTTTTCGGCTTCACAATGGAAAGATGGTACATTTGATGGTGGATGGTTTATAAGTAGAACACAATCTGATGTAAATGGGAATGTTTACAATAGTGGATTGGTACAGCACATGGTATTTCATTTGAATGATTTAGTTAATAATCCTACTCCTACCACAGGTAGATATAATTCACACATGGATTTGGTGTATGCTTCCTATTCAAGAAGTACTATATTTAGTGATTTACAAAGTGGGGGGGTATATAATTATAATCAAGGTGGACAAATTACAGAGGATGTATTAAGTTCTACCTCATTCATTAAAAGATATCGAACCAATGTTATTGAACCCTTATCATTAGGTACTAAGTTTAAACAATTTGATATGGTGTTTGGGAATAATTTCTTAAACGAAGATGAATATTTAAAGTGGCTGTATACAGTTGGTAATATAGCAAATAGTGTATCTTATACTGGGTTAACATTTACTCCGTTCTTTGGTGGGGCGTTACAACAAGTTTTATCAACCGATAATATATCAAGAGCTTTTCCACCTTTAAATAACGAAGTTCCGCAAAACCGATATATAAAATTTGATATACAAGTAGAGGATATTCAAAATACTCCGGGATTAATTTTACCGGGTATAACTGGTACAGATTTTAGTAAATTAGGAAATGGTTATTGGTCTGATTATTTTTACAATCCAATTATGAATTTCACCACATTATCTGTTGTACCGTTTTTCGGAGGGCAATCTATACCTGAGTATTTTAATACAAACTTCAATAATAAAATATTCTTAGTTGTAAAAGATTTAAGTCAAACAGTTTTAGATAATATTTATGCTTATGAAACTGATGCTATACCTTTTTATGATTTATATAGTTTCAATAATGCATATTCTGCTGCACAGGTTGATAATTTAGTAATTCCTAATATTGGGTTTGCTCCAATAATTGATTATAATAATGAAGATTTTAATTTTGTAGACAGTGTTAAAATTGGTTTAGATGCACAAGCAGTACAAACAATTGTAAATACAAACAATAATATAATAGCGAATACGGCAAACGGAAACTTATTTGTACAATAAAAAAAGGCAGTTATAATAACCGCCTTTTTTTATTACATAAACTAAAAATTAATTTTTTATAAATTTTGTAATGTACGGTTTAGTACCATTTGTATAAACCATCATTACATAAACCCCATTTTTTAAATCTGATACGGATAAAGTAGTTTGATTCGTGTTAATGTTTTGATTCATAATAATTTTACCACTTAAATCATAAACCATCACATTTTGAATTACATCTGTATTTTGAATGTTGATATAGTCCGTTGTTGGGTTAGGATAAATTGATACCATATTTACATAATCATCGGTATTGGTTATAGCTTCATTTAAAGCAGTTAGCTGACAAACAATAGTTCTATCTTCTAAATTTACATATAACATACCATTATTAATTGAAGCACTGTAAATAGTATAATTAGATACTTGTAAATTTGATATATAATTAACTAACCATACATACGATGTATCATTTTTTTTAAAAATCCCATTATTATATAAGTTATAACCATTATAATTTAAAATAACATCAGGAGGTAATTGTGTTAAGTTGGCTGTTGTTTTATCTAAACCAAAAGTTGTATCTACTACGCACACATAATCACCAATACAAATATTAACTTCATTATTTAATGTATCAACTGAATGATTAACATTCAATGGTGTAGTAAAGTTATGTTCCCAAGTAATAGTATCTTTAAATAATTCATAAGGTACATTCGTGGTTGGTAATAATTTTTTCGGATAATTTAAAATTAATGCACCAATAATATTATTTTCAATTGATATATAATTAATAAAAGTATTACCTCCATTTACATTATTAAGTTTACCAACACTTAGAATATAATCATGTGTATTATTAGAAGCAATAGTAAAACCAAACTGTGAACTATTATCAAGAATTAAAATATTTGTATTATTATGTCCGGGTAAAGAACGATTGGTTAAATCAGTTAAATCAAATATATAAAAAAATAAAGCATTGGTTACATCAATAGGTGCGGGGGCGTAATTAAAGTATGTAAAAAATACGATAAACTCTTTCCCTTTAGATGGTGATTTAAAATATTTATACTGTAAAATGTCACAAGTATTAGTGTTATAATGACCAATAACTGTATCAAGCATAAGTACACTTAACGTAGTATCTGTATATTTTTTAACAAAAATAGTATCAGAATTTGAAGTGAATACCCATACTCGTCCACTATCACCGACAATAACATTACTATTACCACCTGCACCACCATTAGGATTAGGGATTTGTGTAAAGGTAAGATTTTGCGAATAACCGACAACTGTCATAATCATCGCAACAAAAATAAATAATAACTTTTTCATAATTTTCATGTTTTAATTTTTAACAATACAAAGATAGGAAGAAAAATCCAATCCACCAAATTTTTTGATATTTTTTTTAATATATACTTAAAAAATGGTAGAAAGATTTAGTAAATACTTCGAGGGAGTTAAGAAAGAAGATATGGGACTTTTACTTAGAAAGGCTATAACAGAATTAGTTGAAGTAGCGGTAACATCTAATACAGATATACAAGATATTTTAGATGTTATAAGAACAGAATATGAAAAAAATAAAAAATAATTAATATGTCTAAAAACTCTTTAAAAAACCTTAAAAAATTCTTTGAATACTTTGATAACGAAGAAGAAAAATTAAAAAACTCTGATGTTGATTTCAGAGAATTAGTAGATGATGATTTCTTAGTATCCCGACCAAGTGAACAGAGGGTAAAAAGAACTACTAATTTAGGTATACATGGTTTCTCAGCCGAAGCAGAAAAACTAAACCCTCGTAATTTAGTATCTAATTCAAATTTAAATACTATCTATGTGGATGAATATAAGTTATATCCAAGGTTTAGAAAATTAATAGATTTTTTCAAAGATAAATCACCTTCATTTGAAGAAATGTTTAAAAAAGTTGATAAAATCTTATTAGATGAAGACACTATTTATTTCCTATTTACTAAAGGAGATAAGACTTTAGTATTTGTAATAACAATTAAAGATAATGAAACCTATGATATTGGAATGAGTTTAACTGATTCAAGTCGTTCATTAAAACCTTTATTAGTTGATTTACAAATTAAATATAAACTTCCTGATATTTTAGGGTATATTAAATATCAGGTATATGAAGTATACAAAAATTATATATTATAATGAACATTAGGAATTTCACAAAAGCAGATTGGCCTTACGTTTCAGAGTTAAACATAAAGATTGAACCTATGGTAGGTAGTTTTTACTTACATGTAAATGATTATCTTTACAATAAAGTAAATTATGATTTATCTTATACTTTAGTAAAAGATGATAAACCTGTTGGGTTCTTATTAAATAGAGAATACTATATTAATAATTATCTTTATAAGCCTATCAAAGAATTAGAGGGTGTTAAAGGATTAGAAGGGTTGTATTTAGTATGTAAAGATTCATACATGAGTAAATATTTACTTAAACATGCAGCAGATAAGTTATATAAAAACTATCCGTATGTATTTTGTGGTGTTATGAATGAATTAAATACTCACGTATTATGGAAATATTATGGCTTTAAAGAGGTAAATGATACATCCGTTGGATTTAAAATATATTTAAAATATACAAAATCTAATCCTTTTGATAGAAAATTTGAATCATATAAATTAAAAAGATTTAATTCTTTTTTCATATAAAAGTTCTAAATTTTTTGTGTCATTAAACCACCAACCGTCAACATATTCCAACTTACCAATATTATCTAGTTTTGAATTATCAAGCCATATATCATCTCCAATATGTTTAAGTTCACTTAAATCATTAAGTTCAGTATAATCTAAATTTAAAGTCCATTCAATTTTTTCTAAGTTATATAGTGATTTTAAAGTTTTATTATCATACAACGATAAAGCACCATTAACTTCTTTTAAATTGCCTAATGTAGTAATTGGTAAATCATAAATATATAAATCACCATTCCAAATTTCATTATCTTCTACATATTTATGAAATTGTGTAACATAATCAATTTCAAAATTAGGATTAAACCCACGTAGTTTCAATTGTCTAATGACGTTAAGTTCGGATGCATCATATAATTTATTATTATATAATACATATCGAACATTTCTATCATTAAAATAATTCTCAAAAGATAAAAGATGCTCCAATCCTCTTTCTTTTAAAATGAACCAATTATCTAAGGGTATTAAGTCTTTGTTCATATAAAGATTTTAAATTTTTTGTGTCACTAAACCACAACCCATCAACATATTCCAACTTACCAATATTATCAAGTTTTGAATTTTTAAGCCATATATCAAATCCGATATATTTTAATTCTCCTAAATCAATAAGGTTTGAATTTTCTAATCATAAAGACCATTCAATTTTTTCTACGTTATATAATGATTTTAAAGTTTTATTACTTTCCAACCATAAATGACCTTTAATTTCTTTCAAATTACCTAATGTAGTAATGGGTAAATCATTAATACGTAAGCAATCATTCCAAATTTCATTATTTTCAACATACTTATGAAATTGTGAAATATAATCAACTTCAAAATTAGGATTAATCCCATGTAATTTTAATTGTCTAATGACGTTAAGTTCGGATGCATCATATAATTTATCATTATATAATACATATCGAACATTTCTATCATTAAAATATCTTTCAAAAGATAAAAGGTGTTCTAAACCTCTTTCTTTCAAAATAAACCAATTATCTAATGGTATTAACTCTTTGTTCATATAAAGATTTTAAATTTTTTGTGTCATTATACCATCCAGCACCAACATATTCTAATTTACCTATGTTATCAAGTTTTGAATTTTTAAAAAATATATCCAACTCGATATGATTTAATTCTCCTAAATCAATAAGGGTTGAATTTTCTAAACATAAAGACCATTCAATTTTTTCTAATTTACCCAATGATTTTAAAGTTTTATTACCATACAACCATAAATGACCTTTAATTTCTTTCAAATTACCTAATGTAGTAATGAGTAAATCGTTAATTAATAAATAACTATTCCAAACTTCATAATCTTCTACATACTTACGAAATTGTGAAACATAATCAACTTTGAAATTAGGATTAATCCCATGTAATTTTAATTGTCTAATGACGTTAAGTTCGGATGCATCATATAATTTATCATTATATAATACATATCGAACATTTCTATCATTAAAATATCTTTCAAAAGATAAAAGGTGTTCTAAACCTCTTTCTTTCAAAATAAACCAATTATCTAAGGGTATTAACTCTTTGCTCATAT
>ERZ869929.1038-NODE-1038-length-11083-cov-3.972252_pt1 | contig 11083 bp, 18 predicted proteins | sample MGYA00579312_ERZ869929 | MGnify/ENA primary metagenome ERZ869929 (study PRJEB32216, sample SAMN09231818) | wastewater metagenome | place: USA: Maryland | collected 2016-08-09 | study: EMG produced TPA metagenomics assembly of the PRJNA472060 data set (Reclaimed...
CCGCAACGATCTCGTCGACCGTCATCGTCACCGGATGGAAACCGAGCCGCGCCAGTTTCGCCCGTTCGTTCACGTCGAACCATCGGCGCATCTGCTCCGGAGTCCGGAACCCGCATCCCATATGCCGGTTCGCGACGCGGGCTAGGATGTCGCGCATGTCGAAATCCTCCATCAGCGACGGTCGGTCTTCCCATCGTGGTTCGCCGATCCATTTCTCGGTCAGCCCCGGGCGGAACGGGCCGCGTCCGTCGGCGCCTTGGATGCGGTAAATCCTCACGGCGTGACCCTCCGGAATTGAATCACCCACACCCACGGGTTGGCGTCCCATGAACCGGGGCCGTTGATGGATTCCCAGAGCTTTCCGAATTCCAGGCGAGCGGTGCTTTCGAATTCCACCCCGCCGATCCGAACCATTGTGGAAACGCCTTCTTTCAGCGCGTCATCTTCGCTGATCTCCTGCAACCTCTCCACGCGCACCGCCTCAATCTCTAACGTGATGCGGGAGGCCCAGCGGGGCATGAAGATGGAAGGACGCCATTTTTTCGCGTAGCGGTTTGGATCCGCACGGTATGTAACGTGATATCGGCCTATCCCTCTTTCAACAAGTGACGCAACGTTTCCTTCAACCTCATCACACTCGATGTCCTCTTCCGTCGTGTCCCAAGCGCACCACGTCTCCCGCACCCAAAGCCGGTCGCCGGGTACGCCGTAGGGGCACGCGAAATACCTGACAACTGGCAAGACGGTATCCGACCAAAGACCGTCTAAGTTGGGACCGGACAGTTTAACCGGCTGCGGCTTCACGGTGCGCCGCGTCTGAGTCTTCCGGCCTTCGAGGATGGCGCGGACCATTGGAGACGAAAAAAGAATTGGACGTTCTTTCACGGCTTCACTCCTTTCAGTTTCTCAAACTCAGCCAACAACTCTCGCCAGCCAAACGGCTCTTCAGGTGGAATGCACAAGCCGAACATTCTGAGCCTTTCCGCCAAAGAGCACGCCATGCACTGCCACACGTCTAGCTCGTGCTGCGCCGCGCCAAGTTGGGCCTGCGTGTCCCGTAGTTCGCGCTCCAGTTGCCGCGCAAACGCCTTGGGCACGTGGATCAATGGCGCCTCGTTGTACGGTGTCCCGTAAGGCTCCATGCCGTCCGTTCGGGGTGTGTCGCTCACTTCTTCCTCCTGTTCTTTGTCCTCTTGTGGTTTCGGTAGCTCTGCCGTTTCCCGCGTGGGATCACGACGTTTGAGGAGCCGTACTGCGCAGGAAGTGCCCATCGTGATCCGGACGTGAACCATCCTTTGAACTCGTCGTTCATCGCCAACCTCCGTACTTCAGCGCCGTTGGCATCGGCGTCAGCTTCCCGCGCTTGAACTTCCGCGTGACCGTCGCGTTCAGACGGATGAACCCCAGCCACATCAACAGCCCCACCAACACCAACGTCTGCGCCGCCGCCTCCGGGATCGCATCCACCCGCAACGGGTCGTGCCCGCGTTCTCCTGGTCCGATTGGTTGACTCGTCTCGTTCATGGTCAGTTCCTTTTCTCGTCTTGTGTCGCGTACGCCTGAAGCTCTTTGAGAATGTCGTTTTCCGTCGCCTCCGTCGCTTCCAACGCTTTGGCCATCGGATGCCGTGCGTTCTTCATCATCGTCACGAACATCGCACCAGCCCCAGCCATGAACGCCTTGCGCGTTTCTTCCATCTGCCTCGGCGGTATTCCTGCCGGATACACCCGCGATTTGTACCGCTGCCATTCTTGTTCCATCGTCATGTTTCGCCTTTCGTCTCCGTCGTTGTTGCTCTGCCTCACCAGAGCGGCCCGTGGCATTGCGAGCCGCTCACGTGATTCAGTTCATCGCAGTTGTCCTTTCACCGGAACAATTCTCAGAATCCAAGGATCTCTTGCTCATCTGAAAGCGCGGTTCCATTCGCGCTATGTGGCTTTTTGGCGATCATGTCTCTCGAATGATCCGCTTTGCTTGCATCGGAGGTTCTCTCGCTCTGTTCATGTCGTCTTGTCGTCTTCGGTTACCGTCTTCCGCTCGGTCATCGCCATTCAGTACAGGACCGGACCGGGCGCGGCTACACGACTCCCCTACTCAGGAAAGAGGCGTGTTTTCCATCGGCACATTCAGTCCAGTCCGGACCCAGTATGCGTCTGACACATCGGATGCGTTACGTTCACTTCGCGAGCCCTGGTTGCCCGATCGGCTCTCTATCGCATCCGCTCCCCGGTTACCCGGTGCAACGGTAGGGGTTCCGGCCCATGCCTGCCCCACATCAGTCTTGTTTTTCAGGATCGCCGGCCGTCGTGTTACCGATCGACCTTGTCTATCCCGCCAGCACAACCCGAGTGAACGCTGGCCCGTATGACCCGACAGAGCGCCCCACGCCTCGCGGCGGGGGAGCCCGGTCGATTCACCGACTCTCCACCCGCCACACCCGACAACCCGTGACGCCGCCCTCCTGGGCATCGGCAACGCGGCTCCGGAAACCGTGACGCTTCCCGGCAGCGGCAGCGGTCGACGTGAACGACTTCTTCGACTTGCCGGGCAGGAAGAACGAATCGCCGTCCGCCATCGTCGTCCACGGGTAGATCGAAGCGCGGGTCCGGACATCGTCGGGAATGGGGATTCCGGATTGCACAGGGATGGTTGAGGTTGACGACACTCGCGGCACTTCCGCGACCGTTTGTTGAGCCTTCTTTTTGGCCATGTTGTTCCTTTCAGCCCCGGACGGGATCCGGGGAAAACAAAACGCCCGGCATCGGCGAGACCTCCGACACCGGGCGCATCCGTCGCGACATCGCACACCCCGGGAGAGGCACCGGGAGGGACGACGACGGAAAGAGAGACCTCCACCCCGCGAACCCAGACAACGACCCGGGCAGACAATCCCGGGATGAACCATCCTGAACCGAACGGGGTGGAGGAAAACTTGCCGGATGCCCACGTCGCGAACGCAGGCTTGCTTTTGTGCTCCGGCGGCACCGGTCCGTTGAGACTGTGTCCCGTTGGAGAAGAGGCGGCGCCAGAGGTCCCGGGCAAGAAGAAGACCAAGAGACCCGGGCTGTCAGAGGCGCCGAAAGGTTGGGAGCAGGGGCGGGAGTCAAACCCACCTTCGTCCAGCTTATGAGGCTGGCGAGGTCTCGGACCTCCCTGCTGTCCCGAGAAAACTGTCTTGCGTCCGGCCGCCGGTCGGATGACCTTGGCGCCGTTGTCGGTGGTGCAAGTCGTGATTGCATCCTGACTTTGTCGCCGGTCGTGGTTCCCAGCCCGACCGGCGACGCTCTTTTGGCACCAGACCGTTGCCGGCGTCAAGGGCCATATTGGGACACCCCCACCCTCTCCAACGCGCCAGCGGGGCGCCAGCGAGCGGCAATCGGCATTGTGGTGGCGGGGTGTCATGGCGGTCAGAACTGAGGACGGAAGAACCCAAGCTCCCCACGGCACGGACGAAACGGAAGCGGCTCCGGGTTTCGGAGAACGAAGCCCCACGCGTCACCGAACCAGTTCGATCCGGATTCGCGCACGCAATCCACAATCTCGACGGAACCGATGATGCCGCCACGACACAAGTCCCGCGAGTGGACCCGTGGCATGGTGTCGGCGATTATGTCGTCGAAGCTGGCAACGAATGCGTGCGCGTCTTCCCACTCTTCGTAAGTCATGCCCTTGCCAGCGTGAACCAGTACGCGACCCCGAAACTTCGTCGGCCATGTCCTGTTTTCGATGTCCTTCCCTCCGTGGATAATCAGCCACGCCCACGGTTGTCGGATGCTGAGTGCGTGCGTTGGTGGTGCGATGCTCATAGTCGGTTACTCAGCCGGTGATTGGTAGACGTGCCAGACGAGACCGTTGGACATCTGGACGGTGCCGACGTGCAACAAGTCATCGAACACCGGATCGCCAGTGCCGGCGACGATGAACCGACGGTTAACGCATGGGGCGACCATTGGAAACTCAATCCACACCGTGATCTTGCCTTCCTGTTCGCCAACGTGGACGACCGTCGCAACGGCTGGTAATCGCGTGACGATCGCCAGATGAGGTGCCTCGAACTGGAACTTGTAGACGTTACGCATGGCGTTACTTGTCGGGGGTGAACTTCGCGCCGATCAGGTCGGCGATGCCGAAACCGTTGGGCCGGCACGCGTGGACTCGGGTCATCTTGGCATCCGTGTCCATGTCGAGCGTCGCCAGAATCACGGCGTCCATCGCTGCCTGTTCGCTGGACGTTCCGCTATTCGAAAACGTCTCGCCGCACAACCGGCATTTGTAGGTGAAGTTGAACATGGCGGTCAGTATTTGCTGAGTTGGCGTTCCCAGATCTTCGCGTGGTCCGCCCGGATCACTTCGAACTCCCGTCCGCCGCCGTCGACCTCCCTTGATCGCATGATGTCTTCCGCGTTGTACGCCGCACGCTCGCACTCCGCTTTCTCCTCCACCGTCCACACCGCAAAGGTGATGGCCTGTGTGCGGGACTTGTTCCTGATCGTCACTGGTATCGTGGGTTGCATGTTCGTCCTTTGGTTATCGGCTCCGAATGCGGCACCCGCGTCACCGGGCACCGCGTTCGATACCGTCACCCGCGACGCAATCGCAGGAACATCCGGGAACCGTAAATCTCATCCCGTTCAAGGATAGTGTAGAATCTCCCCTCGCCTAAGTCGGCAATCCATCCTCCCGGATAAAGCCATATGCCAACCGTCTCAGCGGGGGAGGCCCCTAGCTCTGTCGCGGGGGCATGTTCACGGGTTAGGTAGTCGGCGGAGAGTCTCCAAACGTTAGCTGTCATGGTGAGTATGGTGAATTAGTGGATTAGTCCCGCGGCCCGCAGAGCTGGTCGTTTTCAATCCTTACTCTTTGTGCATTGGTGAGATACGTAACCGGGAGATTTTCAAGCGCTTGGACTTCAAAAATAGCCCGGTGTGAACACTTGCCTTCAGAAGTCCGGCGATTGATACACTTCAGCCTGCTATCTATTGCCAGCGCAATACTTCCATGCGCGTCGATCAAATCGTCCACCCTGCGTTTTGTTTCGGTGTCCATTTGGATGGTGTTCATTTTGTTGGTTCCTTTGTCACTCCCGACCGCAACCCCCGTTTCCGGGGGCTGGCGTCGAGGGTGGGTTAGGATCGGCGGGAAACCATGTGCTCGGCCCAGCTTCGAGCCTCGCGCTTTGCTTCGCGCATTTCCTCGGCGGTTTCCGCACCGATAGCGGCGAACAGGGCGTCCGCCATCACTTCATCCCACTCGTTGTTTGCGATATCGTTGAGGGCGTCGCGGCTTACGGTCTTGAGGTAGGCTTCAAATTTGTTCATGTTGTTCTCGCTTTCGACGGGGACAACTTGCCAGACGTGTTGCGAGGCCGCAACGAGAATCGGAAACTATTTTTGCGCCTACGCAACGCGCTAACTACCAACGGGAGGCGCTTACATTTCTTCAATCGAACCGTCCAACGGGCACAACTGCCACACGTGATAATCGTCGGGATACGTCAGCGAATTGCCAGCGAGCATGCCAATCGTGATGGTGTCGCCGTTTGACACCTCCAGCCATTTTGGCCTTGCCGTGTCGTTTGGCAACCCGACCTCGGAATTCCATTCGTCATTCGTTACAGACCGGTTTCCCGTATCGTCTGTTGCACGGTCGAACGAAAGAAGTTCCCGCATCGGGGACGCGAGTACTTTGACCCCGAGCCCGGTGCGGCAAAGGAGCGTTCCCGCCCACCACGTGAGTCTGGAGCGTGTCGTACCGCCTCCAAGGAAGTTCAGCGGAGGCCCGTAGCCAGTGACATCGAACTCACCTCGGAACCTTTCCAGCGAGTCAGCTACTTCACCCGTCGCATCTCCCACCCGCGTGACAGCCAAAACTGTCGGTCCTGATGACTCGAATCTGGAAATGATTTGCGCTCGCATCGGACGCTCCGGAGACATCCGAAAGTTTCCAAGCGTCGATATCTGCAACTCGGCTTCTTCTGCATCCTCTGGAACAAGGACGCATGTCGTTCTCTGAATCCGTTGGCGTGTGTTGATGATGAGGCTTCCGCCCGTTGTGATGAAATCGTCAGTCTTCGTTTCGATACCGGTCCCTGGAACCATCGTCTCGATTCGGATCGGTTGAACGAATCGAGCTTGGTTGAACGCGAACCCTCGGAGTGCCAGCGCATCGTGAAGATCGTTCGCAGTGATGTAGTTCTTGGAATTTCCGATAGAAGTCCATTCAGCCGGTCTGCTTGCTGCCTGATCGTCTATCCAAAGCGGAGTGAATCCAACTGTGTAAACGTAATACTCTCGCATTGATACTGTCTGCAATGACTGTAGCTCTGTCGAAGTCAAAGACCGTGGAGTAATCCCAAGATCGGAAAGGTTCGCATCCATGGTTCCGTCGACTCCGTAAACGTGGATCGCTCCGTACGGTTGAACGTAAGGACCAGTACCAACAATCAACGGATCCCATCCGCCTGTTCCGACAAGGTCGTTGAACGAGAACCCTCTCGCATACTGCTCCCATCCGCACGGTCGGACATGAGTCATCCCAGCAATGAGCGCCGAAAGTTGGTTGAACGCCATCGCCACCATCCGAATCTGGAACCCGACATTAGCCTCGTCCGGTCTGGCTGACCCAGCCCCGGTAATGTCGATTCCGTCGTATAGTTCCAGTTTCGCCTGATACCACGTGTCTCCGGCTGCCACGGCGCCGCCCGCCAGAACCTCGTCAGCGAGCCAACCGTGGTCCCGGATAACCCAAGGCTGCGGGCCTGTCTCGACCTTGCCTTGGTATCTTTCCGCGCTCCCAGGAGGCAGTGTGTTCTGGTAAAACATCCGCCAAAACGTCATCCCCGAATCAACCCCGGTTGACGGCTCAAGTCCGGACGGGGTGTGTGTCCCTTCATAATCCCATCCCCACGCCGCACCATCCGCCGAACCTTTTGGGGCTGTCGTCCTCCAATGGTACAGGTTACCAAGCCCCACCCCCGATGGAACAAGCGGAGTCCAGATGATCGGCTCTGTCCCGTAAAACGGATACGCCTTGAACGATGACAGTGGGTCGTTGCCAATGGTCGGAAACAACGCGTATTGCCATCGGGGCTCGCTTATTGCGTAGGAATCGACAACTCCAAGCCCCCAAGGATCTCCAGCAACTTCGATTCCGCGCATGCCTTCCGTTGGGCGAATCTGCACAGAGTTCGCATCGTCCCAAGTTCCCGAGTCGCGTTCGGCAAAGAATTCAACCGTGCTCGTCGTCGTCACCGCCGTGAGTATCGGTTGCCGGATCAACTCGCCTCCGGATGGAACCGCATCGGCGATTGCCTTGGTGAACACGTTCCACGCTGAGACGCTGCCAAACGTCTTTCCGTTCCACGTCACCTCCCATTCTCTGACCTCAGTGCTCGCATCTTCTGCCCAGGATCCGAAGTAGTCCGTATCCAATATTCCGCCCGTAGGAGTCCATGTACCCGTCGACCAATAGGAAGAAGTCTGGACCCGCGTGACGTCGTACTCTGGCCAGATGAAGATCGCGAGATACCACGCGTCCGCCGCTGTCGCATCCGCGAACCACGGGAGCAAAACGCGCTCCGTCTCGGTTGAACCGAACACCTCAACGATGATTCCGCCCGTGATGTTGGTTGATCGGCTGATCAAATCGAAGTGCCAAGCCCCAATCGTTGGAGGAGGGAATGTCGGGTCCGGCTCGATCACGGCCCCTCGTGTCGCGTCATCCAAGCTGACCGTCAATCCGAAGTTCGCCCACTCTGGAGGCGTTCCCGCCAACGTCTCTCCTGAGTATAACAGAGTGGCCCGATCCAGAACGTCCACGTCCCCGGTCGATGTCCGAATGCATTCCATCGCTCCGTTCTGAACGATTGCCGCCGCCAACGTCGCGGCAGGGTCCACCTCTGGAAGCACGGGCAGAATCGTTTCAGAGAACATCCCTGGATTATCCGTGAGCGCCCACGGCTGGAACATCTCCTGAAGGAATGCCTGCCGGAAGATCGGATTCGCAGACTGCGACCTGAGAGGAAGACAGAACATCGCAGACGTGTCCGAATCCCACATCGGGATATCCAAAGGCAAACACCGTGGGAAGTACCTTCGAATCGTCAGATCCCATGCCCCTGTTCTGGACGTTCTGCGAATAACCCGGACCCGTTCTTCCTCCACCGATACTGTCTGCCCGTTCCCAAGATCAATCGACACTTGGATCTGCGAGATGTTGTGGAACCTCACGACTCCGTATTTATCGAAGTGCCAATCGAAGTTTGTTTCGCTTGCCGATTCGATGAACACATCGGCCACCGCATACCGATGGAACCGCTCCGGTTCGAATGCCCCTGAGAACTTCACCGGCCTAACCTCGCCTCCGTTGTTCCTCTCAAGGATAGATGCCGAGTCCCCGAACGAGTACACGTCCACCGAGCACGCACCCGTGCCCCCCCATGCCACGTTCTCCGAGTCAGCCCCCGTGATCGTCAACGCCTCGACTGCCGCGATGTGCGCCGCGTGATTGTACTGCTCTGGCCAGTTCCCTCCGTGCGGGCATCCCGACGTGCCTGGGGCCGGGATCAAATCCCTGTCGGAATCGGCGCTCAGAACGTAAACGGCCCCGTACGGAGGAACCTGATGATCCGGGACAGACGACGTATCGAACACGAACCATGATCGACTCCCCGAGAAGAGCCGCTCCAGACGCTCGTCAGCAGCCCGAAGAAGATCATCCAACCCGGCAGCCGTGACCGGACTGCCGACCGTGATCGTCGGCGGCGCGTAAACGCTCATCGCTCATTGCTGATACACGGTGCACAGCAGGTTGACGGCTGCCGTGTTCGCTCGCACATACGGCACCGCAGGCAACCGGCAGAACGAAGCAACCTCCCCGGCGTTCAACCGTGCGAAGATGTAGGCGCCTCCAGAATCTACGGCGAGTTGGATGTAGTTCGCCGAATCGAGGTTTTTCACTTCGAGATGAATCGCTCCAGTGATGGATGCAGGGATCGCCAGAGCAGCCCAGCTCGTCGTGGTTGCCACCGGGATCGTCGCCATGACGGTCCCGCTCATGTCCATTGCGTCTGTCTGGTTGAACGTGACAACGGCCCCGCCCTTCGATACCCGAGTCGTAATCGTCTTGCTGATTTCGTTCGACATAATTCCTTTCAGGCGTAGTACGCCGATGAACCTGTTCCTGTTTGTTCGACATCTTTAGACCTCGGTCTACGGAACACTCCAGCAACCGTGTTGCTTGTATACATTCCTAGAGTCGATGCCGGACGGAGTGATTTCTGCGTTTCAATGATGCGTCGCATCTGATTCGATATCGCAGTCCGTTTACTTGGAATTCGTGTCGTCTGGTTCATACAGTAAGAAGCGCCCCGTACCTCCAATGGTCGTACGATTTGTATCCCAAGTAAGACCTCTGGATTTCCACCTTTCCTCCGAGAGTCGATGTCAGCGTCGGCGCTTGATATTTCCAGTACATCGGCCCGTGTTCCTCTTCCAACGCGTCGATTGCTAGGATAGAAGCTGCATCCAAAGTCGACTCGATAGACTTTAGGAACGCAGTTGTCATTATCCGGTTGATGTACAGGTACTGGCCTCGGATTTCAGATGATCTGTTTAACTCCTCAGTGCATGCTATAACAAGTTGCGAAGTTTCGTAAACTTCGTCGTCGATTACAAGACGGTCGAATAGTTGCTTGAGGAAATCGTTAGGGCTTCCATTGATTATAGGTTCTTCAAGCCCATCGCGAAACACCGATATCGGAGACGGATCAGCCGCCGTCTCAAGTTCGTTCCTGTATTCTTTGATCAGGCTTTTGACGTAGGCAATATCCTCCGCCATTTGCGTCTGATCCACCTCGCCCGTGACGGAGTCCTTGTAGAACTCGCGAAAGAAATCCGATTCAATGATCGGACCTTGGACTTGGTTTGCCTGAACCGTCCACACCCGGCTGATGACGTCTACGGATGGCGTGATGGTGTCCGGGTCGTACGTCTCGCCTGCCGCATAGGTGATAGACACGATTCGCATCGGGCCTTCCTCGGCGATGTCGATCTTCGTGTACCCTGTCGCGATCGAAGCAAGGAACGCCGCCAACCCGTCCACCGGCCCCGCGTACTGATAGGAATTCGTCCATCCCGAATTCGCCGAGAAAACAGAGTTGACGGATTGAAGCGTAAACCCGGTCGTCCCATCCCGAGATGCGTAAGGAATTGCCATGGTCAGCTAGTGTAGGCCGTTTCGTTGATCGCCTGCCTGACTTGGTCTGTCGCTCGCGTGATGGCCTGGAGTTGCCGCAGCATGCTTCTCTGTATGCTCAGCGACTGGTTTGCCATCATTGCGCCTCCGCTCGTCACGTAGAGCCCTGCCGATCCCTGGAAACCGAGGCTTCCGACGTTGTTCGTGATGGCCTTTTCCTCCACTGCGCTGTCTGCTTTTTTGCGATTCTTCTTTCGCTCCAAAGCGGCTTCGAGCTTCTTCTGCATCTCAATCACACCTTCGCGCCCGCTACCCGTGAAGTCGTTGTATACTTCGGCCATCAAGTCTGTCCCTGCTTCCTTGAGTCTGTTCCCGAATTTGTTGGGAGCGATTCCGAAAAGGTTCGCCGTGTTGCCAAGCACGTTCGCCGCGTTGCCAGCTACTGCAGTCAGAGCCGTCGTCAATCCTGCGATGATGGTGCCGACCACGTTCTTCAGCAGCGCAGCCAATGTGGACATCGCGTTGCCTAGGCGGATCAATACTTCGTTCGTTCGGGTGGTAGGTCCAACAGTGTCCGCAATCGTTTTGCCGAGCTTGGCCATCTCCGGATCGGCCTCTCGCGCCGCTTCGACCATCGTCTTGATTCCGTAGGCTGCAATCAATCCGCCGCTGACAGCGGCACTTGAACCAGCACCTCCAATTAAATCGCTAACTCCTCCTAACCCGCCAACTCGCGCCGCCCCGGCGAGTCCTCTCCTCCGTTCCGACCGGGTCGCCCTGGCAGCCGCTGCCTCCGCTCGCGCTGCCTTGGCCGCGATCTTGTCCAGGTCCTGCGAGACACGCCGTGCCCCTGCCGCGTACCGGGTCGTGTCGGCCTCATATCGGATTG
>ERZ869929.1041-NODE-1041-length-11053-cov-6.197400_pt1 | contig 11053 bp, 18 predicted proteins | sample MGYA00579312_ERZ869929 | MGnify/ENA primary metagenome ERZ869929 (study PRJEB32216, sample SAMN09231818) | wastewater metagenome | place: USA: Maryland | collected 2016-08-09 | study: EMG produced TPA metagenomics assembly of the PRJNA472060 data set (Reclaimed...
CCGAGTAGCCCACCAACTCGCTCTGCTGCTTGTCGCCGCACGTGGCGACCATCGTAAAGCCTTCCAGCGTCGTCTGGTCCGACAGACCAAAGCACGTTGCTCTATCTGCCATCCACACTGCCGCCGATTGCAACACGACGCCATCGACCGATTCACCTTTAGCCGTGAAGTTGGGCGGAAAGATATATGGCGTCGTACCAAAGTCATACGTCGCGTTGGGGATGACAAACGGCTTGCCTGCCGGATGTTTGGCGATGGACTGCTTGAGCGCTTCGGCGTTTTGCTGTGGTGTGGTGACAGTGCGGAAGTCCACCTGCCCCAGAGCCGTAGCGACAGACAGGAGCAAAGCGAGAGTGAGGATGGGTTTCATGGGGATTCCTTTCGAGTTAGAAACACGGTTCGTTGTCGAGGCGTGATTTGATTTCCTGGCGCAGTGCGACGGCATCAGGCAGGGCTACTTCGTGCTGTCCGAGGCGGTCGACCATATCAATGAGCGCAGATAGCTGCTCATTCGCTTTGAACAACAGGTTTTCCAGGTCGCTAACTTCGTTGCATCGGTCGCCGCATTCGCAGTGCAAGCGACGGTTCTCCCTGTCTCGGTCGGCAATCTTCTCTTGCAGGCGGGCTACGCGGGCCTCGGCTTTCTTCAGCTTTCTCTTTCGCTTGGTGTACCTGGCCTCGCGGTTGCCCCAGTACTCGACGTCCTCGCGCACATGGTCCCGCCGTGCGGCTTCCAAGAGCGCGTAGGTCTCGGGGGTGTTGTACTTCTTCTCGATATACGACTCGCCTTTTCCATGCGGGAACAGTGCCGCCAACCATTGCCTGTCTCGCGCCAGAACCTCTGGGCTAAGTTCTTCTGCCATCACGTCTCCTTGATGTTGAGTAGGTCGCGGATTTCGGATCTCAGCCGCTTGAGCCTGTTAGTGTTCCACTCGGAACTTCCCGCTTCTTCCGGCCGGCTTGCTTCACCGCACGTTGCGGTGAAACAGAGGCCGGGTCCGTCGACGGGCGAGTTGCGCCGGCTAACACCAGCGCACGAGCTAAGATCACCTGTTCGTTGTCATAACGGACTCCAGGTTCGTGGTTATGGCTGGACATCGATCGTCATCCTCTCGGCAATCTGTCAATCGGCAGTTCCATCGGAACCCACCAGGGTTCCATTAACTCGTCTTCATCGTGCCCCCTGGCCACTAGGAAGTGATGCCAGAGCCTCACGTACCACGGCCTTGGATCGCTGTAGAAGGGGACTGGTTGTGCTGGCACCCAGCGACCGTCAGGCAATTGTGTTTCTTCAGACATCGCCATTGTTTCATCCTCCATCGTGCGGTTGATGCGTTAGCACCGGGTCGGTAATTGATCGGCACAGTTCGCGTATCCTCTCGGCTAGGTCACTCACGGCTGGGCTCCTTGGGGGTTGGCTTGTCCTGCAAAGTCTCGGCGATCCAGAACACACAGGCGAGCGGCCAAAAGGAGAACATGAACACGGCAGCGAGACTCGCGTTGGCTAACTTGCCAATAGCCGATTCGGTCAGCGACCGCGACTCATTCAGAATCAAATAGAAGCCGACGCCTCCCGCCAGTATCGAGATCGTCAGCCACGATTGAAAAATCACGCTCTCATCCTCCCTCGTTCGGTGTGGTGTCGGCCAGCGCGGCGGTGATCTTGCGTTTAAGTAAGCCAACAGCAGCGTGCATGTCTTTCGGAATTGCCTCGTCGGGAATAAACGCCAGTGTTCGCTCGGTAAGTTTCAGTGCCTCGTCCTTTTTGTGCATAGTTTCTAATGCGGCGAGAATTGTCGGGGCGTTGTCGATGAATAGCACGGCAAGTTCACGCCTTATGTCGACAATGGCCGCGATCTTCTCGCCGGTGTGCGTGCTGCGATCGGCTTGATACACCCGAGCCGCTTCGTCCAGTGCATCCAAGGAGGCCCGCATCCTGGCACGTAGTTGGACGACATCGGGAACAAAAACGTCCACTGTCTCGTATTGCCGATCCAGGGGAGACGAAGTTTTCGGGACAGTCATTTTACGGTGCCATCCTTTCGTATTGGCGATGCCTGGATTGCCCGCGCTAGGTCGCACCGAACTACCGCCATCTCCGCACGAACGTACTGCAAGTCTCGGCGATGGGTCTCGGCCATCCAGGCAAGTGCGACCGCCTGACAAATGGCGGCAATCGAAAGCAATAGGCACACGATCTTAATGCTGGTCATCATTCACTCACTCCTGCGGTTTGTCGGCGGTGTCGGCAATTTTCTGCCAGTGGACGCAGCCGAAGTCAGGGCCGGTGTTCGTAGCGTATTCCTGCCCACTAGTTGTCATGCCGTCGCTTGGGCGTGGCCTTTCTTCCATTGGAAATGGAACGTCAATTTTTGGGTGGTTACATACGTGATAGCCATCGTGGCTGTAACCAGCCGAATCCCACCACCGGCACGTCCTACATAACTTGCCACTCATGGCTCATTCCCCCTTTCCGTCAATGCTGGCCAGTGCGGCGGTAATCTCTGTCAATATCTCGTCCGTCCTTCGTAGTCGGATGTACGCAAGGGCTGACCTCAGCGCCTCGTCCTTCCGCTCCACGTCGGCGCGCAGCCTGGCGATCTCGCGCGACTGCTCTTGCTGCGATTGCATCAGCAATCGCCACCGCGTTTCGTTCATGCTGTTGACGCCCAGCGGCGTGTTGCATGGGCAGCCGTCTGTCATCCAGGCGTTCTCGACGGCCAGCGCCTTGCCGCAGCCTTTGCAGTTAGGGTCGGCATAAGGAAAGCCGCCGATCACGTCCGCTTCAGTTGCCGCCAGTCGAATAATTCCGAATGGCTTTCGGCCGATCTTGGCCATGTACTGGTTCAGTAATTCGTTCTTGTTGCTGCGGAACCGATAGCCATCGTTGTAGCCGGCCATCCAATGCGGCCCTTTTGATTCGTCGATGGCTACCGGACGAATGGCGTCAGCGAATCCCTCGCAGTATTGTTTACCGATGATATAGCGGTCGCTCATCGCATTCCTCTGGTGTTAGGGCTTCGGCGGTGACGGCCAGCGATACTCCAGCGGTGGCGGCGGCGATCATTGCCCGCATTCGCTCTATCGCAGACTCGGGAACCGGCTCAGGCTTGATTTCATCCCAATGGGCTATCGCCCACCGAGATTGACTGCGACTCCACACCGAGAACCGATCGCCGGCGCGGTCCAGTGTTGACTTCCGGTAGCGTCCAAACACCTGATCCATCAGCCACACGTGGGCAGGGCTCGACCGAACCGCAAACATCGCCCTTCGTCGCACGCCATCAGCTTTGAGAACTTTCTTTGCCACTCGCAGTTTCATCGCATCATCCTCCCTCATTCGGCTTGTCGGCGGTGTCGGCCAGCGCGGCGGTGCAGACGCTAATCAATTCCATGAGACGGCGGCGTGTAAAAGGCTTTGCCGTCTCGACATGGTGCCGTAGCTCTGGCAAGGTTTCTTCTATCGTTTCCCGCAGCCGCTCCACGTCGGCACGCAGCCTGGTAACCTCACGCTCAACGTCTGACGGCGTGATCCCCCCAGGGTCGCCGCCACGTTCGAGCATGGACGCCGCTTGGAAGTCGCACACCAACTGCTCAAGTCTCGCAACGTCGGCACGCAGGCGGGCGATCTCGGCGGATGGGTCGGCCATGTGATCGCCGACGTAAACGAGCTTGTAGATCAAGGGGTGATCGAACACGTAGTCGCCTAACTCTCGCCTCAACTCCAGCGCGCGCAAATGCTCGCCGGCCGCAATACAGCGATTGATTCTGGCGTCGTAGTCGGCCAGCTTGGCTGCCAGTATGCTCATCGCAATCCTCTCCTCTTGGTGTCAGGGTGGCGCGGGCTAAACATCGTCATCGCTTCGGTGGCGGAAAGTCGTACAGGCCCAATGGTGGAATCTCAAAGAACACCCGCTGCTGCTCGTACTGCTTGACCATGCCAAGCGGCACTGCCCATTTCGCATCGCTGTCCTCGTACTCGATGAACCGATGCTCGGGAAACTTCGGCCGCTGCGTAAACTCTGGCGCGAACTTGGTGGCGTGAATCTTGACGCCATAATGCCGCGAAAGGTGATCCGCCGTCGTGATCTCTGGCGGTAGGTCTACTGGCCGAAGTGCCTCCAGGTTGTTCGGGTGAATGACAATCTCGCGCTCTGGTGGCATCGGCGGGAATCGCGCCAAGAGTTCGACCAGCTCGTCCATCGTTGGAATCCTGTCGGTGCTCATTCCGCAGGCGTTTGTATAGCTTGCCATTCGCTCCGCGCTCCTTTCGTTAGTTGCCCCCGCTGGGGAATGTCAATCTTTTTCGCCCATCGTTACGGCAGTCGTGTGCCAGTACAGGAACAAGTGCGCAAACTGCTCGGTCGCCGGGAACACCGACGAGCCAGGATCATGCCCTGCCGGAGTCTCGGGCTTACAGTCGCGGCACACAAAAACACTAGTATCAGAGCACCACGAGCAATCGTCTTTGCCGTAGGCTTTCGACGCTCGGTTCGTGCGGTAGTTCTCCATTAGGAAGTCGTGCATGAAGTGGGCAGGCTCGCCGCACTGCTCGCAAATGTGTCGCTCCCTGTGCTGGATGGTCGTTCGCATTGACCCCTCACCGGGAAGCGTATCGAGTGTTTGTTGGCCTGTTGTCGTCATGGTCGTTTTCCTTTTCGGTTAATGGTTAGTTGCCCCCGCTGGGGGACCGGGTTAGTCAAGTGTGGCCAGCGAATCTCCATGGAAACTCGCTGTATCTGGCGATGCTCTTTGCCGAACGAATCAACAATGGTCACGGTGCGGAATAGTTCACGATCTTCAATCACCGTCAGGCCTCCAATCGTTTAAGTACCTCGTCAGCCATCTTTACCGCTATGTCAGCGGCATCCGCTGGTTCGTAGTTCACCGAGCCGTTCATGCCGGCCAAGGCTTGGCCGGACAGCCATGCACGCAGTGTCATGCCGGGGTGACCTTCCATTCCGTAGGCCGACTTCGGCTGCCACGCGCCATCCGCGACCTGCATATAGGTATCGCCCAGCGTAGGGAAAGCAGGGCCGCCGCATTTCTGGTTCATTTGGATTCTCCGGAATAGTTTTTCTGCTGAGGAACTTGACATCATTCAATTCAATTTCCTTTCCTGCCGGGCTTCATGGGGTCACTGAGGGGACAGCGTTTGACTATTGGCCCGCTAACGCAAACTGCCGTCGACGCGCGTATTCCGCTATCAGCAAGGCATCGCTGCGGGCATGGTCTTTCTTTCGCCGAAGGTCACAAGCAGCGTGCGGGAACAACCGGCAAGCCGCGATGATCGACGCCCCCTTGTCCTTTGGCGCATCCGCCATCAATGATTTCTTCCAGGAGACTGGTGCCACCAACTCGTAGGGCATCCTCAAGCCCGCCAGGATGCCGCACAGCAAGCCGAAGCCGTGGCCCAGCCGGAACACCGACACCACGCCTTGCGTTGCGCCCTTGAGCCCAGCAGGCATCGCCTGTTGCCTTTCCACGGCCACCGTCACCGTGATGGCAGCTTCGCTTGCCTGCTCCAATATCCGAACGATGGCAGCAGCGTCGTACTCCTTGCGATTCTTCTTGCCCGCCTTCACGGTAATGGTCGGCATGTCGACGAACTGCACGTCACGACCTCGGATGATTGCAAAGGCGCCGGTCAGTCCAGGGTCGATGCCAACCCAAACTTGCTGCATCAAATCCATAATGGCGAATCCTTTCCGGTGGGGGCTCACACTTCGGCTGATCATCACGTACCGAATCTCGCAGAAGTCGCGCGCTCTAGTGCCATACGAGATTCGCTGTCCAAGTCCCACTCCGTAGTCGCATTGAAATTAAGTGTGCGATTAAATCCTGGGGCTTCTCCGTCTTGCTCGTCGTTGAGATTGGCAACAATCGTTTCGCCGTCGAATGACGAGTCGTCAACAAAATAGCCAAGGTGAAAAAAACGATTCTCTGAAAGGTGGTATCTATTGCCGTCGACCAAACTAAAAATCTCCGCACGCACAACCCAGTCGCCTTTATGGAATCGACTCTCCGTTAGTGCCAAGTAATCCCGTGCGGATGGAGGGCCATCGAGCAGCATCACCGGGTATCCCGTGGTGTGCATGAGTTGAGCGCAGAGAGTTAATTCACGCGGCGTAAAGGCAACCGGCTTTACTTCTGCCCACATCTTCACCTGTGGCAGCCAGAAGTCTGGAAGGTAACGTCCGGCAGGAAGATTGAAGCCCTCCATTTCGTACTGCCATTCAATCCCCAAAGCGTCGAAGAACACGACCCAACGTGCTTCGAGCCGTGACCTAAAACGACAGCCGCGGTAGTTGGTTTCAATTGCTTTTGGAAATTCCATCTAGACCTCCGCGCTTTCGTTGTACGCATCAAACGAATGTTCGTAGTTCTCAGGCAAGGCACTGCTAAACGTCACGATCCGGTCATGCCAAAGCAACGGCACCATGCCCGTGCGTCCGTTGCGATTCTTCTCGACGTAGATTTCCGCCTTGCCCCTGGCTTCCAGCTTCTCCTTGGGGTCGGACATGAAATACTCAGGGCGATGCACGAACGCCACAACATCGGCGTCTTGCTCAATGGCTCCCGATTCGCGTAGGTGACTCAGCCGCGGGCGGTTGTCCTTGGCGGACTCGACTTGCCGATTGAGCTGACACAAGCACAGCACCGGCACGTCAAGCTCACGCGCTACGCCCTTGAGGCGTGAAGAGATTCGAGACACCTGTTGCTCTCGCTGGTCGCGTGGGTTCTCGGCTTGAATCAATTGCAGATAGTCCACGATCACCAGCGACAGCCCGTGACGCCGCTTGTGGCGACGGCAGACAGCGGCGATGTCCTGCACCGTCATCCGAAACGAATCGTCGATGGTCAACTTCGCCTTGGACAAATCCGCGCAGTATTCCACCAGGCGGCGGCGATCATCGAGGCTCAGGTTTCCCGACCGCATCCGCGAGCCATCGATCTCTGCGCCGCTCGAAAGCAATCTCTCGCCAACGGATGCCGAATTCATTTCGAGGCTGAACATCATCACGGGATTCTGGTAGTAACCAGCAACGCCCGCGGCGATGTTCAGGGCCAAGGCGGTTTTCCCCATCGAGGGGCGAGCCGCGAGAATGATTAACTCCGAACCGCGAAAGCCAATCAGTTCGTCCAGACCCGGGAAAGTGGTTTCCAAGCCTGGCTTGATCTGACCGCTGGCTCGCTTGTCCAACGTCTCCATCGCATCGCCCAGGATGGTCCCCACATCCACGCTGTTGCTGGTCATGGCGCCGCGTCGGTCGCGGATCTCCAAGACCATCTGCTCGCTGCGGTTCATCGCGTCTGTGGCTTCGACGCGCTCGTCCTGCCCCGCCTGCACGATCATCGTGCCGACGTGCTTGAGCTCTCGCTTGATAGCCGCGTCCCTGACCAACTCTGCGTAATACTTGGCGTGGGCTGCCGTCTGAACCGACTGAACACATTCGGCAACGTGACTGGCGTCGAGCTCGGCTGGAATCTTTTCCCATACCCCAGCCTTCTTGGCGGCAGCGATGAACAGCTTCACGTCGATGCGCCGCTGGTCGTTGTGCATCTGCTGCAACAGCTCGAACATGATCCCGCTGCGGGCGTCGTAAAAATCCGCTTTGCTGACCACCAGCGACACGTCGTCAATCACGTCCGGCAAGAGAAATATCGAGCCGATGATTTGGCGTTCGGCGTCAACGTCGGCCGGCGGCATCTTGTCCAGAATTTCTGCATCCATTCGGTCAATCCTTGCGTCGAAGTTGTTCCGTAACCGCGCTGGTTGCGAGGTAATCACGGAAAGCCTGAGATGCCCAATCCATGTCGTCGTTGGTCACCGACGTGCGTTTGTTTTCATTCACGATCGAAACGAACAAGGCCGGTGGGTCTTTCCCACTGCGCACCGCGGCACGGGAGGCAGCTAACGCAAAGATGCGCTGATCGTCGCTGGCTTTGCCGCTGAGCTTCGCTTCCAACCAGCCAAGCACACGGCCCACGTCCGACACGTCCAAGTTCGTTAGAACCCCACTTCGCGTCGCCGACCGGCGAACGCGATCGGGCGTGGCTTGGCTGGGCTTGGCAGGGCATGGCTTGGCTTGGCTTGGCTGTGCGTTTGCCGAACGCTTTTGTGTGCTTTTGTGTGCGCTGAGTGCAGATTCCCCAACCCTATACAGTGATTCGATTTGCTCTCTCTCATTTTTGGACAGTCGAGTGAGGCGAGGAGCTTCGCCGTTGGCGAAAAATTCACCGCGCCTAGCCAGCGCGTTATGAATTCCATCTTCGCAGTGCACAGGCCAGTCATGCACAATGAGCCGCGGGCCGTCGATTTCGTCCAGGAACCTGGCTTCAACCAGCGCCACGATCAATCCGTCCGGCTCGCCATCCCATCCGATCGCTACCGCGATTTCGTCATTCGACCACTTGCCGACATCACCAGCCGTCGCGTGTTTGGCGGTGAAATGCCAAAGCGATTCAACGATGCCGATCGCTGAGTAGCGAGGGACGCTTAGTAGTCGGCAAAGCCTGCCAACTTTAGGATGGTCAAAACCGCAACGCTTCATCCGTGTACTCCCGCTCCGCGGGCTCCCAGCTAACTCCCTTACCGTCCAGGCTTGCCGGTATCCAAAGCACCGGCAAGCCACCAACCGACGCCATCTAGAACGGGATGTCGTCGCTCCCTTGAACCTCGGCCGCAACTTCAGCCAAGGCCGCGTTGGGATCTTTGCCGGACGACTTCTTGACGGGCTCGCTACCATTGCTGGTCGCCAGTTCCTTGAGCCCCTTGCCGAACAACGCATCGAGCTTCTTGAGTGATGTCGGGTCAACAGGTTTGGCTTCCCGCGGCGTACTGATCTGCCAACGCTCGCGGGCTTCCCCTTCGTACTCCTCGTGCTTGCAGTACAAGGGCACTGCCTTGTCAGCAAAGTTCACGAAGCCGTCTTGGTCGGGGTCGAGGTACTTGAGGCTCGTCTTGTTGTAGCCCAGCACCTTGAGCGCCTTGATGGCCATATCCATCGCCTTCTCAGTGAGATAGAGATAGACCCAAACTTCCTTTTGCTCGCCCTCGGGCAAGGGAAGTTCCTCGCTGGTCACGCGGTCGAGCTCAGCTTCCACGCGAATCGTCAAAGCAAGTTGCGGTGTGCCAGACTTGCTGGACGTTCCGAGCTCTTGCGAAACCACCCGCCCCATGTACGCGCCGACTGGATAATAAACTCCCATAGTTACTCACCGTCCTTTCCGGCAGCCCGCAGCGCGTCCGCCAAACTCTTCCAGGCTTCCGCTCCGGTCGACCCCATGTCGATCGTGTCGGGCAAGCCGTGCCGATTCTTCGCGTCATACGCCGGGTGATGAACCGTGAACATGACCCGCTCTTGACCGCCTTGCGCCTTACCGTCTTTGTCGACGACGGTCACATAGTTCAAAAACAGAATCATCTCGGCCCACTTGTGGGTGACCTCCCACGTCTTCTCGTGAACGTCGGGCTTGTAGCGGTCGAAGTCCGGCCCCTCGGGATTCTTGAAGTTCTTCACCCGAGAATGGGCAAGCCAGATGATCGACATGCCGCGTTCATCGCGCAGCCGGTCCAGGGCGATGATGAACTGTTTCCAATCGGTCACAGCGTTGTCGAAGCCCTTTTGGTAAGAGCCAAAGCCCTTATCGCCCCACTCGCCGCGGTAGTCTCGGCGGCACACATGCTCGTGGCACAGCCGCTCGAAGCCACCCATCGCGTCGATCGCCAACGCCCGGTAGGAGTGCTCCCCCGTGGCGAGCTGGTCGATCATGCCCAAGGCGTCTTCCCACGACCTGGCCGGCGGCAATTGAGCCACCGACTTAGGAACGCGGTTGAATGACTTGAGGGTCGTAATCCCATCCTCAGTCGGATCGGTCAGGAACACGACGCCCGGAATGTTCGCAGCCATCGACGTTTTGCCGATGCCCGGCACGCCGTACAACACCGCCGCAGTCGGGCGGGCTTTAACCTCCGTGCGAATCTCTTGCAGAAAATTCCGCTTCTGCGTCGCCGTTCCCAACCGCGATGGCTGGGGACTCTTGCTCGCTGTCGCCATTGCTATCCTCCAAAGTAAATGCCTCCCACCAGGCGGCTAAGCCCTCGTGGTAAGCGGAACCAAAGTACAACGTCTCTTTCTCTTCCTCATCTTGTCGCTCCAAGCACAGCTCGTACTCGAAGCGGTGCTTCACCGGGCACGTTTGAAAGCAGCGGACCCTGGAGTTCGTCAAGGCATCTTGCTTGCCAACAACGCCACCCAGTTCGCTGTGCCTAATCTCGCGCCTCCTCCAGCGGTCGCTCTCGGGCGAATCATGCCCCGAACAAATCCCCAGGAACTTGCAGGGCGAACCGTACAACATGCAGGCGCCGGAGTTCTTTGGCAGCCGTGCGATCTTGCGGCTCGCCAGAATGTTTTGTCCGTGCTGCCAAAGGTCTTCGGCGTATTCCAGAATCTCGTGATCGAGCCGCGGCACTGGTCGCCGCTGAAAGTACCGCTCCGGCCGCTCGACGGTGCAGTCGTAGGTCAGCCTGGCTTCATACATCTCCAAGGTTTCACGCTCGCCGGTCTGCAAAGCCGCCAGCGTGTCCATGCTCATCGACGTGCCAAAGTATTTACGGTCGGCAACGCACGACGCCCGCTCCGCCTTGGTCAGCTTCTTGGGGCTGATGCTCGGCTTGCGTACCACGTCCCACACCGCACCATCCGGCTTCACGCCGTTCAGCCACTGCAACAGCATGTAGTGAGTCGCTTGCCCCTCGACGCGAAGCTGTCGCCAATACGGGCCGTCCGGGTCTTCGATGTCATCGCTGGTGGTCTTGTGGTCAAAGATGTATCGCCGCCCGTTCAGTTCCGCGAACACGTCCAGCTTGCCAGCGACCACGAAACTCCGGCTGCTGCGGTCGGTCGCGGGATTCCACAGAGCGGAGGTCATCGTGTTCTCGACCTGCCCTGGCAAGGCTCGATACCCTGCATCCCGCCACCTGGCGTCATACCCCCGCAGCAGCGCCCTGCACTTGGCGAGCACCAGAGCCTTGGAGTCTTCCAGGCTG
>ERZ869929.1043-NODE-1043-length-11041-cov-4.884307_pt1 | contig 11041 bp, 12 predicted proteins | sample MGYA00579312_ERZ869929 | MGnify/ENA primary metagenome ERZ869929 (study PRJEB32216, sample SAMN09231818) | wastewater metagenome | place: USA: Maryland | collected 2016-08-09 | study: EMG produced TPA metagenomics assembly of the PRJNA472060 data set (Reclaimed...
TTGCGACTTGTATCCCTGGCATGAATGCCAGGGTTTTACGTCGCAAGGAGGATAAACCCACCATCACTGTAAGAATCTACGTAGATCCCATCATCAATATATACTTTATCTCCAACTTTGAAATGCTCACAACAATCTCTATCTCCCCAATGAATTTGAATATAATTTGCCCCGTAGGTAGCGTAAACTCCCATGATTAAACCTCCACCACAATAGGCTTATTATCGGGATAATACTGCCTAGTACATATGCTGGCATTCACAAAAGTAATATTTTTCTCTAATTTTACACCATAATCCTCATGAATATGGCCAAAAATGTGCATTTTTAGCTGTTGTAAACTGTTTAATTTGTCTAAAAGTAGCTCACAACCAGTACTTTCTCCCTCTAAAGTTTTATCCAAAATACCTGCTGGAGGAGCATGAGTTATCAAAATATTGGTATCATTTGGTATTTTTTCTACTTTTTCAGCCAATAATTCACTATTTCTAGGTAAATTCCAGGCCCAATTACAAAATTCTGGCTGCCAAGGAGTACCATATATCTTTAATCCTTCAATTTCAATACTTTCATCTTCCAGATATATGATATTGGTCATTAATTTTGTACATTCTTCTTTAGATCTAAATAAACACCAATCATGATTCCCAGCAATAAATATTTTGTATTTATAGTGTATACCACTAAACCAGTCTACAAAATCTTTAAACTGATCCATCCTACCCCAACCAGTACAATCTCCAGCATGGATCAATATATCTCCTTGTGGAATAACGACTTCATTATGAAAATCGTGTGTGTCAGATATACAAACTATTCGCATAATTACTCCAAATCGTATTTTTTGAACAATTTTTCAAGCTCTTTTTCAGAGCTATCTAATCTTTTTTCTATTTCTTCTAGTTCTTCAAACGGTAAAGGAAAAAGTTCGTTAATGATTAATGTAACTTGTTTAGTTACTTTTTGCAACTCTTTTTCTTCTTTTTTGGATAGGCCAGATGTATACTTCTTTTCTAAAAGTTCCAGTCTTCTTTCATTTAATTTTTCTAATTTTTCTTTCAAGACATCCTAACAATCTTTGGTTCAAATTTTCCAACTATTTTCACACAATCTTTTTGTAATTCCATAACATCATCAATATTTTTATACGCCATAGGAGCCTCATCAATCTCACCTGATAGTAGAGTTATACCTTTTTGTTCAAGATAAGTCAACATCTCTTTTTTAGAAAATTTTTCTTTAGCTTCAGTTCTACTCATTTTTCTACCAGCACCATGAGAAGCTGAATTTAATGATTTTTCATTCCCTAGACCAGCTACGATATACGTATTATCCCCCATCGAACCTGGAATGATATTGATTAGTTCTTTTCCAGCGTGAATAGCTCCTTTTCTATGTACAACACAATTTACTTTTTCTCCTTCTACATCAACTACTTCATTATTAGCATAATTGTGTACCGTTGTGTAATAGAAATTTACATTTTGATCAATATCTTTTGTCACTTTTTCGTGTATGATTTCGTGACAAGCAGCTGCATATTTGGTCATAAGATTCATTGCAGTCCAGTACTCTTGTCCTTCTTGAGAATCAAGCGTTAGCCAACTCAAATTCTTATATTTATCAGATAGTTCTGGATGTTGTTGTTTAGATATTTTGGAATAATGATTAGCTATTTTGTATCCTGTATTTCTACTACCACTATGAGAAAGCAAAGCCCATTGTACGGGTCCATGGACAATAATATGATCTTCTTTTCGAATACTTGAATAATGTCCAAATTCTACAAAGTGATTACCATCACCAGAAGTTCCTAATTGTCTCCAAGCATTATCTTTTAATTCCCTAAGAATAGCACAAGAATCCCAATCAGGATCATCCATAACTTGATGGTCTATTTTTTCTTGAAAATTAGCAATTCCGAATCTAGTTTTTCTTTCTAAGGCTTGAATAAGTTTACCTTGTTTTGTAAAATTTTCATGTGTGTAATATACAGTCAATCTCATCTGACAACCAATATCAACACCTACAGCATAAGGTATAACAGTATTTTCTTGTGTAGCTAAAACTCCCCCAATTGGTAATCCATAACCAAGATGTGCATCTGGCATAAGTGCTGCTTTTAGAGAAATAGGTAGGTTACAAGCTGTTTGCATTTGGTCAATAGTTGCTTGATCTAGATCATTACAAAAAATATTGCACTCAATAGCTTTCTTTTTTTGGGTATTAGCTAAACCTGTAGCTAGTTCAGAAAAAATAATATGATCTTTAAATTCATTGGAGTTTTGAATAACAAGTTTTAGAAAATGAACTATTTGCTCTGCGGTGAAATTCTCTTCTGACATTTTCTTCAAACAAGCAAAGGTTGTTTTCAACAAATTATTCGGTATACCTAATTCAAGTAATTGTTTCGTATTCATATCTTAAATTTCTCCAAAATTTTCTTTAGATAGTCTAATCCTTCAAAATTCTTTAAATATGCGAACATCGCATTACATGAAAGATGCAGCATATGTGAATCATGTGTTTCAGGATCTATTTCCCCCATATACCATTCATCTAGATGTCTACGCATTTTGTTATATAGTTCGTCTTTAGTAAGCTTCCACCAAGTATCTGGTCCGTTATGCTTTTCGTTGCCGTACATACGAATACGTACTATTCCTTGTACAAATGGAATATAGACTAGATGATGAAGTAGTTTTTTGGTTAGACCGAAAGGAAGATTATTTTGTATTAAATTGTGTTTTAACTTGTATTCGTATTCCTCTCGCATACTTTTTTGTTCATTTTCTAACGAATTATTTTCTTCTTTTTTACATTCTTCTGCTAATCTTCTACTCTCTCGTTTTTGAGCAGCTTCTAATTTTTGCTGTGATGGAGTTAAATTATGATAACGATCACATTCTTCATAATGTTTACATCTAGCATTTACTAAACTACTAACTTCATACTTTTCACATTCGCTTAAAACAAATTCACTTACACGTTCCGTATCTCCACAACAACAATTAAAATTTTTCGGCATATTTTCCTCCTAGAATTAGGAGTGCAAGAAATGTGCCTAGAAAATGTCTAAATTAATCGATATGTGGGAGAAGAAAAGGTATGAAAAATGTACTTTTTGCGTAGGAAAAAATTAGTTATTTAAACTTTCTAAAGAACTTATAAGATTAAAAAATTCTTCTGTTAATTCGCAAGAAAAACTACTATACTGCAAATTATCATTTGTACGGTACGTGTAAGGTACAGTAAATTTACAACAAATTATATTTTCTGCAGTATCCTGACCAAATTGAAAAGTTCCACTAAAAAATGCTACGCTCCAAGATTCAAACGAAATAGCTCCTTGTATATCCTGTGGTACTTGTTTAGTTATTTCTTTTATAGCATATTTATATGCTTTGTCTATTTTTTGTTTATCGAAAATTAATTGCATAAAATTCTCCTTTTTTTTATTTTGATAGCTGTCATGCTGTAGTGTAGTAATATGGAATTGCAACTATTCTACCGTTTATTTTTGCTGGTATCCACCCGCGAATTCCATTGAATCCGGTAGGTGCGTAAGAACTCGCGCTATAAAATTCTAGTCCTGAATAATCAAGCCATACACTAGATATATTAGACGCTACAGATATTTTTAAGCCCGTATTAGGTGCAACAGCATTTATACCAATTGACCCCGCGGTAATATCTACTCCTACAACTCCAGCAGTCATATGTATCCCAGTAGTTTCTACAAATGCGGACATACCGTACGTAGTGGCATCGCATATAATACCGTAAACACCAGACATAGAAATTCCAGTTACTGAGACTCCTTCTCCTGCAATTTTTAACCCTATAGCTGATGTTCCTGATGCTGCGGCATACATTGCTGTTGCACTTTCCCCGCGAATTAATCCTTTTATTCCAAGTGCAGATAGTGCTGCAGAAGCAGTTACGTACATGGCTACTGGTTTACTTCCATCTATAGTTACATATATACCCGTTCCACTTTCTCCGTTAACCTCATATGCGCCTGCTATGGCGGTATCTCCAACTACTCTTCCATAGACACCTGTACAAGTGGCTCCTATAACTTGTCCTAAAACACCAATAATTGTATCGGCTTCTCCATATCCATGTATGCCTGTACCATTAGCTATGTCACATCTACCTTCTACACCAATATGAGATCCTGAACCATAAACTCCCCAATCATTCACACCATAACCAATTCCTTTAACTCCAACATTGGCTCCTATACCAACAATTCCACAACTTTTATTATACGCATATACTTTTAAAGTATCTTTTAACGGAACCGCATGATGTCCGTTTAAATCATGCTCTTCCATAAAAACACCCATATTATCAGCTGTAAGTTTTTGACGAATATCTACTAAATCATGCAAAGATTTAGTATCATCATTCCATAAAACACTACCTAATCTCAAAATTAATTCATCTGCTTGATCAGAATTATTCATATCAACAGTAAATGTTTGATTAGAGCTAGCTCCACCTAAAGAACCAATTACATGCACAATTATCCAATCTGTGGTGGTATTAGAATATAGCTTATAATAATTATCTGCCACAATAGTTTCATCAATATAAACAGATGCACCATAATTAGGTCCTGCAGAATCTTGAGGTGACGCATATTTTAGTAACTTTGTAGTATCATTCCAATCAACAGTTCCAGTTCCAGCTGTATAATTAGCCATATCAACTATTTGAATATTAGTTAATGGATTAGGAGCTTTACCTAAAGGGCTAGTTTCTCCTCCTGCAGGATTGTAATCTGCCATAAGTACATAATTAGGATTTGCTCCTTCATCAAGATAGATCATATACCAACCACCTAAAGGTGCAGGCGATACGACAAAATGAAGTAATGGTTGTGCTCCTCCAGGGTAGCCAGTAATGTATTCATGAGTAGTTCCGTCTATTACAAAACTATTTGAAAATCCGCCATTATTTATTATTTTTATATCTGTACTGCTTACTGAACATTCTAAATTATCTACATCAGATTGAATACCTATTCCATTTCTATGAAAAAGATCAGCGTGGTCAAAAGTACCGGATGTAATATCATTCCAACTAATACCGTGTGGATTGTTTGGGGAGATTTTACCACTACCAAACATATCTCTATGTGCTTGATCAACAGCTGATGCTAAAGGAATAGTTCTTCCATACATATCTGATACTGTTATTGTATCTGTCTGGGAAGATGTAGAAATTAATCCATATTCTACAGTTATAATTAGATAACTAAGCCCTCCAGCGGAATATACAGTATAGGTACCACTGGATGTTACATTAACTGCAGTACCATATCCCATATCTGCAGGTCCCATCCATTCTAATGTATTTATTGCAGCATATGTCCATCTTAGCGTGCCATCTCCAATTGCTGTAGTTGAAGAAGCCTGAACAATAGTTACTCCTGTAATATTACTCGGTTGGTTTGTATAAGGATGTCTATGTGGTTGAGTGCATTGTGTGATATTTGTTGGATATAGTGCTGCTGGTGGTGACCCCGCACCATTTCCAGTAACTATTGCGACTAATACTCTTTGTTCTTTTTCAGATGGAGAATAGCCATTCCAAGCAGCTTCTGTGATTACTGAAGCGGCATATGTTCCTGTATATATTGTGTCGTAAGTTGCCATTGCATCACGAGTAGTTAATGGTATGCTTGAAGTTTCACTATAAGTTAGAATTACATAGTTTTTTGCATTTAACGTATAATCTGCTAAAGCTTTTCCTGTAATTTTAACATCAACCTTTATGTATTCCCCAGCATTTGGAGATCCTTTTAAATTTTCATTTGTAAAATGCCCACCTGTATACGCTTCACCTACATCAATATCTATTTTAGTGTTATCTCCACCATTTACACTAACTTCTAATCCTTGTACTACACCAAATTCTCCTTGAGTACGTCCTCTAGTTAGTATATGATTTATTTTAGTATCTTCAGTATTATTTAATTGTGTTTGACTTGGTTTAGTATCATTAAAATATTCTGTACGATCCATAAAAAATTCTCCCAATATTGTATTTTAAATTATTAATTTACTATTGTCTAACTTAGCATGAAGTATTCCCCACGCATGCCAAGAGAAATAAATTCATAATCAATTTGTCTTAGTACGTTATCTATAACAAATTTAAATTGAATATAATCATTACTATCCAAAGGAATTACTTCACCTATTGGACGTGCTATTTCTACCCAAGATCCCATGGCTCCAGGGTCTAAACCTAATCTATAATACATTGTTCTACTTACAGTTTCACTATTTATTCTATCAAATGTTGCTAATTCTACTTCATCATTTTTAGAAATACTATAAATATATATTGCTGGAGTTAAAATTTGTCCTTGAGTACCAACAACATATATACTCATATGATTATCTTCATTATAAATCATATTAGTTAATTCACATAAATCCCAATCATTATACCATTGACAAAGTATCTTATAATCTGTTGGTTGTACTTCATAATGTCTATTCCAACGAACAGGAGCAATATCCGATATTGAATTTTGTACATTACCGTAACATTCATTAAAGGCTTCTGAAGTTATAGTGCTAACACCAAGTACATCTAACCAAATTCCATATTTTTGGTCATCCATACCCATAAGGTAATTATCATAATCTATATATGATTCATCAATTATCCAATATTCTGGGTAATCCCAAGTTCGCTTTATAAATGTAGGTAGTAGGTTATACCCACCAATACTTCTTTCGTATGAGGTACTTGTACAAGCATTAGCACTGCTATACCATAAATCCATAACTGCTTTTTTATATTTACTTGGAGTAAGATAATTACTATTTATTGGAAATGGTGAAGCAAAAATGTCTAAACTAGATGCTGTTTTGATATAAAAATCTTTAGTTACCTGGAATAATGCTCTTTCACAGTTTGCTAACACTCTGGATTGATTAGCTCTTGTTATACATACTTCTCCAGCTACTTCGTTATCTATATCCCAAAAAGAATTATCTATCAAATCATAAAAATAATCTGTAGGAGCAGTTTCTTCATCAGTTATAAGAGATTGTACACCACCGAGGCTAGGATTTTCATATAATCGGGGTTCAGTTATTCCATTTTTCACTAGAAAGGAGGTATGATCGGGAGTCAGATCATCATTAGGTTCATCAGCATATAACGGCTTATCGGTCCATGAGGTATTACCTAAAGTAAAAGTACCTGTGCCTGCGGTGGTGTACAGATCACCTAATCCATAATAAGCTACATAATCTGTTGTAGCAGATTTTCCAGTTGGTATGTAAAAACCAACATTAGTTTTATACGTAGTATTATCATTATAAGAGGATAATACAATGTTGTAATACGTTCCTGTAGTATTCCCATTTATACAAGTTTCACAATTATGCGCTGTAAAATTCCATACTTTTGAGGTGGTAACTGTATCTAAATTTAGTCCAGTTTTGGTTCGTGATACAGTATTAAAAGAAGCATTTACATTAGTAGTGTTTGAAACATGAATTCCTGCAGAATCTGTTTGAGATCTACAAACTGATACTTTATTGTCCCGCAAAATTAACGTATTAACTCCGTCAATACGAATTCCTACAGCTAAAGTATCGGAATAAATGTTTTTTATTACGTTACCAGCTATAATTGTGGTATTTGATCTACTTATAGTAGTGTTATCTATATAATGTTCGTTCGCCATATTTTGAACCCAAGACTAGGGTAAAATATGCCAAACGTAAAGATTTAGCTTTTGGTTTTAGACTATTTTTCTTTGGATAAATAGACAGGACCACGTTGTTTAAGAATAGATCTTCCTAAACCCATAATCTTTTGTTCAGTAGAAAGTTTAATAACAATGCCTTCTCTATTAGTTGATAGATTTACAAGAGATTTTCCATCAGATAATTCTTTAATGTTTCCGCCATTCAACCAAGTAGCCAGCATCCCATGATGTAAAAGTGGCGCTATTTTTAAAGTTTTAGGTGCAAAAAGCATCATAGCTTTAAATTCTTCATACGCGATAAATTCATTATCGATTTTTATGTCAAAAACAAATATTTCATAATCAGGTAGTTTGTAAATATTCTGTTGAATTTTTGGTCCACAAAGTTCTCCATAGACAATGCATGGTTTATGATAAATTTTATACAGCTGTTCAACAAAAGCTATTAAGCCACATTTTTTTGCTGCTACATAAAAATGTGTATCTGGAGCTTTTCCTTTATTTCTATGACTATTTACTCTAGTTTTTACTTTGCTTTTTTGTAGATAAACTTCCCCTTCAATGCAACTTCCTTCCATTTTTTCCGTAATAACAACAGGTTGTCGCATAAAAATATTTTGGATCACATCTTTATATCTTTCACAAGATTCAATGTCATAAACTTCAGATGGTTTATGCGACCTAGTTTCATTTTTTGTACTGAGTAGTTTTTTTACGAAATATTTCCATTTTAGAAACTTTCTTACAAACCAATTACATTGAATAACTTCTTTAGATTCTTCTGGATCATACTTTTGTACACCTAGATAACTTGTAATTCTTTCTGAAGTTTTTTCTTTACTCTTAGTTAATTTAACATTATGAACTAATTCTAATTTACCAATAACTCCTTGGGAAATAACTCCTCTTAGTTTAATAGTTTTTATCCTATCCCGATTAGATCCGCCTAGTTTTCCTTCAATACCTAATTTTTTTTGCAGTTCGACTGGGATAATTGCATCAATTGGAAAGTATAAACAGTCATCTCCTACTTTCCACTCACCTTTCCCTACAATGAATTGAAAATCTACATTTTCTAACTTGGCAAGTTCTATTTTGTCTGCATTAGGAATAGGTTCAATAGATTTAATTTTTTCAATAGTTACACCAAAAAAGGCCATGAATACCTCCAATTAGTTAATTGTTCCTCAATATTAAGAATACTTCTTTTTTTAATCGAGTCAACCTTTTTCTTGATTTTTTTGTTTGCGGAGGCTACTATTAATTTAAGATGGTTTTTCCATGATAGGATTAAAAAAATGCAGAATTTTCCTAAAGAAATACAACAGTTTATACGACACAATAAAGAAGATATTGATTTTGAAGAAAAATTTTTTGAATTTAGTAAAAACTATTTCTTCCTTTCTATTAAGGAAGGAATTGTTACTAATAAAGATAAGATAAGAAAAATTGTAGTACATAATCCAGATACAGCGATACTTATATTTAGATCTTTTTTTAAAAGTACTTATCCAGATATTCTATGTGATTGTGCTAAGGCAATACCTGGATATGCTATTAGGTATCTTTCTGATTTTCTAAAAGAATATAATTATGAAGTTTTTGAATATTGCGTAATGCAATCTCCAAAAGAAGCATTACATTTTTTACCTGAATTAAAACAAGATAAAAATTTATTTACTATTTGTTGCTTTTTAGAGCCAGAATTTGCTGTTACGAAATTACACGATACTATAAAAAAAGTTTCAGGTAAATTGTTAAGAGATTTATCTTATTTTGTACCAAAATTTGTTTTGCATAATCTTCCAATAAGGGCATATCTTAGTAATTATTTTCCAGAAGATGTAGAGCAATTAAAAATCCTTGAAAAGGAGATCTGATGGGAATTTCTCTTAGCACTTGTCTTCAAAATATCCAAAATGAATACGATCTTGAAAAGAAATTATTAATTATTACTAGTTTTTGTAGATCAGCATATAATCCTGAAAAATTATTAGACCAATTGGATAAAAATCTAATTTATGAATGGGCTTTAAAATATCCATTAGATGCTTTAATTGATGGTTCTGAATATTTAGATGACGATATACTTTTTCATTGTGCAGAATTGTTTCCTACAAAAGCAGTTTTATCAAAAGGTTATCTGATTAAAGTAAAGAATACTTCCTTATTTGAGAAATTATTAGAAAAATGTGATTCATTATTGGCCTTGGCTTATTGGGGACCATACATGTTGGAGAATAGAAAAGATCTATTTGAAATGCATGCAAAAAATGCTCCACAATTCGCCAAAGAGAGGTTCGGTTTTTCTCATGGACTTGTCAGTATCTAAGGTTGATTGTTATAAAAATTGTCCTAGACTTTATTATTATAGATACATCAAAAAACCTATATTTGTAGAGAATAAACATTGGGTAGTTGGAAATATTACTCATAAGATATTGGAGTTATACCATCAGCAATATGTTTACAATCATGACGTGTATAAAAGTTTACAATTTAGTTTACAAAATGGATTGTCTACTGACTATACAAGAAAATTTCTTGACAATAAAACCATAAAAAAATCAGATATTAAAACTATTGCAGCTATGATAAAAGATTATATTACCAATTACGGGAAGAATAAGAATGTTACTGAGTGCGAAAAAAGTTTCAAAATAAGTTTGACGTCTGATATTCATGTTATAGGAAAGATAGATCGTGTAGATAAAGAAGAAAATATAATAAGAGTAGTAGATTACAAAACATCTAAAAATTTAGGTACTCTAAAAGAGTATCTTGCAAATTCTGTACAGCTACAAACTTATGGTATTTGGGCTAAAGAGACTTATCCAGAATATGAAATTATCTGTCAATATGTCTTTCTAAAACATACACCAAGAGGAATCTTAGATTTTTGGATTACTGAAGATATGCTTGAAGAATGTAGAGATGTTTACATAGAAGTTGCAAATAAGATTGATGCCAATCAGTTCCAACAGAACAAAAGTTATACCTGGTGTCGTACTTGTGAGTATTCTGAAATCTGCAAGGAAGAAAAAAATGTTTAAAAAATCAGGTCAGGTCAAGTACATCAAAGGTAAGTTTTGTAAATGTGGTGGAAAAATTAATTCTGAAACCAATTGCTGTGTCGATTGTAAGAAAAAAATCAAAGATTAGTACCTCTATTTTCAATAGTTAAATCCTTAAAAATTCATAACTATACGATAGTTCTTGTTAACTCTTTCTTGTGGAGAAAAAGTCAATAACCCTGGCCTGAAGGCCAGGGCTTGTAAGGAAAATCCTAACCAGAAC
>ERZ869929.1044-NODE-1044-length-11038-cov-34.332969_pt1 | contig 11038 bp, 23 predicted proteins | sample MGYA00579312_ERZ869929 | MGnify/ENA primary metagenome ERZ869929 (study PRJEB32216, sample SAMN09231818) | wastewater metagenome | place: USA: Maryland | collected 2016-08-09 | study: EMG produced TPA metagenomics assembly of the PRJNA472060 data set (Reclaimed...
ACAACCCAACGGGCACGAGTAACGAATGTTTTGAAGTTTTGGTAATTCATGTCAGTCTCCTAATGTGCCATGCCTGCTACTACGAGCAGGACATGGAGCAGTTGATACGCTACAAAAAGAATTGCTCCGAGGATAAGAACGTCCCGGAGGAAGGCGAGTGTTTTCATTATTACCCTTTCTTGTGAGGGCTTGGGAAATTGGCAAACTTGCCGAATTAGGCAGCAAGTTTGTTCTGTATGATGTTCACGATATTAGCGGCCTTGTAGTCAACCGACTGGCCCTCGGACACCACCAGAAACGACTTGATGCTATCCAGCAGCGACATCTGCGGAGCTACAGTCGGGGCGGGAGCTTCTGCGACCGGCTTAGGCAGCATGGCCTCGTAGTCCCGGAAGAACTTCGCGTAAAGCTCCGTCGTCTTCGGCGTCTGCATCGGGGCGGAGTTCATCTCAAGGACGTAAGCGGCTTGGCCGTCGTAGACAACATCAAACGCTGCGAATGCCAGCTCGGGGAACAGCTTGAAAGCCGCCTCGGATTTGTGCAAAACACCATCAGGGATGTTCACAGGAGCGTTGTTGACGGTCCACACAAACGTAGTCTCGTCGCCACACCAGATGTCAGGATGCTTACCCTCGACCGTCTTGTGAATCTTCTTCTGCCCGCCCATGTAATACACCGTGCCGTCGGGCAAACGACCGAAATGCAGACGATACTCTGCGACTTTGCTAATGCCCTCAACATACAGCGGGGCCTCAACGAGCTTATCCCACGACTCGGCTACGACAATGCCCTCGCCGTCCTTGCCCTTGATTTGTGTGCGACAGAACACAGGAAACATAAGTTCCGCGGCGGCTTGCAGCTTACTTGTGGCAAAATTAGGCACTAGGTTGGTGCCTTTGAGCCGGTTAAAGAACGCCAGCTTGTCGAGCCCGCCGGATACGTCGTGGTTCAGGGCTTGCGGGAACGGGCAGTCACTCGCGCCCCAGTTGATGATGACATCGCCGGGCTTGGGCTTGTAGGTGCTGTTCTCGCGCAAGATACGTTTGCCCTCAAGCGCCTCGGCAACAGCCTTAGCACCTTCGGAACCTTGCTTATACGGGTAGATCATAAACATCATTCGTCTCCTTCGTAGTCGTCGTCTTCGTGGTCATCAAACTCGGGCATAAACTCCGCCTCGTCCTTGTAAATCAACTCCGGCACGGCGTCGCCAGAAATAGCCTGTAGCAGCCTGTTAGCTACAGCGCTAGGCATCCGACCGAACGGATCAGGTCGCATCGTCATGGGCTGGTACAAATCCCAATCACGACAGTAACACAACTCCTGCGCAAGCCGAATGCCGGTGTATAACGCCGTCTTAATATCCTCTTCGCTGCGGCTGATGCCGTTGCGGAGTATCGGCAAGGTGTCCTCAAGGACGTTCTCAAGGAACCCATACGGTCCGACAGCAGAGAACAAACCACATACGTCACGAGGGTCTGTAAACACGGCAGACTTGTCGTAAATACGCTTGAGCATGGCAATCCAGTCAAGAAGAGTTTGCGGGTTATCGACGCCGCGTAGAGAGCGAACCTCGATGCTGCCGAACTTAGTCAGGGCGTGGATATTCAATCCGGAATAATGCAAGTTATCGCGAAGCTCGTAACTGCCGTCGCGGATAAGAAACGACTTCAAGTGAGCGACAATGCCCGGAGCGTCCTTGGCACGAAGACAGAACAGATTGCCAACGCGATGCTCGCCACACCAGTCCGTCAAAAGCTCCTCAAGCGTGAAGTAAAGCGCCGTGAATGCCGCCAGCCGATTAAGATGGAACTCCTGACAGTTAAGATGGACGTGGACGCTGGTGCGGTTAGACTCCGTGAACTGCGAGCCGTGTTCCTTGAATATGCCCCAGAGTTCATCGACCGCCTTAGGAATGATCTCGAAGTCAATTGGCGCGTTCAGAACATACTCGGCATTCTCCTCGCCGCGGAGCGAGCCGTCATGAACATACGACCAGAACTTGCTCTTGGGCATTCTGACGGGCTTGGATACGCCTTTGGCATTCGGCGGGTATGGGAGATTGACGCCTTCGACTTCGATCTCAAGGCCGACGTGCCCATCGGTGGGGGTGCGGTTTAGCATAATCCCGACGTTAAAGCCGGGCTTAGGAGTGAGGTCTTTGTTCTCGAATAGCATGTTAAATTCCTATAATCGACTGAAAGAGCTCAAGTTCCGTGATAGATTCTTGCAGATGCTTGAACTCGGAACCTAGTTGAAGCACTGAAAAGTCCTTGTTAGGCAACGCCGCTACGACGTCCCGCTTGTAGACGAGGAAGACCGTTTGCATCGGTCCGCGTATCAAAGCAAACTCGCGGTGGAAAGCGGCTGCTTCTGTCTTGACGTTGGGATTAAGCAGCCCCTCAAGACACTCTTGAGCGGAAGGATATTCCCCGACGATTGTAGCCCTGAACTCGGGGCCAAATAGGTTAACTCCGCCGTTGAATGACGGCCTGTTGCCTTTGTCGAACGTAACCCTCGTGTCAATGACCATCGACCGTATCAAGCCCTGCTCTACCTTACGCGTCGGCTGGCGCTCGGTGTAGATAAGACCTGTCTTGGCGTTGCACATTCCCAAGGGAAACGGGCGGAAACAATCAAAGCCCTCGTCATTAATCTGCGGCATAATCCAACCAAGCTCAGTATTGAGCGCCAACCAAGACCCGACGTACATCGCGCATTCCGGGGTGTTGTAGTTGTAGTGATGTATCTGATCAGGCCACGGCTGGCTTCCCATCGGTTCCTCAAGGCCGATAGGGCGCAGCACGACACGGAAAATACCGTCTGAATTGGTCAACAAAGCAAAGACGAGGTATGGAACGCCGTAATACAGGATTATGGTATCGCGTAGCCGCATCCTTGCTTCATCAATAGTCTCATAAAAGTTTGGATATCGCATCGCATCCTCTATACATAAACCCGAGTGCTGCCGTAAATGCTCTCAAGCGGGAACGGCAAGGCGTCGGGCAGGCCCTTGTTCATTTCCGACGTGTTAATACTGGACACGAGGGCCTTGTTATACACCATACCCACCCTGTCCGGAAGATACAGACGGGACATATCGTTAATGGCTTGCTGCATCCGGTTCCAGACTTCACGCATCATGTCGTCAGACTTCAACCAGAAGTTCGACAGCACCCGATACTCAACGCCGTAGGGCTTGACGCGGTGCGCCCCGGCTTGACCGTAAAGCACCCGCCGTGTCGGGTCGGGGTCGTGTTTGATCGACCATCCGCCCAGATACCAGTCGAATTGCTTGACAAGATCGCGGCAGTTCATGACGTGCTGAATGTCCGCGACTTCGACGTTATCAGTCCAGCCGATATGCAAATGCCCAGACGCCGTGCGCAGTCGCGGCTGGTCGCAATGCGGCGGCGCGTTAACCCCGCCAGTCCAAGCGTTGAAGTCCGGAGTGCAGCCCAGCTCCTTGGCAGAGTCCGGAGCAGCGTCGAACACTTCCTCAGGGAACACCACGGCGGGCGAGCAATCGAGAGTGCAGCCCTCGGGCAAACGCTCTTGAAGCTGACGCATGACGTTCTTGATGCGGCCTGAGAAATCCTCGAAACTCGCTGACGGCGTGATGTTAAACTCTGCCGCCATGCCATCGACCTGAATAGCCCCGTCCTCGACAGGAAACGGTTCGGCCTTGGTGCCGGGCAAGAGATCGTGCGCCGAGATCAGCCCGCCGTTACGGTCACGGACAAAAAGCTCGGGGTCGCAGCCAAACAGAAAGCCCTTGACAGCGGGCATAGGAGCCCGCGGCTCTTCCGGACTTGCCGCCTTTTTCTTGGTCTTTACCGCTGCCTCCGTCTGTATAAGAAACTTCCCAAGCTCTTCGACTGATAACGCCTGAGACGGGGCAACCGGGGTTGGCACGGGGGTTAAAACGTTGGCGTCCCACATTCCCTCAAATTCTTGTGATGTTGGGTCTGGCATTACATTCTCCTTAGATTAAACGTTCGAGGTCAGTCATGTAGACTCGGGTTGCGGGAGGAACGACGGCTTTGGTGTCATTGCCGGAACATTCCGCGCAAAGCACGATGCCGTCGCGCTCCCAGAGGGTGATACCTACGTCACCCCAAGTGATGTCGGCTGAACACCATGAACAGCCGTGGTGGGCAATAGCTTCAAACTCTTCCGGCGTGACGACTCCGGCGTATGGGTCTTCAACACCGCCGATCAGGTGCAGATGCGTCGCCCCTGTCACTCCACGGGACCCCGTCCCAGAGGTCGTAGTCGTCCCAACCGTCTTCTTCACCCCTTCCCAGTCTGCCCCAGACCCTATCCCAAAAGGGGTTACTGAAGTTGCTGCTGCCAGCTCCTTTCCTTTGATGGTCACGCCCTTGGCCTTAGGTGGGGAGTCTCCGCCAGCTTTCAAGACGTCGAGGTCAAATTTATAATGCATGTCCTCTTCGGTCGAGAAATACCGGTAGCTGGTCTTGGGGTTGTGATACAGATCGAATTGCGCGTTAGCCGTGGCTATCGCCGCGTCGATCATCTGCCACTCAGACGCCCAGAACAGCTTGTTGCAGTCCTTGCTGTAAGCGAAGTACATCGGCCTGTGCTTGTTGCGCAGGAAGTTCAATGAGTTCTCCTTGGCGTCATGCCAGACCAAGGACCAAGCCCCCGTCTGGTAATCGCGGCCTTCTTCACAAAGCTCGATAGTGGCCTTGATACCGATCTTGGCAATGGCAGCGAATATCGCCATGCTGTCGGTCGGGTAGGTTTCACCACACAAATCCTCAAGTGCCTTGTATGACGCGTGTGTTAACGTGCCGTTATGCGCCCCTGTGATATGATCGATGTTATACGGATGGGCGTTATACGAAGACACCGCGCCGCGCGTGGCCGCCCGATTGTGGCCGATGAATGCTTGTGATAGATTAGCATTCAAGGCCGTCCGGAACTTGCCAAGCTCGAACAAATCAAGCGGATGCGAAGCAACCTTTGCGATTACGGCTTCGTTAGACTTGATGTTAGCCAAGCCCGTCGAATCCTTCCCTCGAAAATAGTCCAACATCAGAAGACGCTTCATCAAGTCTTCGTCTTTGAACTCCATCTTACCGGCTATGCCGACGTGTCCACACATTAGTTCTTCCTCTTCTTGAGATAGTCGAGAAGGTATTGCGTCTTCCCAACAGATGGGTCTCGGGTTTCGAGAACTTCGGGCTTGAACCGGATCATGTTGTTCTGGCACTTCATATCCGGATTGAATGCGATGTAATGCTCAATCTGATCAAGCACCCACTTCGCATAGCGGTTGTATCCGGAATACTCAGGATGGCCCTGAACGCCAAGACAGCCCGTCTCACGATAGAAGAACGCTTCGATATCAACGTTCTTGCCGTTGTGCTCCTCAGTCGGGCCGACACAGCGCTTCATAGACTTATCCGCCGTGGCCACAAGAGTCATGGGGTTAGTCTTCTCAGGCTTGAAACGACACATCTGATGATGCACCGAACTTGTCTTGTCGATGTAGACCTTCTCACGAATATCCCAGATGGAATGATCGCCGTAATGGCCGTCAACGTCCTGATACAATCGACCGCCGTTCATGACGTGCAAGAACTGCGCACCGCGGCAGACGCCGAACATCGGAATGCCCTTATCCAATGCCGTCAGATACAGGGCGATGTCCGCGTCGTCACGAGCCTTGAAGAACGCCGTGCTGGCGTGGGGCTCTTCGCCATACAGCGCAGGATTGACATCGACGCCGCCGGTAAAGACAATCAGATCAGCCTTGTCCGGCTCGTCTGCCCGATAACAGCCGGCACGAGAGAACAGCGCAGCGAACTGCGCCTCTTCAAGCGAAGTTCCAGCGACGTAAATCGAGAAGAACAGCGACGGAAACTCAAGGGCGTGATCCTTCAAGAGGGTAACTCTTGGCGGGTCTTTGATAAGGTCATCGGGCAATGGATCGTTTAACTCCAGCACCTCGACCTCTGACTGAGGTTCTGGCAAGTTTGCCAAAACTCCTGCCACTGTCTTGATCTTGGGGGGTTTTCTTTTCACACGGGACTCCCTTCTATATGCGGCAGGACGCCGCCTTGCAATCATTGCCATAACATCTCCTGTCAGGGGCGCTCACGTAAATACTCTCGGCCTTGGTAGACCTAGCGCAGTCGGATGGCTGATTGGCGTTGCATTGCCAGACATACGCACTGAGAGCGCAGGGGAATCGAACCCCTGTCTTACTACTCCGCGCGCCGCAAGCGCCCCTAGCTCGTTAATCGTTGACTTCGACGTCAACTTCGAGAAGTCCGGTGCACTCGTCGCAATCGCACTCGTCGCAGTCCTCCGCCTCGGCGTTGGCCCACGGCGCGTCAGCACTGCCCATCTCAGCAACAGCGGACATGGCCTCGTCACGCTCTGCCTTGGTCTGCTGCGGGAACTTGCTACGGATTCCGGCATAAACAACAGGCGCACCCGCCGCCACGACTTCTTCCTCAGTCAAGAACGTTGGCTTGCCGATCTTGTTCCAGACGTCGGTATCGATAACCCGCATGGCGTCAGTCGCGTCCTTGCGCTGCTCTTCCGTCATATTCTGCCACGGCTCGGCCTTGACTTCCGGCAGATAAAGCCATTGCTTAGGCGGCGTGAACTGGTCGTTGATAGCGCCAATGCCGATATTGCGGAACAGCCCGAAGATATAATTCGCGTTGCTGTTAGACGGCTCCCCCTCCAATAGGCTTTGCCCAGTGTAGACAGAATTGCTCACAGTCCGAACAAACTCGAAGCCTGCTTCCTTGAGAATAGCCAGCCACTTCTTGCCGTATGCGCTGTTCAACTGCCAGTCCGTAAGGATTGCAAGGAAGGCGTGATTGGGCATATCGCGGCTGTCGAACGTGCCGACACGGATGCGTTGGTTGAAGATATCGCGATACGTCGGGCCGGCGAACATCGCCCCGCCAGATGGATGCGTCAGCGGCCCGCCGCCATCACCAGAGACAAGCTGAATGCTGGCCTTGGCATCAGGATCAAACTTGAAATTCTGGATGATGCAGCAAGCGCAGCAACCCCAGTAGCCGCCGGGAATCGACGAGCCGAAACGTAGAAACTCCATTAGACTTCTCCTTCACTTGGTTTCAAAAACAACGACGGGTGCAGCGGCCACTTAGCAGGAACCAGCCTGCCGTCTTTGGCAAGTTTGCCAAGTCTCAGCGGCTCGTAGTCCCAAGGCGCTTTGACTTGCTTCCATGCACGTATCTGAATACGGCGAGCAAAACTGGACACGGCTATTCTCCTACTTTCAAAAGAACGCCCGTAATATCTGGCGGCGGCGTATAGACAAACTCCGAAGAAACTTCGTATACCGAATACCGACTCTCGGCACAAAGATCATCATGCTTAATTCCCTGTTTGACCATATCCGCTTTTATCATATCAACGGCCTCTTGTCTGGTTTTTGGTGTCCCGACCAACGCGCCCTCACCATACGTCCAATTTATTACCATAATCATATCACAAATCCTCCTATTACAACGAGACAGGCGAGATAATACCGCAGGAAATTAATCATCACGAGAATCCTTTTCCGACCAAGCCTTCCAAATCTTTTTGAATACGTCGCCTCTGGCTTTGGCTTGTGCTTTTTCATACGCCGCCACTGAGCGTTGCTCCCAGCTATAGATCGCTCTTAAGATGGCGTCCTTGTAGGCCCCATCAAAATGCACTACTTCGCCGGCGGTTTCGGCACTGACATATTTAATGGTTTCGTCAAGAATATCGGGCACGAAAAGCACAAGAGTGGTTTCAACGGGCAACGGCAGCAAATGGCGACCATTGCGTTGGCCTTTCCAAGGCCACACTGGGTCTGCGGGCATTTCGCCTATGGCACGAACGATTTTTTCGACAATCATCCGTTCTTCGACAATCAGCCGTTCTTCGATGCTAGAAGCCATGATAGATTCCAATTGCTACAGACAGGAAGGCGAATGAGCCGAACAATCCCAGAACAGCGAACCGTATCTGGATGAACATTTCTTCAAAGTCAATGTTGAACATTAGCAGCTCCAATCACAGGGCCTAGCCCCGCATGTTTTACAGGTTTCGGGCGAGTAGTTGCAGCCTGTGGCCGCTTCGCCTTCGACTGTTTCTTCTCCGCAATCAGGGCACACGCCGTCAGGCTCTCCCTTGTCCCAAGGATCCCAACACATTATTGTTTCCCCGTAATTAGAACGAAGTCGTTGTGCTCTGCCACGACGCCACACTGGAACGCCACGGCCAAGGCAAGGTCAAGAAACTCCGGCGCTCGAACCAATCTTTTGTTGAGCCGCGCGTCGATGAACGCTGCCTTGCCTTGATTGAAAGCGTTCCACTCTGCCTCTGAGTAGGTCTTAGCGAGCGATAGCTTCTGCCGGATAGGGTGTGTCACTTTAAATTCCGATCAATCCAGAAGGCGAGGTAGCACGAGCCGAGGACGTAGCCGACAACACAGCCAAGCAACGTCATAGTAACGAGGTTATTCATTGCCGCCTCCTGTAGTAAAGAAATACACTCTGCAAGTATTGCCAGTGTTGCTATTCTTGAACTCATAGACTTGCTTGAAGCCCGCTGCGAGCACTGCCGGCTCCCATTCCCCGAACTGTTCGTTGTTCAGAACAAGCTCGACGGCGCATTGCCACTCCTCGGGGGGCGTGCGGTACTTGTCGGCTTCGCAATCTTCGCAATCTTCGTAATCGCAGCCGCAGGTATCTTGCTGGTAGTTATCAACGGCTTCTCGGCAGGCCGCTTGAATCCACTTGACACGCTCTTCAAGCTCAACGCCAAAGATCGATGGGAAGTAATACAAATGCTGAATACCACAACAATTGCCGCCGTGTTCGTCAACGAACAATCCCTTGTAGTAATCCTTAAGCTTCATCGGAAGCCTCCACTTCTGGCAAGTTTGCCAAAACCCACAGCCGATAGACAAGCGAGGACATGCCGGCGGCACAGCCAGCAAACCCCACGGCGAGTATTCCAATCACGAGAATATCAGGCATCACAAGCCTCCTTCCATGAGCCAGACGGCACCTTACTGTCCACAGGCAGATCAGATTGGTATATATAAACCCATACCAGCCGGTTGTCAAGGGTCTTGATTTGTTCCCTATCGAACAGCCACGGGTAGCCCTCATAGGCGTCGAGCATTGATGATAGATTTTCATCAAGGATTTCAAAGACTTCGCCCATCACCAGCCCGTCGTCATTAGGGACAAACCCCGGATACCAGCCGATTTTATACAGGCTACCGGACAGGAAGTCCTCGGCCACAAACCTAGCCATAGGATTGAGGTCAAGGCCATTGGATTGCCCGCGCATCAGCGTCCCGTAGACGAAGATCAGATCATGCTTTTGCATTGAGTATCTCCATAATTTTCTTGACCCTATGCGGGCGAGAAGTCGCGGAATTCCATCCGCCGGTCTTCTCAACATACGTCTCATCGATGCCGTTGGCCTCGCAATAAATCTTACGAGCTTTGAGAACTAACGGATCAATCGGTGCTTTCTCATACGTCGCGATCAACCAAGCGCAGTGACGCAAAGCCTTGATTGCGTTTTCCCACTTGAGTATGTGACTGCCCTTGGTTTGAAACCCCAGCCTGCGGCGGGCTTCGAGTATCGCCCATTCGGGCGCGGGTGTGTTGACGTCATACTTCATGGTTTAGCTCCTTTTGGCAAGTTTGCCAATCAACGATACATCGGTATCGCTTTGATTTCCTTGCAAGGAGCAGGGAAGTCATCTTCCTCGTCAGCCCATAGCGGGCCGCCAGCGCCCCTGCAACCAATGCCAATCAATCGCGGCGGCATGTCGTAGTCATCGAATGAACACGCGACGTTCACGGCATAAGCCGCGCTAGATAGAACGAGCGTAGTCCATAGCACGACGATGAATGCAATGAGTCTGGTCTGGTTCATAGCCAGATGCCTCCTGTAATAGGACGAGCCAGCACCTCAACGAAGCCATCGAGATCGGGGCAATCGCAATCAGGCGGAACGTCATTGCAGAACGGGCAGATAACGCTTGCATAGTCCGGCTCAGGATCGCGGACTTCAAGGTCTGGATTGGTATTAGGATCAAACATAACAACCTCCTGTTTTGGCAAGAGTGAGCGACGCTCACGAGAAACTTGCCAACACTCAATCGTGAGCAACGCTCACTAGAACAAGTGCTCCTTGGGTTTAACCAATGGAACACGGCGGCGGAGATGCGTCCGCACAAGCATAGAAACAGAGCAATTAAGCTCCTTGGCCTCTTGCTTGAGCGGCAGCATTTCACTTGGGTTAAGGTAAACAACGACTTTCGACATTACTTACCCCTTAGAATGGCTAGAGCCTTGCGAGAGAAGTCCGGCGCGTCAGGCCGGTGCTTCACCCGTTGCGGCGGTAACTGAACCCGCGGCTGAGGCGTTCGCGGCGACTGGACTTCAATCTCAGTGCCGTCATAGAACAGCCGTTCTTCCTTACGGCGCATCTCGGCCTGATCACGCGGGCTTACCCACGGATTGCCGCGCTCATAGAAGATCATGGCGTTAGAGACAAGCCTCATAGCACACCTAGAACGTAGCCGACACCAGACCATACAAGCATCGAAAGCCCGAGGATTATCACCCAGACCAGAATGAATTGACGTCCGTTCATTGTTACCTCCATTGTTGGCATTGTTGGCAAGTTTGCCAAAACTTTCGTCCGACGTAGCCTAACGTAGCCCGCCAGAGCATGATAGATTGGCCTTAAAAATAAGGCGAAGGATTGCTCCCTCGCCCTATTCTTGAAGTCGGGTTCACCCTGCGTCATGCCCGATTCGAACTGAACAGGCGCAAGGTGAACCCTAACCGTTTAACTATTCAATATCCGCTTTTGGCAAGTTTGCCAATTCTTCAGCCGTCAAAAGAGCGGCGGTTTCGTCAACCAAAGCAATCATCTTGCTAAGGATGACATAGGCTTCAACCAATGCGGGATTAGTCGCAAAGGCTTGAACCGCTGCCGTTCCGGATAGAGCATCGGCCATTGCCCGAAC
>ERZ869929.1045-NODE-1045-length-11031-cov-8.376822_pt1 | contig 11031 bp, 17 predicted proteins | sample MGYA00579312_ERZ869929 | MGnify/ENA primary metagenome ERZ869929 (study PRJEB32216, sample SAMN09231818) | wastewater metagenome | place: USA: Maryland | collected 2016-08-09 | study: EMG produced TPA metagenomics assembly of the PRJNA472060 data set (Reclaimed...
TTCCTGCTGAACCGCTCTTCCGATCTGTCTGCGCCCGAGGGGCTGGCAACATTTGACCCCCCCACCCCCTGCCCTACTCGGTGCCAGGGGTGCGAGAGGTCCAGCGGCTTGCCATCGAGCCCCGCGCCGCGCAGCACGCCGTCTGCGTTGTGCTCCTGGGCCTGCTTGTGGGCGTCGTGGCAGGTCTTGCACAGCGACTGCAGCCGCCCACCAAAGAACAGCCCCTCATCACCGCGATGAGGCTCGATGTGGTCAGCCACTGTCGCAAGCACGGTTTGCCCCAGCTGCAGGTGCATGCGGCACAGCGGATGCGCGCGCAGCTGCTCCAGGCGCTGCTGCTTCCAGCGCGCCGAGTTGTAGAGGTGCTTGTGCTTTGACACGGGCAAGAAAAAGCCCCGCGAGGCTTGCACCTGCGGGGCTTGCTGTGAGGCGTTGGACACACCTCGCTTAATTTGCCGGAAATGTACCAACTTTCCATAACCCGTAAAACTCCCCCTCGTTTACCCCAGCATCCTTTGCAGCTCGCGGTGGATCACCCAGATCCGCTGATCGACCGTCGCCGGCTGGCACTGCAACCGCTCGGCCCGCTCAGCCAGCGTCATCTGCGTGCAGTAGCAGACGTGCAGCGTTTGCTGCTGCCGCTCGCTCAGCCGCCTGATGACCCTGTCCACCATCGGCGCCATGCTCGCCTTGAAGGTCTTGAGCGTCGGAGTCTGGCCAGGCGATGGAGGCGACCACTCCGGGTGCAGCACGCTCTTCGTGGGGAAGCCCGACCCATCACCCACCATACGCCAGGCCGCCCAGTCACGCAGCAGCCGCTCGATGCTCTCGATGCGCGCCATCAGTTCATCCCCCCGCCCTTGTTGCCACCAGCCGAGCCCAAGCCGCCGCGCTTGCCGAACTCCTCGACTGAGCGATGCGACTCCTGCCACAGCTGCTTCGACCCCTCGAACGTCATCACAAACGCGCCCTTCTTCCCGCGCCTGTTCTTAGCGAAGTCGCAGCCCACATGCCGCACCTCCAGGTCATCCTCGGACTCATCCAGCGGCCACAGAAACATCACCGTGTCCGCGTCCTGCTCGATCTCCCCCGACTCCCGCAGGTCGCTCATCACCGGTCGCCGGCCCGGGCGCTTCTCCACGTCACGACTCAACTGGCTCAGCGCGATCACGCAGATGCCCAGCTGCTTCGCCAGCTTCTTCAGCCCCCGCGTGATCGAGCCAATCTGCTGGTTCCGGTTGTCGCCCTCGCCCTCGCAGAGCTGGACAAAGTCCACCACCAGCAGCTTCAGCCCCCGCACGCTGCGGGCCTTCGCCGCGATAGCCCGCAGCGTCAGCGCCGGCTCATCGTCAATCCACAGCAGCGAGCGCCCCAGCACGTCCACGCCATCCGCGATCCGCGACCACTCGTCATCGCTCAACTGGCCCGTCTGGATGGCCGAGTAGTTCACCCGCGCCTCGTTCGCCAGCGCGCGCTCTGCCACCTCGTCCGCCTCCATCTCCTGGCTCAGGAACAGCGTCGGCAGCCCATCGCTCGCCAGCCGCTTGGCAATCTGCCCCGCCAGGCTCGTCTTACCCACGCTCGGCCGCGCTGCCAGCACGATCAGCTTCCCCGGCTTCAGCCCGCCGTTCAGCCGCCAGTCGATCTTCGAGATGCTCGACTTCCAGCCCACCTCGCCCCGGCCTTCAGCCGCCGCGTTGATCTGGTCGATCACCTGCGTCATCACCTCATCCATCCCACGCGGCACCCGGCGCGAGCTCCGCGCGTCAATGCCATCGAACAGCGCCGCCACAGCCTCCAGCTTCTGCGCCAGCGGCTGCTCAGAGAACGCCACGCCCCGCGCGTCGTAGATGCGCGCCACCAGATCGCGCTCGACCGCCTTCTCCCGCACGATCTCCGCATACCGCCGCGCGTTGCTCGCTGACGGCACACACTCCGCCAGATCGTTCAGGTAGGCAATGCCGCCCACATCGTCAGCCACCGAGCCAAGCCGCTCGAACACCGTCACCACGTCCGCCGGCTTGCCAGCGTGCACCAGCCCGCCAATCGCGCGGTAGATCGCCGCGTGATCCGCCACGTAGAAGTCCCGCTCCACAAGCAAGTCGCCCACCCGGTCCCATGCCCGGTTGTCGATCAACAGCGCGCCCAGCACGCTCTGCTCCGCCTCAGCCGAATGCGGCGGCACCCTCAGGTTGTGCCGGCCTTCAGGCACATCGCGCCCGCTCATGTAGCCACCTCCGCGCCCTGCTCTGCGCTGGCGCCCTGCGCCGCCAGTACCGCCGCCAGTGCCGCCGCATCCTCCGCCTCAAACGCCCGCCGCGCCGCCTCACCCTTGCTCGTCAGCTTCGCCGGCTCACCAGGCGCCAGCCACCAAAAGCCGTACCACGCACCCCGCACCGAGTTGTCGAAGGTCTGCCTCCAGTCCTTCTGCCGCTTCCCGCCACGCAAGTGCCGACGCTTGAACTCCCGCCACGCCAGAAACACCAGATCCCGGCCAATGCCCACCGCATCCGCGTACCCAAAAACCGGGGCGCCCCCCGGAATCGCGTCCTCGCCCCGCTGCTTGCAGGCCTCCAGGAACGTCTTCAGCTCCACCGCCTTGGCTGCACCACCCCGGCCGCGTCTCGTGGCCTTCGGTGCCGGAGCAGGCGTGTCCGGTGAAATCTCCGAAGGCACGCCAGCAAGCCCCTCAAGCGCAGCTTGGGGGGTATGGGGGGTATTTGTATTTGTATTTGTATTGGTTAGGGGGCAGGAGCTGCCGCCCCCCCCGGCATGTGGTGCCGCCCCCCCCGGCAGCTCCTGCCGCCCCCCCCCGGCAGCTCCTGCCGCCCCCCCCGGCAGCTCCTGCCCCCCCTCGTTTGAGGTTTGAGCACTCGCCCGGAGCAGCCGGCGCGCCTCCAGACGCTCCGCCTGCAGGTCTTCAAGCCGGTCCACATTCGGCACGTAGTAGCTCGACGTCCCCGTCCGCAGTCGCGTCGCGATCAGCCCCGCTGCCTCCAGCCCACGCAGCGCCTGCCGTACCGTCCGCTCCGCCAGGCACGAGTCGTCCGCCAGCGTCGCAATCGACGGGAAAGCCCCCTGCTGATCCCGGCTCACCCGGTCAGCAATCGCCAGCAGCACCACCTTCTGCGGCGCCGGCAGCTTCAGCGGCCACACCAACCCCAGCAGCTCAGTCGACATAAGCCCGCCGCATGCTGCCTTCGTTCACGATGGCCGCCCCACCTGTCCATTCAATGTGCGGCCCCTCATTCAGCACCCCAAGCGCATCCGCGACGGCCTGCTCAGGCATGGCCAGCAGGGCACAAAGACCGCGCACCAGCGCCTCCTCGTCGCCACCGGGCGACACCATCCCGTCATCGCCCGCCTGGTCGCACAGCGCCAGCAGCACCAACTTCTCAACCGGCCGCAACGGGACACCCCATGCCAAGGCCATCAACTTTGTCGACATCACTTCACTCCATCAAGCCGCCGCGCCCACAGGCCCAGCCGCCAATCCAAACCACGCCGCCAGCAGCGCACCCGGGGCACCAGGCGCATCAGCGCCCCGCCCCGTCGCCGCCGGCTGCTCCAGCACCCGCACATAAGCCTGCAGCCGCCGCCGAGCCCCGGGCACGCATACCCGCTCAGCCACCGGCGCCAGCTCACCCGCGCGCACCATGTTCTCCAGCGTCCGCTGCACCAAGCGCAGCTCCGCCGGCGCCAGCGCCGCGCCACGCTCACGCGCCAACCACGCCGCCGCATCCCGCCACGTGCCCGGCGCACCAGCCACCGGGCACCACGCCCGCAGCGCCTGGCGCACCTCGCCAGCCGGCCGCATCAGCGCGCGCTCCGCTTGCCCTTCGCCTCCACACCCACCGCCGCCAACAGCGCCGGCAGGTTGCTCAGCATCTCGCCCACCTGGGCCAGCGCATGGTCACGCGCCGCGCCCTGGTCGCCCAGATACCGGCTCACCAGGTAATAGACCGGCATCAGCGGGCTGGTGGCGTGGGTCTTCATTGGTCTGCTCCATGTGGTGCTGCTGCTTGCCCTGGCGCTGCTGGCGTGGTGGCACCACCTGACACCAGCGGACGTGATGGCGTTTGGCCAGCAGCTGCTTCAGTCACCCACCGTGACAGCGCTTGGCGTTGCCGGGCTGTCAGGGGCCACGCTTGGGGCCGTGTGGGTGTGGTTGATGCGGCGCGTGCACCGCGCCTGCATGTCACTGCTGCCAGCGCTGCTCTTGCCCAAGCCGCAAGCCGGCTGAGGCCACGATCAACCAACCCAACCGACGGCTCACGCTGCATCGCGCGCCTCCTGGTCGTTGGCAGCCGTCGCAGGCTGGGGCAGGTCTGGCCAGATCAGCCAGTAGTCGTCGGGCCGCAAATCGGCTCGGGTTACAGCGCCGGAGGTGGCGCGCTCGATGTCAACGCAGAGCGAGGCCGATGGGGTGCGTCGTTTGGCTGGATCGCTCGCCACGATTTGCGACAGGTAGACCCGCGACACCCCCAGAGACTCCGCGAACCTGGTCAACGGCGGGCTTTCCGGTCGCTTGAGCCACTGCTTCAGCGGTGACCCGTATGTTTGGTGCATACGCATTCAGCGAGAGTAATGCATACGGGCCTCGTATGCAACGGGGATACGCTGAAAAAATGACGACGCTACCGCCCGTTCAAACCCGCCGACAGGCGCGGCTGAAGCAAGCACTCAGCGAGTTTGAGAGCGTCGCTGACATGGCCCGAGCCGTGGACACCCCGCCCAAGTTAGGTGTTTGCCCTAGTTTTTGGGTTTCGTATGCATTTCGCTTGCGCTGAAGCGTATGCATGTCGCATACTCGCTCCAAGCCCCAAGACAACGCCACAGGCGGGGGCCCCGGAAGCTGGCGATGCCCACCAAGATCACCACCCACACCCAGGCCGAGGCCAGCGGCTTTGCCGTCAACACCGCCACGCTCACGCCCCAAGGCGGCCCGGCCACACCGGCCGTGTGGTGCGGCCACCCCACCGGCGGACGCTGGCTCAGCCCCGAGGGCGCCCGCGCCCTGGCTCACGCCCTGATCCTGGCCGCCGGCCAGGCCGGCACCCAAGCCGCCACCGCCAAGCCCACCACGCCCGCCGACACCCCCCCGCCGCCCGCGCCCACCGCCGCGCAGCGCGCCGACATGGACGAGATGGCTGGGGTGCAGGCATGACCAGCCCAGCCGCCCTCCTCATCGGCCTATTGCTCACGCTGGCCAGCGCGCTCTGCGCAGCCTTCTACGCCTACCGCGCCGCGCATGCCGCCACGCCTGGCGAGCGCTGGGCCTGGCTCTGCGCCATGGCGTGGGCGATGGGCGCCGCACTCAACACCGCATCAACAGCCGGGAGACTCGCATGACCTGCACCGCCCACCTCACCCCCGCAGACATCGCCTGCGCCGCCACCCTGCGCGCCCGCTTCCCGGCCTGCGACGGCGCTTGCGAGGCCGGCCGCAGCGCCTGCCAGTGCAGCCGCCACGCCCCCACCGAGGCCGCCACCGAGCTCGGCCTTGACGACACCCCCCACGGCCACACCCACGGCCTCGACACCCTGCCCCCGCGCTGGCGCCCCCGCCTCAACGCCGCCCTGCTCGTCGCCCTGCTTGCCATCCTAGCCTTCGCCCAACAGCTCGACACACCGCTCGACACACCCCCCGAGCCCGCACCCACCAGCGCCGCCAGCACCCCCGCAACCCCCGAGCCCCGCGACGGCATCCCGCCCGAGCTGCTGGCGGAGGCCCGCCCGTGAAAGAGCGGCCCATCCTCTTCAGCGCGCCGATGGTGCGCGCCATCCTGGCCTGCACGAAGACGCAGACGCGGCGGGTGATGTCGCTCCATCCGAGCGCCATTGCGTGCTGCTGCGGCGGCACAGCGGCCCGCTGGGTTTCTGAGGGCGACCGCTGGCACTGCGGCACTTGCGGCGGCGGCGCGCGACTCAGGCCTCGCGATGTCGAGTACGCGCGCTGCCCCTACGGCCAACCAGGCGACCGGCTGTGGGTGCGTGAGACGTGGCGGGTCGGGGCGTGGCTGCATCGAGATCGTGGCGGCCGGCTTGCGGACGCAATCGCGGCCGACTACCGGGCCGATGGCCACGCCCGCCGCGAATGGTTGCCGTGCCGGGACCGCGAGCAGTTCCGCCGTCTGGTCAAGCAGTCCATCGACGACGCCAAAAAGGCAGGCATCAAGCAGTACAGCGCAGACACCTACAACTGGGACTACGGCAAGGGACCGACCCGCTGGCGTCCCTCCATCCACATGCCACGCTGGGCCAGCCGCCTCCTGCTCGAAGTCGCCAGCGTCCGCGTCGAGCGCCTGCAGTCCATCAGCCCCGAAGACGCCCTAGCCGAGGGCATCGTGCAGCTCAGAGACGGCGGCTACGGCCTCCCCGCTGGCGAGTACTACCACCACAGCGACCCAAGCCAGAGCTTTTTCCAGCTCTGGGCAGACATCAACGGCCCCGGCAGCGTCGAGGCCAACCCCTGGGTCTGGGTCATCAACTTCTAGCGCCTGGAGGCCCAGCCGTGACCCCCACCACCTCCCCACCCCTCACCCAGGACGAGCTGCGCCGCGCCTTCAACGCCGTACGCCGCCCTGACGACCCCGACCTCGCCGTGCTCGCCCAGCACGCCGCCCGCTACGAGCTGATTCTCGGCACCGCCCTGCGCACCCGCCGCCGCTCGCTCAGCGCCCCCGCGCCCGACAGCCACATCCCCGCGCCCGCCCACTGGCCGCCCCACGTCGCCCGCCTGCACCCCGCCCACGCGGCAAGCAGCAGCACCAGCAGCGGCAACACCGCCACCGTCACCCCCCTGCGCCGCCGCACCGACGCCGCCACCGCCATCGACTTCAAAAGCCTAGCCGCCGGCGACCGCCGCGAGGACTGAGCACCACCGCGCGCCAGCGCATTCACCACCACCACAGGAGCCCCATGAGCGTCCGCCCCATCACTGACACCCTGCGCCTGCTTGACGGCGGCGCATTCCTCGACCGCTGCAGCGACGACCTCGCCGCCCTCGTCAAGGCCGTTGAAGCCACCGGCAAGACCGGCAAGCTCAGCATCACGCTCGACCTCAAGACGCTCGGCAACGGCGCCATCTCCATCACCCCCAAGGTCAACGCCGCGCTGCCCGAGCCCAAGCCCGACACCACCCTGCTCTGGGCCACCGTCGAAGGCAACTTGACCCTCGACAACCCCAAGCAGCAACGCCTCGACCTGCGCGCCGTGGACATGACCACCGGCGAGCTGCGCAACGCCAGCTAACCCGGCCTGACCCGGCTCAACCCGTATCACCCACCACCACCACCACACACCACCATGCCCTTCGACGACACCACCACCCCCGAAAACATCGCCCAGACCCTGGCCCGCGAGCTGCCCAGCCCGCACCTGCTGCACGACACCCGCGTCGACGAGCTGGCCACCCACGACCGCGTGCTGCACCTCGCCGTGCCCAAGGGCTTTGCCGTGCAAGAGATTGACCTCGAGCGCCTGCTGCCCAACCCCCGCGCCACCAAGGCCACCGCCACCCTGACCGACTGCGACAGCTTCCTCGCCTACGTCAAGCGCCACGCCACCTACCGCAGCGCCGTGTGGGCCAAGTTTGACCCCCAGACCTTCTCCCTCAGCTTCCGCGCCGTGTTCGACGAGCACGATCTGGGCCGCCCCGGCTGGCGCGCGCACCAGGCCACCTACACCCCCGACCTCAGCGCCGAGTGGAAGATCTGGACCGGCGCCAACAAGCAGCCCAAGAGCCAGCTTGAGTTTGCCGAGTTCATCGAGCGCCACGAGACCGACATCGCCACCCAAGACGGCTACCCCACCAGCCTGCAAATGCTCGCCCTCGCCACTGAGTTCGAGGCCAACAGCGAGAAGCGCCTCAAGACCACCGTGCGCCTGCAAGGCGGCGGCGTGCGGCTCGACTTCGTTGACGACGACGACGCAGCCACCCTCGCGCAAATGCGCGTCTTCGAGCGCTTCCAGATCGGCATTCCCGTCTTCTGGGCCGGCCCCGGCTACCGCATCGACGCCCGCCTCAAGTACCGCCAAACCAACGGCAAGGTCAGCTTCTGGTACGAGCTCATCCGCCCCGACCGCGTCCACGAAGCCGCCGCCAAAGAGCTGATCGACCGCGTGCGCACCGGCATCGACAGCCTGTCCCTGCTCATGGGCAACTGCAGCTAAGCCAGAGCCCGCCCATGCCCCGCCCCATCCACCGCATGCCCACCGAGGCCTCAAGCGCCACCCCGCTCGAGATCGCCATGCACCGCGCCGCCACGCTCACCCCCGACGAGCGCCGCGAGGTGCTCGCGCCCAGCCAGGCCGCGTTTGATGCCTTCAGGCGCGGCATGGGCACCGATGCCCACTGGGCCCGCCTTGTTGACGCCATCAACGTCGGCCTCGAACTCACCCGCCGCCAGATCGCCTCTGACCACGGCCCCACCTTCGATGCCGCCGGCCAAGCCCTCACCGCCGCCTTCCAGCGCCACCAGGCCACCGGCTCCTGGACCCTGCGCGGCCCCGAGATCGCCGCGCTCGACGACGCGCTCTTCATCCACCAGATCCAGCTCGACCACGCCAGCCGTGGCGAACTCGGCGCCGCCGTCACCCGCGTCATCAACCGCACCCGCGCCGCCCTGCAAGGCAACGCCGGCCCCGGCACCACCGTCTGCGTGCCAGCCCTGCGGCCGCATCAGGCGAGCCAGCCGCAGCACTAGCCCTAACCCAACCCAAGTCCACGCCATGACCTGGATCCTCACCGCCACCGGCCGCCGCGTCGCGGCTGCTTCCAGTACTTGAGCGACATCCATTGAAACCCAACAGGAGAAACCCATGACTGAAATCGCTACTCATTCCCACCGCGTAGACGCTGACTACGACGCTTTCCTCGCGCGCATCAATGCCCGCTTCACCGCCAACACCCAACAGGGCGCCGCCAAGGTCTTCATGACCGACGCCGAGGGCCTGTGGGAGTCCTATCTCGACGCCTTCCCGGACGCCGAAGACCGCCAGTATCACAACTGCCACGCCTGCCGCCAGTTCATCCAGCGCTTCGGTGGCCTGGTTGTCATCGACGAGGTGGGCCGCACGACGCCGGCCGTCTGGAACGAAGACGACGCCGACGAGCACTACAAGCCCGCCATCACAGCGCTGCGCAAGCTGGTGTCGCGCGCCAAGGTGACCGGCCCCTTCATGTCCAGCGACAAGAAGTGGGGAACGCCTGTGACTGGCGACTGGCATCACCTGGCAGTCACGCCGCCGGCCAGCATGGTCTACGCCGGGCGCACGCTGACCGCCGGCCAGGCCATGGCCGAGAAGCGCGAAGACTTCAAGACTGTCATGCACGCGCTGAACGAGTTCACGCAGCCGATGGTTGAGCAGGCGCTGACGCTGCTGAAGTCGGACGCGCTCTACCGCAGCGAGAAGGTTCTCGGCCAAGCGCAATGGCTCTATGACCTGCACGTCGCCAAGGCGGCGGGCCACGAAAAGAAGAACTTCGTCTGGCGCGCCATCGCTTCGGCGCCGGCCGGCTTTTGCCACCCGCGCAGCTCCATGATCGGCACGCTGCTGGAGGACATCGCGGCGGGCATGGAGTTCTCTGAGGTGTCGCGCCGCTTCAGCGCCAAGATGCACCCGCTGGCCTACCAGCGCCCGCAAGCCGCCCCGAAGGCCGGCGCCATTGCCCAGGCCGAGAAGCTGTTTGAGCAGTTGGGCCTAGCTCCTGCGCTGGATCGTCGCATCGCCCGCTTGGATGAAGTGCCGAAGGTCTGGGCACCGAAGGAAGCAGAGGCCCCTAAGACGGCCGGCGGCTTGTTCGGGCACCTCACCCCGAAAGGCGCACAGCCGCTGCCCGCCATGGAAATCCCGGCCTCTTTGATGACGCTGCAAAAGTTCGTTCAGACCGTCATCCCGGGCGCCGAAAAGATCGAGGTTCAGCTCGGCGCCGGCAATCTGCCGTTCTTCGTGATGACCACGGCGGTCAACGCCGACGCGCCGCGCCTGCTCCATTGGGAGCACCCGTTCTCGTGGTACGTCTGGAACGGCGGCGCCCCGGCACGCCAATACGGCCTGTCCACTGGCTGGGCAAAGCTCGCGGCCATCACGCGCTTGCCGGCCCGCTGGGATGACGACGGCGAGCGCTTCAAGCACCACGGCGACGGCGTGATCCTGCTGCTGGACGGCGCCCGCGAGACGCGGCACGCCAGCCTGGCTCTGTTCCCCGAGCACATGCGCGGTGAGATCCATGGCGTGCGCTCGGTCATCGAGGCGCACTCGCGCAGCGGCCAGATGCAAGGGCTGGAGGACGGGTCGGCCATCGGCATCGACATGCGCCAGAACGGCGGCGGCTACCCGGTGCTGCTGCGCGTGACCGGCGCCGGCCGCTCGCAGACCTACAAGATCGACCGCTGGGACTGAGCGTCTTCCCATCCCCTGGAACCCCCCCCCATGATCTACCCCAAACACAACGTCCGCGACAGCGTCGAGCGCGCTTTCCTGCTGGACCCCCAAGCCGGCCCCAACGCCCGGCCCATGCACCCCGACTGGGCCCGCAGCCTGCGCGACCAGTGCGCGGCCGCCGGCGTGCCGTTCCTGTTCAAGCAGTGGGGCGAGTGGCTACCCGTCGAGACCGACGCCCCTGGCGACGGCCAGGCCTACGCCGTGGCTGAAGACGGCAGCGAACGGGAGCTGTCCGGGCGCCTAGCCTGGTGCGCCGTCGAGCAGCAAGAGTTCCTGAAGACCGGCAAGAAGGTCGCCGGCCGCCTGCTCGATGGCGTCGAGCACAACGGGTTCCCGGGGGCAGCATGACCCACCACCCCACCCAACGCCGCACCCTCGCCAGCCTCACCCCCGAGCAGCGCGAGCAGCTGGCCGCGCGCTACCCGCACGAGAGCACCCTGGCCCTGGCTGCCGAGTTCATGCTCGCCGTCCGCCAGATCTCAAACTGGGCCTACGAAAAAGGCCTCCACAAAACCGCCACCGGCCGCAGCCTCTCGCGCCGGCCAGACGACAGCCTCACCGCCCACGTCGAGCGCATCGTCCT
>ERZ869929.1046-NODE-1046-length-11020-cov-6.898860_pt1 | contig 11020 bp, 14 predicted proteins | sample MGYA00579312_ERZ869929 | MGnify/ENA primary metagenome ERZ869929 (study PRJEB32216, sample SAMN09231818) | wastewater metagenome | place: USA: Maryland | collected 2016-08-09 | study: EMG produced TPA metagenomics assembly of the PRJNA472060 data set (Reclaimed...
CAGCGTGCGGTGGCGACTGTGGACTATGACTCTATTTGGATGGAGGTGTGAGGTGGACGAGCCATGGAAAGACCCGCTGAACCGCCAGCCAATTTGCAACAGCCACCACAACCCAAACGAGTTGATTGTCGCACGATGCCACAAATGCCACGCCGTGCATCCTGATTACCGATATCGACTGCAGGAACTCGGGTGGCGGCTTTTTGTTGAACTGCGGATTGAAGATCACGAGGGCTTCGAAGTTTGCCCGCAACATGCTGAATCTGAATATAGCTGGGAGGACCTGTACTAATGAGCGAAATCCAAACACTACGCCGCCGCTGGTCAAAAGCCGACAACGGAAACCCGATGCCTGAAGACATCGCGAGTCAGCCAATTGAGCTGATCCGCAAAGCGGTCAACTGGCGGGAGAAAGGAATCACGGTCGCCGTCCCGAAGAACACGGCGCCGGTCGCGGAAGTGGCGGAAGAGTCCTCAATGATGGACTGGGACAAGCATGGAGAACTGACTTGAGCCAGCACACTCCATTCCGTTGCCCAAAGTGCGGCGGGACACACTTCGGTTCCGCCACCGAGAAGCGGAAAGACGGGTCTGTCTGGAAGACTCACGAAGAATGCCACGACGAATTCGGCGTGGGATGCACCGCAAGAATTAAACGCCGCGTCATGATATTGGGGCCGAAGCATGAATCTAACAAGTAAGATTTCGAAACGCCTACATTCACTCTTCCGCATCACAGAGCCTCAATCGTGGTCGCGGGTGTCTTCCGCCGATGTGCTGGCAGTGCCGGGCGTCGGCAAAAAGGCCCTGAATGAGCTGCGTTTGTATCTCGCACATCGGGGCCTCAGTCTTCGCGGCGACAATCCGCCGGCGTATTGGATCGAGACACTGAGCAAACAGGGCGGGGATGCTCCACAGTTTGGAGTGTGCCCGTTCACAGTGGTCCGCGACACGAACGAAGGAAACCCGTTCGAATTCGACCAGATGACCGACAGCGATGGGAATCTCATCAGGGTTCCTGTTGTTGTTCGGCCGCTTTATCTCTCCGGACTCGCCGATTACACGATTGACGGGTTTGAGACGGAGATCCAGATCGAGCGAAAGGCTGACGACCTTTACAGCAGCATGAGCGATCGTCGCGACATCTTTGAAGGCGAAATCGAGCGACTGAACGACATGTGCGACTTCGCGGCGGTGATCTGCGAAGTGCCACGCTCCACAGTGATCCTGGACAACAACCGGCACGGGGCGCGGGCGAAATCAATCATCAACACCGTCAGCAGTTGGCGGGTGAGGTTTCCGGGGGTGCACTTCATTTTTTGTGATGGCCGCTGGGATGCTGAGCAGGAATGCTGGAGGTTGTTGTCCGGCTGGTGGTGGAGGCGACAGAGGATGCAGTCACACGGTGTGATTGCGGAAGTTATGGGCGATGTTTGGGGAGAGGTTTGATGGGAAATTCAGTAGTAATTCAGATTGGAAATTCAGACAACAAACTCACGCAAAGCACCTGGGCACATTACATCGCGTATATGAGATCTACCATTGAAGGAAATGTGTTTCGCGTACATTTCCAAGGCGGTTCGGACTATGACGTACCGTGGCAAAATGCGTGCTGGGTTTGCGAGATAACTCCGGATCAAATCGAGCCACTTCGAGAAGCAGTCACTAAGTGCAGAAAGCAATTCAACCAGGATTCGGCTGCAATTATTTTTGGCGAGACGGAGTTCATTTAGAGCAACAACTTTCAACCACCCAACCCCAGCCCACGTCGTGGGCTTTTTTTATCTACCGAAGGGATTCTTTTCATATGACAAATTCAACTTACGAGCGTTCCGAAGTCATCCGCGCCCTGAACCTATTCGTCGGCGCGGGCGGCATCGCTGAAATCCGTATCATGAACGCCTTTGGCGTCAAGGGCCGGAATGACTCTGGATACTTCGACAACTTCGCACAGGCTGCTGGGGCACTCCAGCAATATGCGAACAGCCCGAAGAATCCCGGAATCTACTTCGTTCTGAATCCGTTCGATGCGGAACTGATGGCCCGGGCGTCGAATCGCTTCCAAGAACGAGCGAACGACACAACGCAAGACGTCGACATCAAGAGCCGCCGCTGGTTCTTTATTGATTGCGACCCAAAAAGAAAAACAGGAATTAGCAGCACGGAAGCGGAATGGGAGGCGGCGAAAGCGAAGGCCGAAGCAGTCCGGGAGTGGCTTGCCAGCGAACTCAGTTTTCCGGCACCGGTGTTGTGCTCCAGCGGGAACGGTTTCCACCTACACTACAAAATCGACCTGCCTGCCGACGATGAATCTCGCGACATGGTCAAGGCGTGTCTTCGGGCGTTGGCCTCAAAATTCGACGACGACGCGGTGACAATCGATACCAAAGTCTTTAACGCCGCTCGAATCTGCAAACTCTACGGCACCATGGCCCGGAAAGGGGATCACACGGACCACAGGCCGCACAGGATGAGCCAGATTCTTGAGGCTCCGGAAGAATTGGAGTGCGTCTCTGCCTTCAGCCTGCTTGAGCTCTCGCAACTTGCACCACCAGAAAAAGTGAGGACACCGGCACCCGCCGCGAAGAAAGAACGTAAGCCTGGCAAAACTCCCGCCGATCGCGCCCGGGCATACCTCGCCAAAGTACCCGGGGCCATCGCTGGGCAGTCTGGGCATGATTGGACATTCCATGCCGCTGCGTTGCTGGTGATCGACTTCGGGCTGACGATCGAGGAAGCCATGCCGCTGCTACAGGAGTGGAATGAGACATGCCAGCCGCCATGGTCCGATTCGGAACTAATGCACAAACTGGAGAGTGTTGACGCACTTCCCGACGAACGCGGGGCCGCTCTGAAAACCAACCGGCAGAAATGGGAAGAAGAGCAGGAGGTAAAGCAGGAGGCGATTCGGGCGAAAGCACCGAAGACGGAAGAACCTGGCGCCGTGGCTCACGAGCCTGTCAAGCTGGATCCGCTGGCCTACGACCGGAAGATTCTGCGTGACATTGGAATCGTTTACTGCTGCGAAACGGAATCGACAGACATTGAAGTCTTCTCCAGCGTGTTCCGGAAGTTCTCAACAATTCGAGACCCGGGAAAACTGACTTATGCAAAGCTCCTGCAGATTGCTGGGCCGCTCGCATCGAGACTGGTGGCCGAAAACTCTCAGGACGAGGGCAAGCAATACAACATGGGCAGCGTTCGCAATGCACTGGCAATCGTCGCTGGCGCCGGAAAGCGTGGAAACGAAAAGCTCGGGCAAGGTATTTGGCGACTCGGCGACAATGTTGTACTCGTTAATGGGTCGCACATCGCGATTTACGACGGAGAAAAATTGACTCAGGAGTTCTCCGCGGTCCATGGTGATCACGTTTTTGAACTCGGCGGCGCCAGTGAATGGTACGACTACGACCGAGTGAGCTACTGGATTTCTCAGCCGAATCGAGAGTGGGTCTTCGAGTCGATGCTCCAACTGTGCAAGATCCTCGAGCAATGGTGTTTCAAGATTCCAGACAAGGACGAAGACCCGTCGATCTGTGCTGAGATCGTTTCAAGCCTAATCGTCGCCAGCTGGATCCAGTCGTTTTGGTACTTCAGGCCGATGACGTTTCTCCTGGGCGAGTCCAACTGTGGAAAGTCTACGCTCTTTCAGTTGCTGATCGGCGAAGAATCAGACCCGCTCGACACGGGTCTGATGGGGGATCTGGCGATTCACTCCGCGAATCAATCGTCCGCTGGGATCCGCCAGGCTGCTGAGCGTTCCAGCCGTCCAGTATTCGTGGACGAATTCGAGAAGAGCAAGAACCGAACGGAAATCATTGAGCTGCTGCGAGGGGCGTCTCGAGGTTCCCAGACTATCCGCGGTACTGCAGGTCAGAAGGCAGTCACGACGAAACTGGCGTTCATGGCGTGGGCCGCTTCCACAGAGTCAGGACTCGTTAAGCAGGTTGACCAAAACCGCTGGATCAGGATTCAGATGGTGAAACCGCCAAACGGGAAGATGGGAAAACTGAAGCTCCCCGACATTTCCACAATGCACGAACTGCGGAACAAACTCATTGCGGCCTCCGTCGTGATCGGGGCTGATGCTCGGGCCATGGTTGATACTCTAATGGCTCGCAGGCCTCAACACATTGACCACCGTATCTGCCAAATCTATTCAGTTCCGGCCGCAGTATTCGCCACAATGGCCGGACTGCCAATTGACGCCGCTGTCGATTCATTCGCCAGAATGCTCAAGACATTCGACAGCGAGGGACTGGAGCGTGATCAGGACTCCGCAATGGACGTGATTCTGACAAGCAAGATCCGCGCTGGAGGCGTTGAACGAAGCCTGCTGAGCCTGATTGAACAGACTCAGAACCTTACTCGTGGAGGATCGACCGAGAATGAGGAACTGCTGGCGTCAAACGGCGTCCGGGTGTTCGACGAAGATATCACCGCGAAGATGGTTTTCATGAATCCCAAAGTCGTCAGCCGTGAACTGCTCCGGGGTTCTCCATTGGAGGGAGTGAAGATCGACGAGTTGATTCTTCGCATTCAGGGAGTCACCCGGAGCGTTCAGAGGATCAACGGGAAGCCGATGCGAGGTCTGATGATCCCTCTGAATGTCATTCTCCCTGACGAACAGCCTGCAGTTGCAGACCCGTTTCTGTTCAGTTGAGACGAAAACGAAACGGCTTGTAACGAAAGCGTAACGAGCAGCCCTTTACATAAACCTAATAATAGTAAGCAGTTAGTGTAAGTAAGTAAGCAGCCGTTACACTGTTACACTGTTACACACTCTTACACACAAACACTTACACACTTATTTCACTCTATCTAAATCTTCTTGACGCATGTTCAGTATCTTAAATTCTCTCATAGTATGCTCTCTGCCCTCTGTAACAGCGTAACGGCGCAACAAGTGGCATTTTGCCAGCAAATTCAGCGTTTTTGAGTTACGAAAATCAGAACAGAAAGTAACTGAGACCAGAAAAAGGCGTAACCATGACCTCAGATCCATTCGAATCGCTTTACCAGCCAGCCTGCTCAACTCAACTTTACATTTCCGGACGCCTGACACTCCTTCGCATCCCTGCTGGAGTATGCGGCGAGTGGACTTCGCTCAACTTCATCACGTCCCAGTCATCCTGGCACAGCCGCTTGGACGCAAACGCGTTCCTGTGGCTCCGGGCTGCTGTTTGTCGCACAGTCGAAGCGGGAAAGCTCTCAGCAGAGTTTGCAGACGCAGAATCACGACTGGAGCAGATCGCGGCCATCGGTATCACGGACGGGGCCTTCACCGCCGATGAGATCTCTCAACACCGCACGGCGCCAGAGTGGTACTCGTTCAACGCTGGGCTGCCAACGTGGGCCGATGAGATCGAGCCTTATTTTCTTCCGCCAGTTCGACGAAACGGCAAGGCGCATTGACAACGGCGAAACGCTGAGTATCTTCATGCCACCCAGACAGTTCACAAATCCTCACGAAACTGACCACCCGCCTCAGCGTGCGCGGGTCGCGTTCTGTCGTGGGGTGAGCCTTGTTTGAGCCGTTTGGCAAATCACACATGCGTGTGACGCGCGATATTTCAATGGAGATAACGACGCTGCCGGGTGTTATTCACACCGTTTACGTGCACGCTGGATACATTTTTGACGGCGCGTCAATCCCACGTTTTGCGTGGTCGATCATTGGTACGCCGTTTGAGCCAGATTATTGCCTCGCAGCCTGCGTTCACGACTTGTACTGCGAGCATTCGCACGAATCGGGCAACTATCAGGCTCGCGTAATTGGCGATGCGGTTTTCTTCGCATTGCTGGCAAAGGCTGGAGTCTCGAAGACTCGCCGCGCGTTGATGTACATGGCCGTTCGGCTTAACTCTTGGTGGTTTTACGGGAGGAAGGCCACATGATTGGTGTTGATGCGATTGCAAAACTGGTGACCATTCTCAGTGCAGCCTTTACCGTGGCGATTGTCGGCGGTTCGCAGGCGACTGAAGCCCCTTCGCCATCCTGGACAACACGAGCCAAAGTGTTGCGAGTGATCGATGGCGACACATTGGAGGTGGAGATTCGCCGCACTGTTCGCGTCAGGATGATCGGGTGTTGGAGCCCGGAATCAAAGCAGGATCCGCGATTGCCGGAGTCTCGCCGCAACGCCGAAAAGGCCAAAGGACAAGCCGCAAAACAGAACCTCAACTCTTTGGCAAATGGAAGGGAGGTGATCGTGTCGGTGCCGCTGTCGGATGATGGAGACATTGCCAGATCAATGACTATGGGCCGAGTTCTTGGTCATGTCTGGCTGGTCGATAATCCTGAAAAATCATTGAGTGTTCAGCAGGTTGAGGCTGGACATGCAACCACAGAGAAGCCGGAGGAATTACGATGACGTGGCGTGCAACGTGCTTGCTGATGTTGCTGATTGGATGCTGCGGGGGTGAATGCTCCGCTCAGGTCGTCCGATTGGATGTGGAAGGCGACGAGCCCGGAAAGGCCACGGCGTTTTGCATCGGCGAGACAAGCGACGGTCAAGGCGTTTACCTGACAGCGAAGCACAATCTGCGCGGGGCGACACGGATCAAAATCAATGTTCGTGGCAAGTGGTACATCGGCAGTCAGATCAATCAGCATCCATCAGCAGACGTCGCCTCCTTCGAAGCTCCTGTGCTGGTTGATTCGCTGGCAATTGGTGACGAACAGTCGGGACAACAGGTCACAATTCCAGGTTTTGGGCCTGAATACTTTGGGCGGACCCCCAGCAGTTTTACGGGAGTGCTCGAGACAGGATACGTTTCTGGCGAGAGGGGCTTGCATCCGATTCCGGGGGACAGCGGCGCTCCCGTCGTGATCGGCGAAAACACAGTCGTCGGCGTGGTAAAAGGCTATGAAACACCGTACCAGCAAACAACGTTTCGGTCTGATTATGCTGAGCAGCGACTGAAGACGGTTTACACCGGTGTTGTGAAAATTCGCGAGTGTCTCCAGCAGTGTTATCAGTCTTGTCCGCCAAGCGGTTGCCGGATATGGATTCGAAACGAATACCGACAGCCGATCGGGTTCCTTGGAATGCCTGCAGGTCCACCGCAACGTGTGCAAGTGGCCGAACCAGTGCCGCGCGTCTTCGTTCCAGAGGATCAGCCAGCGAGGCCCGTACCTGATCAGATCTCAGTGCAAGGCCCGCCAGGTCCGCCAGGTCCACCGGGGCCACCGGGGAAAGATGGTCGCTCAATTACTCAAGCGGAAGTCGAGTCGATCGTCAACGCATGGCTGGACGCAAATCGCGATCAACTCCGCGGTCCTGCAGGTCCACAGGGGCCACCGGGACCATCTGGCGGATCAGCATCGACGGCAGCACTTGAGACGCGATTAACTACCTTGGAGCAACGCCCGTTTCGGATCATTTTGAGTTCTGAGGGCAGGATTGTGGATGATGAAACCTATGCTGCTGGTGCGCCAGTGGTGTTGGATCTAAAGCGGCTGCGGAGTGGTTCCAATGCCGACAACTGACACGCCCGAAATTGGTGACGGCGTGGTGACAATAGTGATTCCAGACGAAGGAAAGAAGACTATGGCAATGGATCTCCCAGACGGCGTTGGTCAGCTGATGATGACCGAATCAGCCGGAAACATTCAGGCAAGCAATCGCAACACTCGCGGCGTTTTTGATGCTGTGATGGGTGCCCTCGCTGGTACTGTTCAGAGCAATTTCAAAGACATCGGTGTTCTCGAAGGTCGCTCAGCATCGGGCGTTTTTGCAACTCCGATCGCAGGACCAGCAAACGCCCAGAAGTAGTTTCGAATGGCTGACTTGCAAACCATTTTGGCCAAACTGGTCAGCGAAAATCAGCAGTCTCGGGAGCGATTTGGTGGGATCGCTTCCCGGACTGTTTCTGCAGTAATTCAGGGCAACACAGATGACCTCAGCAACATCATCAGAGACGTCACCGATAGTCAATCGAGTGATGAAAGCAGCGGTCAGCCGGTGGAAGCTGGAGGCACTGACGGGACTGTTGGGAGTGAAGGCACTGCAGGCACATCAGGCTGAATCTCAGAAGAACATGCAGGCCGAAAATCAGCGAATCAGAAAAGACCTTTGGGGATATCAGGAGCCGGAGGAAGGTGAAGACGTGAACTCTCAAACCATCCTCGGTGATGTTACGCATCCGACGCCGATCATTATCAACGGTCAGCAACAGCAATCTGGCGGTGTTCTGAAGACGTTGGCAATCCTTGCGGCCGGGGCGTTGATACCCGGGGCAGGGATCGGTGGATATTTCGCATCGCAGTGGCTGAATAAAAAGCCTGTGGCAACGGAAACGGAAGACAAATCACTTGACCTCGGCTTGCTGAAGTTCGAGGACTTGAAGCAACAGGAACCGCAACAGTGAATGTATCAGCAGAGATAATCCTTGGAATCGTGACATGCCTTTGTGGACTGCTTTCCGGAGCTGTCGCAAAAATGTGGCTCGCATTCACTGGTGAATTGAAGGATTGCAAAGAGGACCGAAAAGCCTTGCATGTGAAAACAGAGACTCTGCATTCTCAGATCACTGAGATATCAACGGCGGTCGGAAAACTGCAGGGGCGTTTGGGTCAAGAGTGATATCGGTTAAGTAGTCCGCACGTATTGAAAAGAAACGCGGATCTGTTGATCCGCTGTTGATTTGGAATCGAGGTAAAAGCGTGGGCGATCCAGTACCATCATTAGCGATTTACGACTCGACTGCGGCAGGACGGTCGATGCTGACTGCTGCGGACGCGGCGGCGCAGAGATCGCTTATCGGCGTCTACAGTACCTCAGAAGTAGACGCTATCATCGGTGGCCTGACGTTTCTCACATCTTCTCAAATCGATACGCTTGCCGAGATCAACGCAATACTCGGTGATGCAGATCTTGTTCCGCAGTCCAGAGCGATAACCGCAGGAACAGGTCTTTCTGGCGGTGGCAATTTATCCGCTGATCGAACCATAAACCTCGCAAACACTGCTGTCACTGCAGGAAGTTACACGAACGCCGCAATCACAGTGGACGCTCAGGGAAGGCTTACAGCAGCGTCAAGTGGATCTGCAGGAAGCACAGCAAAAGGATTTCGTGCCGTATCTGGGCACTACTACCACGCTCAGGGGCTTAATGCGTTCGCGTCGGCAGTACCGATCTCCGCCAACACGCTGTACTGTGTTCCTTTTAGGTTTCGGTCGACAGAAACATGGACCAAGATTCACGCCTATGTGAATGCTGCAGCCTCTGGCGGCAATCTGCGATTCGGCATTTGGTGCCCGGATGACTCCGGAGATGGTCTGAGCACATCAGCTTTCACTCTCATATCCGACTGTGGAACCGTGTCGATGGCTACAACCGGTCTCAAAGAGATCACAGGGCTGTCGGTTAGCATCGACGCAAACAAGATCTATCTGTTGTCGCTTCTCAGTGATCAAGCTTGGACAGCACTCGGGGCAAGCGTTAGCACTGCTGGTGCACAGGGTGTAGAGTGGCTCACGTTCGGACAAACAAGTTCGTTCAACTTCTATCTCGCGAATCAGTTCACCAAGTCACTGACGTACGGTGCCCTGCCGTCAACGATCACAGGCGCGTCACTTACTGCCGCGAACATTCCAGCTATCGGACTGCGACTATGAGGCACGAAACATACGATCGCGAAGGAAATCTGCTGGAAGTGTCGGAAGTGTCGGAGGTGTCGGATATCGCTATCAGGCTCAGTCCGATTGAAATTATCGGGCTGTTTACTGCCACCGAACTTGCAGCGATTGAGAAGTCGGAAAGCCTTCAAGTAGTCGTCTTCCGTACGTCTCTGTTTGCTGCGACAACCGCAGTATCGCTTGATGACCAGCGGTTTACTGGAGCAATCTCCCTCTTTCAGTCACTGTCAATTTTGACACCAGAAAGAGCTGAAAGAATTTTGACAGGACAGGCTCCATGACGACGCAAACCGTACACATACATACGTTCGATTACGGGGCATCGCTCACCAGTGCCACACTCCGCACCGTGTCTGCTGATACGCTCGTTGCAACCGCCGACAGCGTCAATGAGGTGACTGCGGATAGCGGGCTGTATGCTGCAGTTTTTGGCGAGACTGCCGTGATTGCTGCCGGGGAGTATCGGCTGCGGGCAGTCGTTGGTGGGCAGCCAATCAATCGTTATGTGACTCTGGCGGGAACGGACGGGGAAGTCGTCGAAGCCCGAAACGAGCGAGCAGCGGTACTGGACTCCTCTAGTCTTCGGGCTGCACTCGGGATGTCGGCTGCAGATCTCGATGACCAGCTGGACGCAATCCTTGCAGCTGCGTCTGCCGGGGCTGGCACAGGGGCCAGAACAGTCACAATCACGGTCAATGACGGGACAACTGCTCTGCAGAATGCTGTTGTGCGATTTACTGAGAGTTCGAACACGTTCCGGGCCTTAACAAATGCGAGCGGTGTGGCAACGTTTAACCTCGATGATGCAACGTACACAGTAGCGGTGACTAAATCAGGGTACATATACGCCGGCACGACGATGGTTGTGAATGGCACTGAGACCGCTACTTACAGCATGACAGCAACCAACGTGACTTCACCGACAAATCCCGATCTTTCAGCGATCGAAGTGCTATGTCTTGATGAAGATTTTGAAGCAGCAGCCGGGATCGAAGTTGATTTCCGAATGTCTGCTGTTGCTTCGAATGATCAGAATAGGGCGTACCCTGGAGCCAAGAAGACAGTCACATCAAACGGCAGTGGCATTGCTCGATTTGAAGGGCCACAAGGATCGAGTGTTGAATGGAAGCGTGGTACAGGGCAGGTGTGGACTGCAGTCACGTTGGATAACGATTCAGTGACGAATGTGACGAGTGTGATTGGGTCGCCATGAATTCTCATAACGTAGACGAGCATATGACCGCGCCATATGAAAAACCCATAAAACTTCACGCATATGGCGCGGTGATATGGAGCGGCAGGGTGCCCCGGGGTTTGGGTCCTTCCCTAGTCTAATCACTTTGCGCGCAGTTCCCGCGAGATCGGAAGAGCGTCGTGT
>ERZ869929.1047-NODE-1047-length-11019-cov-9.486775_pt1 | contig 11019 bp, 18 predicted proteins | sample MGYA00579312_ERZ869929 | MGnify/ENA primary metagenome ERZ869929 (study PRJEB32216, sample SAMN09231818) | wastewater metagenome | place: USA: Maryland | collected 2016-08-09 | study: EMG produced TPA metagenomics assembly of the PRJNA472060 data set (Reclaimed...
ACCAAAACCCAGCCAACGGTACAGGCGGCGCAGAACGCCAAGAGCTTCAAGGACAGTCTGTTTTCCAAGGAAACGGCCCTAGGCGGCCTTTTGGGCGGAATGGCGCTTGGCCCTGTCGGTGGCATCCTCGGCGCTCTCGGAGGCCAACAGGTGGCGGCAAATGGCGGCCTGACTGGCTTGCTTGGTAGTGGCTTCACGCAGCCCACAACGCAGATCCCCGGCGGCATTGTCAATATCGGCGGCATCTATGGCGGACGCTACGCTCCCGGAACCTATGCCATGGCAAATAACGGGGCGCAGATCTCGTCTCTTGGCGGCGGATATACGGGCATGGTGACGCCATCGGGTCAACACGAGGTCATCAGCCCGACCGGCCAGATCTCGCACAACTTCGGCTCATTCGGCTCAAGGCCAACCGATCCTAACACTGCGGTCTAACCGCTCTCCCACATCCCGAAACTTCGCCTCTCCCAAGGGGAATGACACCGCATGTCCAAAGACAAAATCACTCAATATTCGACGACATCCGCGAGTAACACCGATCTTGGCGGGATATCCCTGCTCGGGACGGCGTCGCCTCGTGTCATTAAATCGTATATGCCCGAACTCATGGCGCAGCTCGCGGACATGAACGCGGGCACCCCGCTTGATGACACGTTCACGCGCCAAGACCCCGACGACAATACCAAACAGTTCCGGGAAGACGCGGTCAACATCCCGACAGGAACCACGCGGGTTATTGACGCGGAATACGTCTACCAGATCGTTGAGCGGGGCGGCACGCCTCGGCTCATCACGGCCTATGTCGCAAGCGGCACGCATACGTTCAACACGGCAACGAAATACTTTCAGATCGTCGCGGTTGGCGGCGGCGGCGGTTCGGGCGGCGTTGACGGGACGGGGGCTGGTAACGCTGGCGGTTCCGCAGGTGGTAACTCCGGGTTCTATGGCCGCACCACTTATCTTGCCAAGGGCGCATTGACCACTGGAACCGTTGTCATAGGCGCGGCGGGTGCGGCGGGCGCGGGCACGGCCGGAGCTGGTGGCGACGGCGGCGATACGACGTGGGCAGATGCCACGAACGGCACGTTGACGTGGAAGGGCGGGAAAGGTTCCGCCGGGAGAACGGCGACATCAAACTATGCCTACGGCATACCCGCCACGCCGTCAGCTTCAAGCGCTTCTCTCATTGGGACGGGGCCGCTTGGGACGGCAGCCGCGACAAACAATCTGACAATCGCTGGCGGTGCGGGCGGATCAAATCCCTGGGGTACGGGCGGGTGCCCGTCTGGCGTAGCGTTCAACGGTAACGTCGATGGAGTTTCTGGCACGGGATACGGGGCAGGAGCATCCGGTGCTGCGTCTCATGCGGTTTCTGGCAACGGTCTAGGTGCGGCGGGAACTGCCGGCCGTCTCGAAGTTTGGGAGTGGTAACATGGTTGCACTGAATGGAATGCCATCTCCCGAAGCTTCGCTTGCTCTCGCCACTTCCGGATGGTCGCATATTCGAGGCGTCACGGCGGGTGGATCATCGGTTCGCATCGCTGACATTACCGTAACGCCGGCAAAGTACGGTTGCGCTGGCGACGGCACGACCGACGACACGACCAAACTCAATACGATGATCAGCGATGTACGGGCGCTGATTTCAAGTGAACGCGTCCGGGTCAAGATCGACCTTAATGGCGGCGTCTACAAGGTCACGGGCAACGGCCTGAACATGACCGGGATTAGGGCATGGAACTTCGAAGTCTGCAACGGCGTCATCTTGGGCAATACGGCTGGAAAGCCGGTCATCGATCTCGTCGGGTCGCGTGGCTACGTCTTCCGCAACATTCTTGTTTATGGCGATGCGACGAACACTCCGACGCTGCCTTTCCTGTGTGCTCGGGGCACTGGAACTGGCGACGGGTACTGCGACAACAACCTTTTCGACAATGTGACCACGCTTGGCTATTGGTCAGTAGCCGCCTTCTACGCCTATGCGCAGGAGACGACGACGCATCTTCACTGCCGATACTGGAACTACCGGCATAACGCCAATGTGGCAATTTTCGAAGGCTACGACAGCCACCCGCAAACGTCGGTCAACAAAACCATTGTGACAGGTGGTCATTCCTTCATCAACGACAAATATATCAACGTCGATTTTCGATATCTCCCGGTCTCGACAAGCACAGCCATCACGGGGATTTCCAAGGCGAACCCAGCCGTGGTTACGTGCGCAAGCCACCCGTTCGTGAACGGCGATACCGTTATTATTGCGCACATCACATCAGGGATGATCGAAATTAGCGGTTTCTCTGGGACGGTCGCAAATGCAACCGCGACAACATTCGAACTAACTGGCATCAATAGTACGGGATTCACGACATGGACATCGGGCGGCTTGGCCGTCAAAAAGGCAACTCAGCCGGCAATCTATGTCAACCGGATGCTACAGCACAGCTTTGATACATGCTATGTGGTCGCCTATGGCGATGACGCGATCGAGTTCGGGTTCCCGGATGGTCGCGACCTTGAGGAATGCACTTTTGACTTTCTTGTCGAGGGTGCCTGCGAGCGTTCGCATTATCGCATTGCGTCCGGGACGTCTAGCGAAAGTCTCTTTGACTGCCGGTTCCTCACTTATAACAGCCACGCTCGCGGAAGCATATTTTCGACAAGCACAAACGGTTCTGGCTCTTTTTCGTTTTACGGCGGGGAAATCAGAGTTAGCAGCCACATTTATAATGCTTCACTCCCGTTGGTCGAAACTGGCAACGAAGACGAATATTTTTTCTATGCCGGGACAAGAATTTACTACCCAAATCGCACTGGCGTTCTTCCGAGTAGTTATGGAGCGTTTCGGGCGATACTGTCATGTCCCAGTGATGGCGATGCGATTATCTGGGATCACAGATGCCGGGACACAAGTAGTGGGTCAATCACGCCGGTTGTCACCGCCAACTCTGGAACGATCACGACGTACAGCAGCGTCGGGTCATATGTCGGGTACGAGGGTGATTACGTTAATCTGTCGATTACGCTGACGATCACAGCTAATGGAACGGGCGCGGGCAATCTGATTGTTGCTCTACCCGTAGCGGCATCGTCGGATGGCGCGTGGCTTGGTGTCGGAAGATGCAGCGGCAATATGCTTCAGGGCGTAATAGCCGCAAGCGGGACGCAATTGCTCATTTATCGCTACGATAACACTTACCCATCGGTTGAGGGGGCTCAGCTGCGTTTTTCCATTCGTTACAAACGGGCATAGGTCTTGAGATGACAATTGAAATCCCAGACCTAGTCCGAAATGCCCTCTTGCAGGCGATTGAACGTGGCAAAATATCGGAAGATCACGCCAAGCTCATTGCTTCGGTGAGTGGTGAGTTTGCAGACGCCATCAAAGATACGGAGCGCGACCAAGATCCTCCCGATGCCGATCGCTTGACCAAAAGCCCCGCATAGTGGCATAGCGTCCTTTTCGCAGGAGAGGGCGCTACCATGGCATATCAGAGTTTTGACGAAGAAAAAGGCGACAGCAATTCGGCGGCGAAACTCGCCTGCTTGAAACTGCCAGATGACCTGGCCGGGAAAACTGTGTTGGATATCGGCTGCAACGAGGGCTATTTCGTTCGTGAGGCCCTTCGGCGCGGGGCAACTCGTGCGGTCGGTATCGACATGTCGCCCGATCTTATCGCAAAAGCCAAGGCCCGCGTTCCTGAAGGCGAGTTCCACACGATGTCGTGGTGGGACTTCGGCACGGAAAAGTTCGATTACATCCTGTTCCTGTCTGCCATCCACTACGAGTCAAAGCAGCGGAAACTCCTGACAAAGCTATCCTACAATCTAAACCCTGGCGGAACGCTGGTTTTGGAGTGCGGCCTTGTCCCCGAACGCTCGGAAGAGTGGAAGCTCGTAAACCGGCATGATGGCGTCTTTAGGTTCCCGACCTACGGCTATCTGGAAAACGTCCTGCTCGGCTCCTACTCAACCAGGGTAATCGGGAAATCGGTTGACCAGCCCGGCGATCCGCTTGGACGCTATGTCTTGCACTGCATGGTAACGGAACCACAGATTCAGGTGGTTTACGGATGGTCGATGTCCGGGAAGTCGTCGTTCTGCCAGAGTTTCTCACGGGCTGGAATGCGGGTTGTCAACACTGACGTCGTCTTGACGAATGCGATGCAGGCGCTGGCCGGATCGAAAGACCCCTTTGTCCGCTACGTGGAAAAGAACCTCGAACTCGGCAAGATCGATCTGTTTTGCAAGAAAATGGTGGAAGACGGCCAGGCGGCGGCTTTCTGCAATTTTGTCATGCGGTTTATCTCCCATGATGACGAAATGACCATCGTCGAGGGTTTCCCGTTCGTCTTTCCGCAGGTGCTTGAGGAATTCGAGAAACTTGGCGTCTCCTCCGGGTATCGGGTTTCGTTCACCCACCTGAAGGGCGGCAAACAGTCGTTCCCGATGTAGGGCAGCCTGAGATGCTCACCGGACGTATTGATAGAATAGCGAACAACATAGTCTCTGGGTGGGCGTATAACAGCGCTGACGCATCAGAACACCTGATCATCCGCGCGGAGTGTTCCGGCACTGTCATTGGGTCTGTAGAGGCCAATGGTCACAGGCCGGACCTGAAGGGAGCAGGCATTGGTGAGGGGGATCATGCCTTCTCCTTGCCTCTTCCCAATAACACTGACATTCTCGAGCTATCTGTCGTTGCGGTCTCATCGGCGGGCGCTGAGATTGGCTTGTCCAGCCTAAAAGAACGAGAACTTGATATCCGGGTCAGGACGCTTGGCTTGGACGTGCAGAAATTGCGCAACCAAGTAGATGGCGTGCTGCCAAGGGTTCTTGGCGGAAACGACGACGTTGAGAACAGATTCTCGTCTATCGAGGCCCGCCTAGACGCATCCGAAGTCTTCCTAATGCGCATCGACGAAATGATGCGGAAAATCATTGAGGCAGACAAGAAAAAGCGAAAACGCTGGCTAGGTATCTTCTGACCTACATTGTGTCTTCTTCAAGCATCTTGAGCTTTGCAGCGACCATGTCGTGCATGTGCACGTTTCCTTCGATAGCTGCATAATAGATATGCCGCAACGTAGCGCGCACCGCAGCGGTTGCTATTAGCTGATCGTAGTTGATTCCGCGCGCGTCAATGCCGGACTCTTCCGCCGCCTTCTGAGTTTTTTCCCAATCTCGCTGCGCTTCTCGGATCGCGATCATCGCGTCCACAACCACGGCAACGTCCGGTTCTCTATTCATCGCTCGTCCCTCCGACAGGGGCGACCGAATAGACCCGCCATCCACAAATATCAAGGTGCATTTGATGACCTACCCGCTTCTGCTGGCCTGCTACAGGTCCGGCCAAATCTCGCACGCCCAATGGCAAGAACATCTCAAGGACGAGGTGCTCGTTGCTTGGCTAAAAAGGAACGCGACATGAAAACCACGCAGGACGTGCAGCGGCGATTGCTCGCGCACAATAAGGAGACCAGCCTATGAAAATCAGCACAGAGGGGCTCATTGCTCTCATCGGGCATGAGGGTATCGTCCTGTCCCGCTACAGAGACTCTGTTGGCGTCTGGACAATCGGGGTAGGTCATACGAAGGCAGCCGGCGGAATCAATCCTGAGACCTTTACCGGGACATTGACGATGAAGGAGGCGCTTGAACTTCTCCGAACGGATATCGTCAAATACGAAGCTTCGGTTAACGCTGCCGTCAAAGTTCCGCTTGAGCAGCACGAGTTCGATGCGCTTGTCTCGTTCCATTATAACACAGGAGCGATTTCGCGCGCCACTCTGACGAAGACACTCAACGCAGGCAACAAGAGGCTTGCCGGTGAGCAGTTGATGAATTGGGTAAAGCCGCAATCGATTTATGGCCGACGCAAGGCGGAGATGATGCTTTTCCTCAAGGGGGAGTACCCACCGCCTGTTGCTACAGCCTATCCAGCGGACGCCGGGGGGAATGTCCTTTGGAGCAAGGGGACACGGGTTAACGTCGAAAGCCTAATCTCCACCCCGAAACTGGTGATTCCTGCCGAGGTCGTTCCTCCCCCTGCGAAACCAATTGATGCCCCCGCCGTGATTAAGCCGGCGCCAGTTCCGGAGAGTGGGTGGCTTTCCGCGCTCGTCAAGGCGCTTCTATCCGCTTTTAGCAGGAGCCCCGCATGAGCGCCGTGATCATCAGAATTGGCCTTAGGTATGCCGCTGGCGTTCTCATTGCCAAGGGGTTTCTTGCGCCTGAGGAAGGCATGCAGATCACGACGGACCCCGACGTCGCCATGGCGCTTCAAATTGCTGCCGGCGCTATCGTTGGCGCAGTATCCGAAGCGTGGTTCTACATAGCCAAGAAATTTGGCTGGGAACATTGAAATGCTTGCATGGCTCATCGGACTAATCAATCCGCTTGGTAAGCTGCTCAAGCTTGTCGAGACTAAGGTCGATAACGAGACGGAACGCCAGCGCATTCAGGCCGAAACTGTTCAAACCTATGTCAATGCCCAGGCACAGACTATCCAGACCGGAATGCAAAACAAATTGTTTTGGTTCCCTTGGATGATGGCAGCGGTCCCGACCGCAGCATGGTTTGGATGGGGTATGCTTGACAGTTTGACGAACGGGGCGCTCCCTGACGTTGCCGCTCTTCCGCCGCAGCTAAAGGCATATGCCGATGTGGTCTGGAATAATCTGTTCCTGTCTGGCGGTCTTGTTGCCGGTGGCGGCATGATCGCGTCGGCAATACGACGCAAGTAGACTCTATCCACCACAACCACTAGCATCCCTCCGGCTCATGATCGGGAGGGAACAACATGAGGCTTGTAAACATGTCGCAAGACGAAAAGATCGCCATCGTCCAACGTGGCGTCAACGCATTTGCCAAGATCGAAACGTCGCTCGAAACGGCTATCGAGGGGCTCAACGAACTAATGCAGGTCTATCTCGACGGCGGCGCCGAAGACATGGCGGCTGGCGGGTTTGTGGTGAAAGAGCGCGCCAAGTTCGCTCGGTTTATTGGTCGCATTGGCGAGATACAGGAAGACGTGTATGCTTCCCACGAGCGCGGAACGGCCGTCGCCAAGAGCAATGACGCCGACGTGGCTATTCCCGAGGGTTACGTTGTCGTCATGGGCGGGACTCGGTGATGAACATTTTCCAGATCGCCATGCTAGCCGGGGCCTGTACTGTGGCCCTCATCGGACACAAATTGCCTCATGCGTGGCTCTGGATATCGCTTGGTGCGGTAAATGCCATTGCGTGTGACATCTTTTACGCGTACAACTTACCGTACCCTGCGGCGTTCACGTTGGCCTGTGATGCTCTCTTGTGTCTCACGGTCCATTGGTTCGCTCGGGAGCGCTGGGAGCTTGGGCTCTTCGTGATCTTTCAGTTCTCTGTCTTGATCTCGGTCCTACGCCTCTGGTCGGTCATCGACGGTGAAGACACATACAGGCTTGCTCTCGAGTTATGTAATTGGGCCGCCCTGCTCATGATCGCCGGCACTGCTATCCTCGGGGGTGCAGGTGGGCATGTTCTACGCAATGCTTGGCGCGATTATGTTCTGCGGGCTTATCGCTATCTACGGAGTCCTCCGAAGACGCCTCACTGGCGGAAAGTCCGTCAGTAATGATTCCAGAGAGCGTGATTCTCAAAGGTGCCGGGGCACTCTCCGGCACGGTCCTGGCGCTCGTCTTCATCCCGCCTCGGACACTTGCCGGTCTTATTCGGCGCTCGGTCGCATCGTTGATATGCGGCCCTATCTTTTCCCCGATTACCCACGGTTATCTCAGTTGGCCCGACGAGTGGCAGCACTGGCTTGCCTCTGCCGCGCTCACGTCGTTTGTTTCATGGTGGCTGTTGGGCGTCATAGTGACCGGGGCAAAGAAGATCCTTGGCGACAAGGCGAGCCACGAAGGATAGCAAGTTATAGCCAGTTATAGACGGTTTATCGCGAACGTGCTATAACTTCCTCCGTCAGTGGAGCGGCGTGAGCCGCTGAGAGGACAAGACCGTAACCGGATGCGATCCGGTCCCAAGGGTGGACGTTTAGAATCGCTTATGGCGTCCGAAGCTGCCCTCGAAAGAGGATGCGAGATCCCTGATGAATGCGGTAAGCCGGTATCAAATCCGGCCTCCACTGTATAATTAATAATTATATAATTTCAGGGCCGTTCTGTGTCAGCCATCCACCATAACGTTCTGATCTTCACTCGCGGGCGGCATATGCGAAAGCGCGGCCTTCCATGCCCTCCAAGGCCATCAGATAAAGCGACTGGCACCGAACCGGAATCCTTACTCTGGATGGGCTATAGGACGGAACTAGCTGCCGAGTTTTTCCAGCGCAGAGCCGTTGCCAGAATGCTTGGGAAGCCAGATCCTGAAGTTGGCGGATGATCCTGTTGAAGCCGACAGGCGATGACTTATCGCGACATCCCACGCCTTTTGCATGCGCGCTTCATCATCTGGGTTTGAGTCTTCCGGATAGATGAACATACGCTGGTTTCGACATCCGTTCGCCGGATGCGCAAACCTCACCTTTCCGCCGCTGTAATCGCAGGCATAAGGCTCTACTCCGCAATCTGGACAGCCCATCATTTTTCGTCGCTTCCATCCGCAAAAGATGCTGGAATACTAGCATGTCGTGGGCCTTCGTGCTATATGTCGGCTCTTGGGTATCCGGACTAACCACCTGGATCTTGCGTAGCTCAGCGGTAGAGCAGCAGATGATTAGGCTGTGGTGGCCGGGACATCTGGATGCGGGGGTTCGAATCCCCTCGCAAGCGTCAATGACGACCCAAGCTTTTACACACTTATACCGGGTTATAGCCCGGGGAGGCTATAAGTGGTTAGAAGCGTCTATATCCTATGCGTGGTTTCTGCAGATATCTAGACGCCTCTATAGAGATCGTGCTATATTTCCTATGGTTCTCGTACACGGGGAACTCTTCGGTTCGTAATTGGTGCTCGAACATCAAGCGCGATTTGTGGAGAGGGTTTACTCCCGTCCCTTTCCATCGGCCACACGCGAGCTGCAAACCGCGTGTGGCTTTGCCCTGATAGGCAAACGGTAAAGCCGGTGGGTTTAAACCCCATAGTCTCTGAGTTCGAATCTCAGTCGGGGCACCATCCCTTGACACTCCCCCGCCTCAATGCCAAACCTCCCTCAGAGAGAGGGAGATACACAATGGCCGATAAAGTCGAGATCACCGACCCGTATAAGTTCGATCCGGGCTTGAAGGATAAGAGCCTAAAGCAGCTACAAATCGAGATTGATTTCCGTCTGGCCGTCATTGAAGAGAAGAAGCGCGAGCAAGAACGCAAGGATGTGGAGTCGCTCGTTGCGCAGGTCAATGAAGCGCAGGACGGCATCCTCAAGAGCCTGAACTTCCTCTATGAGCAAAGCGTTCTCCCGGAAGCCATCGTTACCGCCTATACCACAGTCGGCGGCTCCTTTGCACCACATTTAAAGCACAGGCACGTTGATGCTGATAGGCTCCTTGCCATCAGGGCAGCGAAGAAAGCAGAGGCAGAGGGTAAGCCGGCGAAGGTCAAGCGGACGAGGAAGCCGAAGAACTGACAGGATTCGGCCAAGGAAGGTTAACGTCATGAATACCGCTTACGGCGGCGATCATGGTCGCGTTCTCCCATCGGAAACGTCTTCCGTCAAACGTCCTGATGTAATAGATTCGTTCAGTCGGGTGGGGCTGTCCTTCTATATCTTCGTCCCACACAAAATCAGGGTCGCCCCACACGACCTTTTCTCTGGCGATCTCTTCCAAGATGCCTATCCCATCTAGGTCTGAGGCGTTATCATGTCTCATGCCGAATACCGTACTAGACTCGATTACCAGATCACCAACCTGTGGTGATCTTGCTCGCTCGCTATAGCGTTTCGTCACCAGCACCGGGGTTCCGATCAACGTAGCGCAGTAGGCGTTATATATCGACCGTCGCATAAGCGTTGCCAAAGTCTCGATGTCCACTGGCTTCAGATCGTCTCGTTTCTTTCCCATCTTCCTCTCCATTCGTGTTTACGCCTCTGAGGTTTCGGGAGGCGTGATAGGCACAAGGCTCATGCCACGTTTCCAAACAAACTCACCGGCGCCATCGCACCGGATGCATTTAAACTCGTACATGCTCGGTCGCTGCCCCGGCCTAACACCGTGCTGGTAGACGACGGGAACCTTATACCCGTCGTCCCATATGGCCGTTGCCATCGCGACGTTTTGCATAGGGTGAACGTCGGCATAGCGCTGTCTCCAAAAGCCGTCGCCTTTGCAATGCGAGCAGACCTTGATCACGTCCATCACCATCCTCCTATCCATTCCACGCTACCATAGCATAAAGAGCCCGCCAGAATCAGAATAAAGACGTAGGCGGGGAGGGTGCGCTGCTGTTCTCTCATCACAGGATTCTGTAATTTTCAAAGCCTTCTCCGCCGTAATAGGCGTCATTCATGCGCTCAAGCTCTTCTTCCAATTCGTCGTCAGTCAGCTTAACAAGCCTCTTCTCAAGCTGGTCCTTTAGCCACAGGTATCTCTCTTCCGCGTCGGCCCGCGTCATTGTAACTGTGCTTTTCACGCTCATCTCTCTCTCCTATCCACAGGGTAACGGAACTGTCAGGCGACGTTCCGCCACGTCTTGCCGTTGACGATCAAACTGATCGTGTCATGAGTGACGCCGAATTGCTTGGCAAGAGTTACCGTGTTGATACCGGGCTTTCCCCATAGCCGCCGAATTTCTCTCACCTTGTCGGCGTTGAGTTTCGCGTTGCCGTTACTCTCTCCTGCACGATCAAGGATAGCCAAACGCCCCCGCGCAACGGCGTCTTGCGCATTGTCTTTCTTCGTACCGTAATCCAGATGAAGCGGGTTGACGCATTTTGGGTTGTCGCACGAGTGCCTAACCACCAAACCTTCAGGCGGAAATTCACCGTGATATAGCTTGTAGGAAACTCGGTGCGCTCCGATGTTGACGCGGCCAAACTGCGGAACTCTGAAGTTCCCGTAGCCGCTGCTGTCGGTGC
>ERZ869929.1048-NODE-1048-length-11010-cov-3.743405_pt1 | contig 11010 bp, 26 predicted proteins | sample MGYA00579312_ERZ869929 | MGnify/ENA primary metagenome ERZ869929 (study PRJEB32216, sample SAMN09231818) | wastewater metagenome | place: USA: Maryland | collected 2016-08-09 | study: EMG produced TPA metagenomics assembly of the PRJNA472060 data set (Reclaimed...
TTTACCTTTGTTCATATTGTTATCTTTCGTTTTTTAACTAAACTTTGTGCTGCCAATTCCCACATTGCAGCAACACTTTGCCGTTAGCAGAAATTAAAAATGTATGCAGACGTGCCACCATATCAGCATAAATCTTATACCCCAATTTTGTATCTGTATTCCAAAGTTCCAATGTCTATGCCCAATCATAAGCAAAAATCTTTCGCTATTTGTGCATACTGTTTTTGATTTTATTACATGTAAATCCATTTTTAACTATCTGCTAACATTGGTTTTACGCAAGTGGGTGTTAGCGTTTAAACCCAGCTTGAATATTTTGTAAGTTCTTTTTGACATTTTGATTTATTTTTAAGTTTAACAATCTTATTGGATTTTCTAACACCATGGCTAACTCATTGTCAATGTGCTTCTTAATTGCCTTATGCGCTAATAAACCTGCTAATTTTGTACCATGGCTTTGACCAAGATTTAATGCATCTTGCATACCTCTACCTGACAACACAGCTGTTCCATCTTCTAAAACATAGCATTGAATTTTTCTTAATCCAAGAGATAGCATTTGATTAGGATTGCCACAATTATTTCTCTACCTTTAACTATGACATTGCCTTTTACTTTTAGTTATTAATTTGAACCTTTGTACATTGATGCCCAAACAGACACCAATGCTTTTACGTTAGCGTCAAATGCTACATTGTCGCTTCGTTTGAAATTTTCGTGGTGAAATATTAAATTAAAAATCCCCACGCCCTTAGTTTATCAAACATTTCAAGTTGATTTACCATCATTGAAGAACCCTCTCCTACACTCAATCTAAATTCTTTCCAATTGTCTTCGTTGTTAAATGTAAATCCTACTCTATCGTCAAAGTATTTACCTATCAACCCAAATGCAGTTTCGTTTTCTTCTGCTAAAACTTCCTGCACCGAAAAATCGGGTTCAATGTTTTTACCAAAAATTCGTTCTAACTGCATTTTGCACAGTTCAACTATTGGAATGAATTTCACTCCAGCAACTTCAATTTCTTTTGTAATATTTATTAGTTCCATAATGTTTGTTGTTTGGTTTGCCATCCCGCATTTTTAATTTAATATTTCTTTCGTCTTCGTATGAAAGTTCATCGTAACTTGACCGCATCAGCCGCTAACACTGCATTGGTGCTATTTGGGCTTGACGTTGTTGTTTCAACTGTTTGCATATATTTTACTTTTAGTTATTAATTTGAACCTTTGTACATTGATGCCCAAACAGACACCAATGCTTTTACGTTATGAAACATGCTTTTGAAGCACTAACCAACTTTCAGGTAAAAACTGTCTTCCGTTGTTTGCATCATACATATACCAACCTTCTTCGTTGTAATAAGCCTTTGTACTATAATAAGCGAAAGTTGCTTCTCCATCTGGTATTAAGAAATAAGCACGTTTCATAACATCGGATATATCTAATTCCGATACGTGTCCTAATAAAGTGTTTTCGTTTTCTGACATTTTTTCTGTTTATTTAAGTTTATACTAATTTTTGAAAATCGGAACTAAGATATATCCGAGAACCGGTATATGTGATTACTTTCTGAAAGTTACTGATATAGATTCTTTACCATATTTCTCAATAGGTTTCACTAATTCGACCAATACATCACCGTCCACAATGTTAGTAGTTTGTTTTTTTGCTATTTCTTTCCATGCCTTTAGTTTATCCTCAAGTTCCACGATTGCCGGGCAATTAGAATAGTCATACGTTGTCCTACCTTTGTTTAGTTTCAATCCTGAAGAGTAGTAAGCAGGGAGATTTTCAAGTCTGCCGTATTTTGTCACTTCATCTATTGCCAAAGGCTCTAATTTCTCAATAGCATAATCTAAAATCTGTTTGAGTGCCTTTAATTCTTCGAGTGCGTAAAGCGGGTTTTTGTAACCCTCCGTTACTGGCTTAATCAGGTCATTTGCTTTGTCTTGCATTTCTGAATGAGAAATGTTAGGCTCGATTAATCCACCTGTTAGCGGTGCTAAATCGTGTGTGATTTGTTGGTTAATTGTGTCCATTGTTTTTTCTTTAAAAGTAAATATTTTATTTGACTTATGCAACTATTTTATGTTAATTATTTCTTCTTTCGTTTTCATGTCTGTTATATTTCAAATTTGCTATTAAATATCTCCAATACATTCGAGTAAACTATTGTATAATATTCGTCATTAATGCTCAGAAAATCAGCTACCTTATCCCTTGCATGAATTACCGTTGAATGGTCTTTACGTCCTAATAGCCTGCCTATTTCTGCCAATGATATTTCACAATTTTCTGTCAATATATACATTAGGCATGACCGATAAGCCACCACGTCTGAATGCCGGATATTTAGCGTTAAGTCAACTCCATACATAGTCTTTATATCGGCAATTACTTCTTCCAGATTGCTGTCAAAATTCACAGTCCTTGCCCTGCTTATTGCACCAAATTCAGATTGCATCTGCCTAACATCCCTGACCATTTTCATTATCTCCGATTCCATAGCGTTTATCTTTGCCCTTATTTCTTTCATGCTGTATGTTGATAGTTCTTTCATTGTTTATTTGTTTAGTTCTAACCATTTTTTACAAGTTTCATATGCCAGCTTTCTGTATTCTGATTTCAGGCCACCATCGTTTGGAAATTCACTATTATTATTCCAGAAATCATTTTCCCATTCAGAAAGTAATCTTGTATAACAACCTAATCTTATATAGTGCTGATTATCTTCCGATATTATAGGCATGGCAATATATTCGTATAATCCTGTGAATACTGACGTTTTTAATATTTTAATACCTCGCAAATACACACCTCCCAAATACGCACGTTTATTAACAGCTTCCATTACTGTCTTTTTTACAGAATTATTTTCCGTTTCAAACTCGAAAAGGATTTTACCTGTAATTTTGTTTTTGATTTCGATTTTAGTTTTCATTGTTTTGCTTTTTTATGATTTAAAATTGAACATCTCTTCGGATGCTATATATAAGAATGTAACATCAGGATAGTCTTTAAAGAATTGCCGTAACGCACCTGTTACCGTTAGGCTTTCAATGTTTATCCCGGTACTTTTACTTTCCCCGGCATGGATAAAAAGGATGTGGTATTTTTTCATTTTGTTAAGATTAAAAGGATTAAGATTAAGGTTAAGTAGACAACCATTTCAAAGGCTGTTATTGTTCGTTGTCTGTTTCTCATTTTATTAAATTTTTAGGTTAAAAAAAAGGTGGACTTACGACCTGACGGCTGCCACCGAATCGAAACAAAAAACCCTTATACGATTAATTTTTCTGCTATTGACTCGAAAATATCTAATAAGTCCTTAATGACTTTGTGTGAATCCGCCCCCTGATGAACGTATAATCCTTGACTGTCATAAGTGTATTCTTCAGCTTCCCACTTTTCGGTTTCTTTTACACCGTCTGCGAATTTGATATTGACTAACCATTTGTTTAGGTTCTCATAGCTTACCCACCACTCGATTTTATCATAATCAAGCTGATAGTTTTTTTCTGCCATAAGGTTGAACGCATCTATTGTAGTATCTACAAGTGCTGTTAGTTGTTGGTGTGTTTCGATTTTCATTTTGGATTATTTATTTCGATTAATAATGGTCTGTCTTACTCTTGCAATTGCAGACTTGTAACCTCGTTCCTGTGAACAGATTAAGTCGTAAGTGGGCGCATCTGTGAAGTGCATACTTATTGTCTTACCATAGTGTTCGGTTGATGCTTTCCATTGTCCGTAACCTGTTCGGGTAAAGTCGACTGTTTTGTTTTGCTTTTTCATTTTGTTTCGATTTTAAATTGTTTGTAAAAATGCGTTAACTGCTTCTACTGTGTATTTTTTATTAAAATGTTGTTTTCTGAATGGGTTTCCAGCAGTGTTTAACCATTTTCCAAATTCAACTATTTTTTTAGCTTCTTTAATTGGTGCTAAAATGTCAGAAGATGCCTGTTTGTTTGCTGTTAATTTTGCTTTGCTTTCGGCTGCTTTTTGGTCTGCTTTTACTTCTTCTTTTAAAAAGAAAAGTTTCCATTCTTTTTCAAGTTCTTTGTTGCCTGCTAAAATAGAAGTAACAATATTGTTGTGATGCTCACATCTCTGTTCAGCAGCAGCCCATCCAATATATTGCGGCTCGTAGCTTTCAACAGTGCGCATTCTCAAGAAGTCATTGTAATTTCTCTTTGCTTTTGCGATTGGTTTTTCTGTGTAGCTCATGTTGTTTTTAATTGATAGTGTAAAGATAGATACTCTTTTTCGTATTGTCAAGTATATTCTTTACTTTTAACATTTATTAACATTTAGGATATTCTATATATATTAACGGCTCAAGTCCTAAAGCCTTGCAATAACGTATTAATACAGTCATTCTGATGTTACCGTTACCCTCAATGCTGGCGATGTATTGCTTTGAATAGTTGGTAGGTCTATTGTCAAATTTTGCGAGTAGTTCCCCTGCCTTTTCGAGTGTAATACCGTTTTCCTTTCGGTATTTCTTTATCTGTGTAAGTATATCCATGCCACAAAAGTAATAAAAATAATTTACTTTGTCAACTCTTTTTTCTTATAATGTTTTTTAATATAAAACCCCTTGGAGTTTTATTATGTTATAAAAACTTAATAGTCTATCGTAATATGGTAAAAATGTTTTATTCCCTTTGTTTCTTTCAAGCATGGCAATATGCCTTTCATAAAAGTTTTTAGGATTAAGAATAATAGTACAATCATTTAGTTCTACTATCTCCGGGATAACTGCCGTTTCTAAATATTCTTTGATTGCTTGTACTGTCATCTAAATTCTTTGAGTAATGCCTTTTCGAGTTCCGTTTCTATCTTAGTTATACATGGATTGCTTGTATTAGAATAGGCTTGTTTTAAACCCTGTTTAACGGCTCTTTTTATTCGGATAGGTAAACTATCGTGTTCAGGTATTTCGGGGATATTATACCGCTTTATATCGCTGTCAGGGTATCTGTGGTCTTTCATTCCTTGATTTCAAAATGCATCCAATCATACCCTTTAACTTTACCCATATTCTCAAATCCATACTTTTCAAATATTTCATGTAGTTTATCATATTCAGGTCTTGCAAATCGTGCCGTTTTTTTTGTTTCTTTTAATTGATTCCGTTCAGGGTCTAAATCTATTGCCACGCCCCATGAATGCCTACTCCAGTCACTACCGCCACGCATCTTACGGTAATTAAAACAACCTCCGTATAAATCAATCCCTAATTCCTGTATTTTAGGCAATCCATAGTGTGCTAATATCTGACTGAATACTTTAATAAATTTCCCGGCTACTAAGTTATGGCATCTCATTTTAGTTACTACCGTATCAGTATCCCACGCCAAACGCATTGGATAAGGTAAGGTTATAGTGGTAAGATAAGGTATTCCCGATTCCGTTGGATTGCCATATTTAGCCTTTAATTGTGCCGTTGTAATCATTTTATCAATTTATATGTTACTAATCCGATTAATGCGAGTGTGACAGTTCCTGTTGTCAGCCCTATAATAAACTTTGATTTACGATTCCGTTTCGATTCAACTTTAAAAGCCGTTTCTATAATCTTGAATTTTTCAGTTGCTAACACTATGCTTTCATCTTGTTTCTTAACTAACTTATCAAAATAAAACGTCTGATTCTGAAAGTATGTGATTTGTTTTGATTGTGCTTTGATTAAACTATCCATGAGAAAGATAGTATTGGATTGTTTTGCGGATATTTCCCGGCATTCATCTCTGTCCGTTTTCCATTCAAGATACTTTTTTTGCTGACCTACTGTCGAACAGATAACCGTATCTTTTCCGATAATCTGCTTACTCGGATAGCTGTTTTGTGCTTTCGATAACAACGCCGTCAGCATCCAAAGTGCTAATATGATTTCTTTTATCTTCATAGTCCTTTTTTATCTTTGCGATTTCCGAACCCTGCAAACGTATCTTATCTTTTAAAGTTACAATTTCTTTTTGATTTTTGTCAATTAAATCCTGATATACTTGTATGCTGTCTGTCAATTCTTGTTTCTGTTCTTTTAACCTCCGTTCCATAGTATCGTAAACGTGCGTTAAGTCCACATTTCCGCCACTATTCCCAAAGAATGAACTAATCCATAGTACCGTTAAAATAATAGCTATAAACGCCAATATCGCACTCCGATTTACACCGATATAATTAACCAACTTTTTCATCTTCACGTTGATTTGTAGTAAAATTAGGTAACGCACCTCTGATAAGTCCTGTTAGTGTCGGGACTGCTATCCCCACCAATGCCACCGCCACTATAATAAATGAATATTCCAATACCTTTAAAATGATTGTTTGGTTTGCAATTTCCTTTTCACGAACTAATGAAAAATAAATCACCACGTGAACTATCTCAAGAAATACAAATGATGCAAACAACCCTGCTATTCTCTTAGCCGAACCCTTGCCACTTTTTTCGCTTAGTATTGATTTAAACCAACTCATCCTAATGATTGCAATAAACTTTTAATAATGTCAAATACTCCGTATGATGCAGGGACTATCATGCCATAAGCAAAATAGGTTATTCTCGCTTTCCAGTCTTGTAAAGACTTAATTTCAGCTTCATTCTTTCTTACTCTTGAATGAATGCCTACTTCCTGTTCATGTTCACTACCCAATAAGATACGGTGTATCTCGTCCACTTTCTCTTTCAATTCGTGAAATTCTCTTTCCATATTCAGTTCCATTACATATCTCCTTTTTACGTTTGTCGGGTTTTTACGCTTAAAGTCTGACGGTTAAAAATAAATGTAAAAAACAAATGAAATACCCCTGCAAATACAAGATAAATCACTATATATCCAAATGCAAACCAAAGCGAATTGGTAAGCAATAATGTTGCAAAAATAAATGACGTTGCGAATGTGATACGGAAAACAAACTCAAACAGATGAAACGCATCTGTGAATAGTACGAATATCGTGGTGCTACCTTTGAACTTTTCACCTAACAGCGGATTCCCTTTTTTATATTTGTTACGCCAAGATGTCTTTGGATTAAACCACGCCTTATTCTTGAATACAGAATGGTCATAATGAAACAAAACTTTATTACTTACCGCTCTTGCAATACCTGCTATAACAGCACATAGAACTGATATAGTTATTGAATAAACCATGTAAGAAGACTACCTACTAAAGTGACTAATAAAACAAATACAGCTATTGCCTTTTGCTTACCGGGTAACTTTATTAATCCAGCTACTGCACCTCCTGCAATTATTCCCAATACTACCTGAATAATTATCTTTGCTGTCATGATAATATCTGGGTTTTTCCGTTCAATATTTTATTTTCGAGCATGCCCGCATTCTCATTAAGAATTGCCGTCATTTCTGTAAGTATTTCTATGGCCTCCGTATCTCCACCCTGTGCAAGTATGACAAGTTGCGCTTTCAGCATGTCATACATCGCTGGATTTATGTTTAACGCTACGCCATGCGGTTGTGAGTTGACGGCCCGCATGATAGTGATAAATGTTTCCTTGTCAATGTCTATTTCCTGAACTGTTTGCTCATTATCATCCGCAGATACCAATGCATAGAGCTGAGATGTAAAGCTATTCTTTAGGCTTCCAAAGCAGTTTTCTACTGCAAAATATATTTCCCTGTTTGTGATATTTATTTTCATATAGCTGTTATTAATATTGTTGGTTTTGAAATACTCAATCGTACGTTATACTTTTTCTCAATTTGCTGTACAACCAAATTATACTCATTAACAGCAGCTTGTTCTCGAGCCTGTTTTTCTTTTTGCAACAACTCGAAAGCATGTTGCAGCTTTTCTTGTTCTTCTTTTTCTTTGCTTGCCTTTGTGGCGATTGGTTTTACTTTTTTTATTGACATATTTTTAGTTTTATTCTGCTAATATTAACTTCCAAACAGTGCCGTTATACCCCCACCATCCGGCGGATGTGAACGTTCCGTTCGTGTTTGTGATATAGCACATGCCACCCTTCGGAACGGATGCAATGGCTGAGCCGTTTGTGGCCGTCATCACTGGAGGTAAGAAAACGGATGTGGTCGACACGACTGCCACTTTTGCGCCTGTCACAGGACTACCACCTATACCTACATTACCATTTCCGTCATAGGCTTCATTGATGTAAATAGCTGTAGCAATGCCACTTGACGTTCCTGTTTTAATTCTTGTGATACCATCTGTACCGATACCTATACCAAAGATTTTGCCGGAAAAATTTGCTTGACTATATCCAATCTCGTTGTTTGTATATGTTGTGTATCCACCGTAACCAATATAACTATATCCTGTTGCCGGATTACCTGTCGTTGACCCCTGTACTTCTATACATTTGTTGTCCGATGTATTGATTCCGACAGCTATACCAGTTGAATACAAGCCAAATATAAATGCATTGTTTCTTTTGAATATAACGTTTTGGTTGTCCGTTGTACCTAAAAAGTTAGTTGGATAACCATTGGTTCCGGCGTTACCTGTCAAACCCCAACCGCTGCCGCCGCCTGAAGGTGCAGCCCATGTTGGTACTCCACCTGCCAATGTCAACACATGACCATTCGTACCGGCTGCTAACTTACTTATAGTATTTGCTGCACTCGCATATAAGATGTCACCTGTTGCGTATGTTGTCTGTCCCGTTCCTCCCTTAGTCGCACCGATTGCCGTAGCTGACCATGTACCCGTAGCAACAGTTCCCAATGTCGTAATATTAGTAGAACCCGCCCACGTTGACAATGCCGTATTTTCAACAGAGCCGAGTCCAACAGCCGTTTTATCCAGCGTCTGCCAGCTCTTATCACCCCTCCAATATTGCGCCGTCGTACCTGCTGTTATCACCGGCTCAACGCTGATATTCCCACTTCCCAATATAGATGTGGAGTTTACCGTCTTAATTGTTGTGCCTGATACCAATATTGGCTGATATGTACTCGCTGCCGTTGCCGATGTAAGGTATGGAGCCAATGCAGATGACGTAATAAATCCCTGTGCGTTGACATACGACTCCGTTGCATATCCGGCAGATGCATGATTTCCCCATCCATGCGCGGCATTCCAGTTGGTAATATTTGTTCCGGTTATTCCGGCAGCTGCTGATGCCGAAAAAATAGGGTCGGTCTCGATAAAAGATGTCAAGAACCCGGATGGATTACCCGTCAACGGATAGGCATCCGTTATGCCATATCCTGCTAACGTTGTCGGCTTTGATGTTATATCTGCAAATGAATGGGTGTGCCCTGCGACTGCGTATGCGCTTAGTGGATTCGTAGCCAACCAGGCTGTGAATACGGGGTCACTTTCAGTACCACCGCCACCACCAACGGCTACAAATGGATTCCCTGTTGTTCCATCACCTGTGATTGTAACCCCATCACCTACCGCATATACAGATAAATCATTATAATCAGTAAGACAGTTGCACTCGCTAACATCTACTGTTACATTATCACCTGAATAGGTAACATCAACATTCGGTCTTGCATCTATAATAGTTATGTCAGGCATGTGTTATGTCTTGAATCACATTTAACGTATCTTCATAATAAGTCTTAATAGTACCGTCTGGAAATTCTATCTCCACATCAAACACCCACGACCCTGCATCCCAGTCAATCAAAGTATCTACCAACATCTCGAATTGTCCATTAACGGCATCCGTTACAACTATGCCGTTATCTAAATCAAACTTTTTTACCTTGCATCCCGATTTAGAACCTAAACGGAAGTGCGAACGGATATTAACGTCAGTTAAATCTATTGGCACTCCATTTAGGTTAATCGTTATAAACAACCCATTGAAGGTATCACCCTTGATATGTGGTAACAGTCCCATTAGCTAAGTTGGAAACAGTCAAAGATGTCTTCAGGTGAATCTACAGGACATACCGGAGTCTTTTGAAACCATACTGCTTCGATATTCCAAACAACATCATCTTCCAAATTCTCGGTCACAGGATTATTAACAAACAAAGAAATTGCCTTGTCGCTAATATGCAGTAAACTCTCTGTCTTGTAAGCTAAATGCCATGTACGAGATTTTTCTAACTCGGTATAGAAGTTACAGTTGTCAGCATAGTTTGGGTCTTTGTATGTCACAGTATAATTTCTTCCTGTAACCTTTTCACGCAAATCGCCATAGCCTGTACCTGCTACCTTTTCGCCACCGTTTGAAGTTCCTGAAACCTCGCTGATAACTTTAATCTGTCCGCTATTGATACCTGTCTGCCATACTGTAGTATCATCAGTTGCAGCAACAACCGCAGATAGATAATCTTTATAAATGTACGCTACTGAACGTACTCTGCCCTTTTCAAATTCAGAGCATGGATTACAAACGTATTCCGGGATGGAATTTTCGCATGAATCACCGGGATAATAAACACTCATTTTTTTTAAATTTAATTTGTTGAATAATCTTTACATTCTGATTCACATGCTAAACATTTTTTTGTATAGATGTGACGTATATTATAATCGTGCCGTATCATGAATAAATCCGGCATTCCTTGATAATCTGCATTTGGAAACTCTGAATTGATAATCGCTGATGAATTGAAATCTACATTCGTTAGAATTGTAAACGCTATCTGTTTACCGTTTTCATTGAATGAATCAGGAATCACACTTGTTATTTTTAGCGATGTATCACTCGCACTTGATTTAAGTTTACTTCTGTTTCCGATAACAAACAAACTCATGTTGTAAGTGTCAATCACCTGTCTGTTGTTACCACCATACTGAACATCTTTTAATGCAGTATTCTTACTTGTTAGTCTGTGATAGCCTTGTATTGTAACAAGATTATCCAATGCCATCTGTACACATTCACCGTCATTAATCACACTCGGATAGAAACGAACTATGTCACTTTCTACTGTCGGTATCATTTCAGTAATGCCATAGAATACACCGCCTTTAAACGCTGTGCCAAGTGTGTTATTTATCAATTTAATCAATTCGTTTAGCATCTAATACCTTTTGTACAATGTAA
>ERZ869929.1049-NODE-1049-length-11006-cov-4.226189_pt1 | contig 11006 bp, 28 predicted proteins | sample MGYA00579312_ERZ869929 | MGnify/ENA primary metagenome ERZ869929 (study PRJEB32216, sample SAMN09231818) | wastewater metagenome | place: USA: Maryland | collected 2016-08-09 | study: EMG produced TPA metagenomics assembly of the PRJNA472060 data set (Reclaimed...
TATTTCTGCGAAATATCTTAGTAATTAAACTCATAGCCATCTAGCCCTCGGTATAATTTGCGGCTCTAAATACTGCTTAACAGCAAGTGCAAGAGCCATAACACAATCATCGTGAAGCCCCGCCGGACAGGAATATTTAACTCCTGTTCTGGTAAACTCGTATTCAAAGCTCTCCAACTCCTTAACTATATCACCATCGGGAATGCGAATCAATTTCTGCTGGATTGCCACCGCCAGCCCTTCCATTAATTGCTGCTTGCTGCTTTGGGAAAATTTGAAGCCCACTATATTCGGCAGCCGCTTTTGGATGCGTTCCACCACCGGGTCACCAACACCAGTTGAGTCGATCAAGGCCGGAGTGCGGCCATTTATATCCACGATAATTGCTTCCGTTGCATCCCAGCGTTTTTGGAAGCGTTCAAATCTGCACACATGCCCTATATCGTCAAGGCCGATCCCCACGGTAAAATCCACCGACTTTGCCAAATCCCAGCCAAAGGCGCGCGGGTCGTTAAAGGAAAAGTCTTCAATAACAATATCCCTTATGGCTTTAAGGCCGAACGGGTTGCCGCCATCATCGGCAGGCTGGTTGTAATAAAGCGCAAGAAAGGCCGCTTCCGGGAGCATTGCTTTTGCGTCTTCAATCTCTTTTGCTGGGATAACGCCAGCTTTAACCGCATCGTCGGCGTTAATTGTATGATATTCGCTGGTGTTTAGATTTCCAGCCTGCGCCTGCCTGCAAAGCAAGTAAAACCAATTGCGGCGATCTTTGACGTTGGCGATTAAGCGGGCTTTGCCTTGCGTTGCGGTTAAAGTCGTGCGCACCGCATCCCATGATTTATCTTTACAGCGCGAGGCCTCATCAATAACAACCGCGTGAACGTCATCGCCATATAAGCCGTCCGGGTGGTCACCAGATTTAAACCAGATTTTCGCGCCATTGAATAAAACTATAAATAAATCGCTTTCATTACTGGTAAAGCTGCCTTGTGGACAATACCGCTTCATGCGATCATACGCAATTTTAGCCTGTGTCCTTATCGGGGCAACCCACCAATAATTATACCCGCGCTTGCCGTGCATTACCGCCTGTTCAAGCAGCCAGCAAATTGCCGCTGTGGTCTTCCCTGATTTAGTCGATGCCTCAATAAAGGAATAACGGCTATCATTAAAAAATGCGTCGCGCTGCTTCCTATATAATAATGGCCTTGTGAAGCGATAATTAACTTCCGGCTGTTCCGTCGTCATCAGTCACCCCGCTATCGCGAAATTCAATTTTAAAGTCGACAGTCTGAGCGATATTACCTTCAATCCCCTGAACAGGCGTGTAACCTCTGTGCCGCGCTTTACACTTTAAGTAAAACTCAATTGACCTTTCGCGCCCTTCCTTAATGTTTTTTGCCAGCGCACTTTCCGCTAAATCCGTCACCATATCATCACGGGAAAGGAGAGCCTCACGCACAACCGCCTTCCATTCCTCATCTACCTTTTTCCACTTATAGGCGGTGCTGTGGTCGACCTTATTTACAAGGCAGGCTTCGGTAAAGGTCAGCCCCCTTACATGGATGTCTTTTACTATCCCCTTCTTTATTGAGTCGATCTCCTCGGGAGTAAATGGTACGCCTTGCATATTTATCCTTGGTTTTCAGTGGGTTGCTGCGCGTCGTCCACGCGGTGAGTTTCTAGCTGGGAATGCGCGAAAAATCGGAGCATTTCGTTCCAAACTTCTGGGTAGCTAAGTGTCTTGAAGTTGCTTGCTTCAAGCGGTGGATTTTGGGAGCGCATTAAACTTGATTCCTGTTTCTGCATGGACGGCCTCCTTTCCTGTAAATTCTTGCCATCGTTTAACTATTACGTCTGTGTATTTTGGGTCAAGCTCCATGAGGTATCCGATGCGGCCAGTTTTTTCGCAAGCTATTAGGGTGGAGCCGGAGCCGCCGAATAGGTCGAGGACTAAATCCGAGCCTTTAGTGTTATTATTTATACAATATTCAATTAAGGAAACTGGCTTCATAGTTGGATGCAAATCATTTCGTCTTGTTTTTTCAAAATCAAGGACTGTTGATTGCTTGCGATCTGATGCCCATAAATGCCCTGCCCCTTCTTTCCAGCCATATAAGCAAGGCTCGTGCTTCCAGTGATAATCAGAACGCCCCATTACAATTGAGGGTTTATTCCATATAAGACAAGACCTTACTTTTTGACCGCCATCAATAACAGCCCCTCTAAAATTATAACCTTCTAGGTCAGCGTGCCAGATATAAAAACTAGCACCAGCCTTCATTACAGAAAAGGCTGCTGTAAATGCATCTCTTAGAAAGAGCCTAAAATCCGCGTCTTTCATACTGTCGTTCTTTATTTTTTGCCCATCAGAGCCTTCATAATCGACATTATAAGGTGGGTCTGTTACAAGTTGGTCAGCCTTTGCGCCCCCCATCAACTTTTCAACATCGGTTATATCGGTGGAATCCCCACACATTACCCGGTGCATACCCAAAACCCATATGTCACCGCGCTTCGATTGCGGGTTAACTTCAAGCGGCGGCACTGCGTCCTCGTCGGTTAAGCCTTCCTCTAGCTGCATGGGGAATAATTTAGGGTCGAACCCAATATCTAATAAATCCTCTATTTCAAAATGATTGGCCAAAATATCGAAGTCAAAATCGCCGAAGCTTAAGTTGTCGCTGGCCACAATGCGCTTAATTTGCTGCTCATCCAAGGCCGAAGGCGCAACCATTACGTTAATTACAAAATCCCCGCCGACAAGGTCAATCATCGCCTTAAGCCGCTGATGCCCGGCTAGGATTATATTATCCTGCGTAATATTGACGGGGTTTCTAAACCCTTGTTCTTTAATGTTTTTCTTAAGCTGATTAAATGCCGCCTCGGTTATCTGGCGGGGGTTAAATTCATAAGCCTTTAGCTCAGATAATTTGCGGGTCTGCGGTAGCCAATTCTCAACCATTCAAAAATGATACCTTTAAGTTTCGGAATCCACAACAATTATTTGTGGGACGTGGAATTATGTGATCTATAAAGTAAAAGTCTATAGCTCAGAAATTCGGCATAAAAAAAACTTTCGAATATCTTTGACAAGAAATCCCTATATATATCAATGCACAAAAAGGCGCGTGGTTAATCTACTGACAAAATCCTAAAACTATGGGTGGGGTTTACCCGAACGGGTGGGATAGTTCCGGCTAAATCGTGAAGGGTTATCGGTGAAAGGGTGGGAGGGTTATTTTATAAAGTTTATGTCGGCTCGCAGCAAGGAGGTTGAGTTGCAGACAAACTTCGACTGCGAGCCTAATTCCATAAAACGCTTGTACCGTCTTATATTAACTTATTCCTGCCCACTGTTGCAAGTTATTTTTATTTAAAAGGCACTACATTTGCGCCTACGTCGCCCTTGGCTTTAAGCAGCGTTGTCGGGATGGTGCGGTTAATTAACTCCCGCATATCAAGCAAGGCCTCCTCGCTTGTGGCATTTAAGGTGCAACCGACCAGCTTCCCGTCCGTGGCCACTAGAATATAGTTGCCATACATAAGCTCCAACGCGTCTTTTACAACTTGCGAGATCAACTGCCTTTCCTGACTGCCGCCTATTCTTACATCGCTTACCATGTTTACCTCTTTTTTGAGTCATTGGTGAGCGACCATGCAAGGCACAGCACCCATCCGATTAATGTCCAGCCCAGAAACAAATTTATGATTAATATCGGTATTTGGTTCAAGTGATTCCTTTCGCACGCTATCAGTGACGGCAAAAGATAAATTATTAACGATACTATTAAAATTATAAAGCCTGCAATTTCCATTTCTACTCCTTGTTATTGTTAAAGCCCACGTCTGCTGCGCTGCCGGGCAATGAGCTTCTCTTTGACCGGGTTCATGTAACAAACGAAATATCCGCCTGTTCTCATTTTGTGAATTGTTGCATCGTCGTTCTCTTTCGGATGCCGCCACGCGTTATGGTAATCAACCCCGTTAAGCGAAGCGTCGGCGCGGATAAAGCCTTTGGAATAAAGGTAGTCAACCGCCTCCTGCTGCTCGGCAAAATCCTGCCGATAGCCATACATGCTGACAGCTAAACTAGGCACAGCGCGCGGTTTCGGTTTTATTGAAGCAAGACGGTTGATGCGCTCTTTTTCCCCCGTGAAGTCCATAATAATAGCTCCCTTCATTTTTTCACCCCGTGCTTTTCATTATACTCTTTTTCAATCATAAAGTTAAGTTGAGCATTTATACTAAGCCGTGTGGTTTTCTTCTGCTCCTCCAAGAACTCTTGCAAGTACCTCGGGATCTTATAACTGCCCTGATAAATATTCATGTCAAGTTTCTTTTTCATTTCGCTCCTTTTCATACAATAAGCCATTTTTCCTTCTCCCGATCAATTAACTTAATGCAATATAAAACAATAAGTCTTTCCACAACCATTACTCCTGAGCTGTTTGTCGCCCACATTACCTCGTGTTTACTTATAGCCCCCCTAACCCCACTATATAATTCTTCTAGCCGAGCTAAAGTTTGCAAATCTTTTTTAGTGAGTCTTTTTGGCTTTTTACTTTTTTTCCTCATAATTACCTCTTTGCGTTACTTGCTATTACATACCGAATTTCATCGAGTGCGCTTTGGTAAGTGTTCTTCTGCATTGTGCTTAACAAAACGCCATTTTCGGTTAATGTTTTCTCAAGAGCAGCGGCGACACTTCTCGCCTGCGCCACACTAAATATTGGAGCTATATATTGCTTCATTTCTCGCTCCCTGCCGCTAGGCTGTAATCATGCGCACGCTCTTCTGCAATGGCTTCCAGGCGTTCTTTTAGCAATTCCTGCAAGAAGTCAGCATCGCGCCAGCGCAGGCCAATACCGCCATTGGTGATGGTGGCAAATCCCACCATTAGCACGTCACTAAAGTCGTGCGGTTCCGTGTATCGGCTAATAACATCTTCAATATTGGTATCAACTTCGCCGTTTTTGTAGATTATAAATGTTTTCATATTGCCTCCCTGGCTTTAAGCATTGCGTCTGCGATTTTATAAGATGTTGCAGCAAATTTAATATCATCTTTGAGGTTTGGATGGCTTAATAACCCAACTAAAGCCTGCCCGGCGAAATAATCACGCAAGGTCATGCCGGGTTGGTTAAAGCTCGTCATAAACTTTCTTTTCCCTTCACTCAACACAAGCTCTGGCCGAGGAAACGCTGGCGGGTTTTCTGGTTTAGTTTTCATAATTATTTAACCCCCATATCGTTGCTGGATTGGTCTGCTTTGGCGATTGCTCTTTTAGCGTCTACCAGCCAAACATCATAAACTGTTATTCCGCCATCTGCTGCGCCATCGTCTGGCTCATTGTCGACTAGGCATTTGACTAAAGCCAACAACTCATTATACATAGCCGCCTTGCGTTCCATTTCGCTCTGCTGGTTAAGTGCCATGATTGCAGCATCAACTATTAATTTCTGTCCTGGGTGCATATTATTCCTTTATTGCGTTGCTGGGTTGTGGAGGGGGTGAATCACCTAAGATTTCTGCCCGCATTTGCGCTTCATGATTATCTGCGGCAGTTTGTGCTAAATTCATCAACGCATTGAAAAACTTTTCAGGAATTGGAACTTCAACTCGCACTTCGCCAGCAGGTTTTAGTTTTACATAAACCCTCATCTTGCCATTACCGAGGTTATGGCCGTTAAACCAGATTGAATCAATGTGTGCCATTACTCCTCCCCTGCGTTGCTGGATTGCTCTGCTTTGGCGATTGCTTTTTTGTATGCCATTAAATTTGCTTTTGCCGCTGGGCCAGGGTATTTAGTCACGACTGATTCGTAAGCAGTTAACCCATCTTTAGCAAATTTCAGTAATTCGTAATAAGATTTTTCAAACTGCTCGGCCATTGTTGGCGTTCCAACGGGGCCGGAATAATCATCGTTAAAACATTTGTGCATACCCATTATTTCCTCATCTCTATTTGCAATTTTTGAAACTCGTTATCGGCCATTACGTCCATTATTTTGGCAATTAATTCATCTTCCCGGAGAACATATTTGCTAGTTGATAAGCGTTTCCATAAAATTAAATTAAATTCTCTCATTTTCATATTATTTACCTGTTGGTTATAGTCCTTATTCTTTGCTTAGTTTCTTCTTGCTCATGTTCGGAAACTCCTTCCCAAATCATGTCATAAAAATCATTTATTAGTTCTTTTAGTTTCTGAATTTCCCCCGCCGCAGCTTTGAGAGGTGTAGGGAGGGCGGCAATAGCTGCTTGCGCTAATTTATCTATGCTGTTTTCTGGCAGTAAATCGCGCAACAAAACAACGTACGGGTTAGGCGGTAAGCATCTATCATGCTGGCCGTCCTCAATCCATAGAGTAGCCCAAGCTGCCTTTACCCGTTCCAACTCCCCTTCCGGCTCGGTAGCTTTAGGAGTGGATGCGCGGGCGTTCCATGCAGCTTGCGCCCAATTATATGCTGCCCTAATCTTGGAATCTGAATTATTACCCTCATTTTTACATACAGGACATTCTAGCCAAAACAAATCATCGTCCGATTGATACCAAATTGTTTTCATTATTGGCATAGCACCGCACCCGCAAGGCGGCACGAAAATGTGCTGCTTCTTCAATAAAGTTATTTCATCTGTTGGTTTTTGATTATTAGTTTGCATATTATTCCTTTGTTGTTTTAAGTTCCATAAACTGGCCGAAGCTTTTATATCGGCTTTGCTGCTCCGGCGACATTCTGCGCCATAAGTTAAACATATATTCCCGCTGCTTGGCCTCGGGTTTTTTCAACGGATTGTGCAAAGTTTCAACTAGCATATTAATAATAACACTCCGGGCAGCCTTTGGATAGGATATACAGCCCCAGCAACACTATTGCCAGCAACACCGCGCCTATGTAGATTAATTCGTGAATTTTAAATTCCATGTTATTCCTTTGTTAAAGTTTTCATTTCTTGGCAAAATTGGTCATAACGTTCAATCATCGGGTCGCCATAGCCGCAATCATAACCCCTATGGCTAACCAAATCATCTAAATCATCACTAGTTAGATCGGCATCATAGAATAGCTCGAAAGCTTCACGCTCTGATTTAGCTTCCTGAAACGTGCGGATAACATCAAGCGTATCCGGGTCTATTTTACTGAAGGTTCCCATGTTCGGCCTCCGCTTGGTTATCGAATAGCTTTTCTATGCATGAATCGCAATATGCACCATTAGCATATTCTATAAAGCCATCACATTTGGAGTCTTTATAGCTGTTACAGCCTTGGCAAAAATAAGTTCCCATCACTTCCCCCCATCGATAAATTCAATAGGCTGGACGCTAGCCATTAGGTTGTTTAGCCCGGTTGTGTCATAGTTTTGCGCCGGGGATTGCATATAAGATTGCAATGGCTTGAAAGCCGCAATGCCTATAACGATGCCGAATATCAGTGTTAGTAAATGGTTTCTCATAAATCTCCTTGTTAATTGTTGCCTGCCTCACCAGTATAATTTAATTAAACCCGGAAGTAAAGAGAAAAATGATAAAAAATGCTATAAAATGCCTGAATATTACTTTCCCTTTGTATTTTAATAGGTTATGTGCTAAGTTAAATTATGCGTATAAGCGAATTTGAAGCAAATAAGCTATTCCCAGCCCTTTTCGATAAGGATAAGGCCGAAAACTTTAAGCTAACCCCGACAAGGAAATACCGCCGCTACGAAGAGGCTGACCGGCAAAAGGGATTTATTGCAGCAATAAGCGACTGGCGCGTGAAAGGCTTATTCAGAACCGTGCCGGGTCTGGTGCATATAAGCTGGTGCGCTATCCCACAGTTTTATTCGCCTATGAAAACCCCGCAGCAACGGCAGCAAGCAATGATCCGTGGGCAACGTAACAAGGAGTTAGGTTATCAGAAAAGCTGGCCGGATATTACTTTTATTTGGAGCTTTCAGGATAAAGGCCGGGATTTCGGATTGCTTGAAATGAAATCCGAGGGCGGTTCGCTTGATCCTGACCAGAAAAAGCTTCACGCGCAATACAAGGAGCATGGTTATTTAATTGAAGTAGCGCACACAAAAGAAGAAGGATTTAAGGCGTTAAAGAAATGGGGTCTATTGCCGCCTTGTTTTGAGGGGCAGTATGTTTAATTTAAATATTTGTCGCTCATCTCTTACTTTCCCTATTGCGCGCCTCGGCGTATAACCTGTCTCTGCGCTCTTCCAGCGTTTCATTCCTGTAGCGGTCTAATGATTCCGTCTGGCATCGGTCTTGCCAGCTCTGAGGCGTTTTAGGGCATAAGCTGCCGGAAACTAAATCCTTTGCTGCCATGAAGTTTGCGTCCTTCAACGCTTCGGGAAATCTCTTTTGGTACTCGCAGAGGTGCAGCATAATCATATTTAAACGGAATATCTCTGCGCCTTTAGTCATTTCTTCCGGGTGGTCTACCATAAATCCTCCATTAAAGTTTTTTGTGCCAAACCCAATACAACATGAATATTAGCAGTAGTAAAAATAAAGCTCCGACTATTTCGCCTAGTGTCATAATGTCCTACTATACCATATTACCGCCATAATCCCGATAAGAATAACAACCGCGGCCACGGCCTCTAATGTCAGCATGATTAACAAGGCTCTCATATCCGCACCCAGTCTTCATACCGCGTTAAAGCCTCTTTCATTTTTCTTGCCGTTTGCCAGTATTTACCTTTGTCTCCGATTTCCTTTTCGAATATCCGGCGTGCCGCTTCTAAACTTCCCGCCAGCTCATTCATAATTTCGCTCACTTCCTTGCTATGTGCCGTCAAAAACTCAAATTCCATAATAGCGTCTTTATACTTTTCCGGCTTTCGTTTTAATCTCGCGTGGCCTGTGTAGAGGTCGTCCATGCAAAATTATAACACAAAATTATTCTCGCTAACATTCCTATTCCTCCCATGCGTTGCTGGGTTGTGGAGGGGGTGGGAGGGGTTGCCAATGGGTAAAATGAGTTTTTGGTATCAAGTCATCTGTCCCTGAATTACTTTCCTGAATCCATTTATAATCATCACCATATTTATCAGTCCACGAAACTATTTTTGTTTCCCATGATTGGTATGACGCCCTGAATGTAGTTGCCAGAATCTCTGTCCCGTCCTTCGGCGCACTCTCAATTGGTTGCCATCCCCCCACATCCTGCGGTGAAGTGGCTAGGGCTACATTCCATGCGGCTTTCCAACCTATCCATTGCTCTTGGACTGCCCCATATTTATGTTGCTTATGATAACGGGCGGTAACATTATACTCCCGCTTTATCCACTTCTCAAACTCTACTTTGCGCTCGCTATTGGTCATTGGTTTGTCCTTTTTCGTTCGTAATCTTCATACCATTCCTTAATAAATAATTGCTCTCGTTCGTTCAGAATGATGGGGTTTTCGCCTATCAGTTCAGAAACTTTAACGTGAAAATATCCGGCTAATTCCTTCAAAATATTCAATTGTGGATTGCAGCTAACATCAGTTTCTATTTTCCAAATAAGAGCCTTAGAAACTCCTGTGGCTGTAGCGACTTGCTGCATACTGACTCGCCTTCGAAATCGTAGAATCTTCAAAGTATCGGCTAAATTCACACTTCCCCCTTGCTATTGATTCCGGCGAGTGCGTTGATAATTTGGGCAATTCCTTCTTCTCCAATAATTTCAATAAGTGGGTCAACATAATAATTCGGTGGGTTACATCTATCGTGCTGGCCGCTTTTAATCATTAGTCCCGCCAACTTATCCGCAAGCGCCTTATAATCCCCCTGCACCGTATCCTTTAATGGCGGGGATTGTATAGGTTGGGGCGGGAGATTGGCCTCGGTTTCAGATTCTAGTTCTTTTATATGCTCTAAAATGTCATCCTCATTATCGCCCATAGTGTCTTGATATTGATGAATGTTTGGTATAAAATCGTTTATGATATAATCCCGAAGCCGACAATATTCTTCCTCCCCCTGCGCAGTGCTTTGTGGGAGGGCGGATAGATAGGCTTGGATTGCATCACCAACCATTTTGGGCAAATCATACTCATAACGCATCATACTTCGATGGGCAGCTTGGAAGGCCTCTATTGCAGCTTCTAGCGCCTGTTCATTCAGCTTGGTTGATTCATTGGTCATTTTGTTTTCTCCGTTGCTTTTCTGAGTCCCGTTCTATTTTATCACAAGCCAAGTCTGTCCAAAAACATTCAGCCCTTATCCACCCACTCATGAATAAAAGCCTCATATGATTTAACCAAAACCCAAGCCAACACAAAGGGAATAGGACCGTGAATGTTATTAAACTTATAAGATATTTTTTTAAGCGCATCTACTTTCTCCCTAGTTTTATGATTTTAGTTTCTTCGCAAATTGCTCTGCCCCGTACTGACCTTCTACCAGCTTCGCTATTTCTGTTGCTGTGTAAATATCATCGAGGCTTTTGCCTGTTTTCTCTACAAACATCTTAATGCCTATTGAACAGGCTCCAGTAATAGCGCGGTAAATACCAACCCACTCTTTGCCGGTTGCTTTCTTAGGTATTTTACCATCAAACTTAGCCACAACTTTATAGACTAAATCTTCGCGTGCTTTAGCAATAGTTACGCCATGCGCTGAATTGCCGTTTGCGTCACTAACGATATACAAAACATCGCCTTCCTCAGTCTTCACCTTCTTAACACCCGCTCTATTGGACAAAACATAGCTAAAGATATTGTCGGTAAAATCTACTTCAACCCATTTACCTCTCTCCACAATGTACCAGCAATTAGGTTTTAGGATTTTGCCATCAACTAAATCAGCTTTGCCACCAACCGGGATTGCTTTGCTCTCCTTAATTATATATTCCGAGGCCATAAGCAGATTACCTAAATCCCCTTTAACTGCGGCTCTATAGCCTAGTGCTGCACAGGCACTGGAGTAGCCGGAGGAAGCTGCTGTGCTGGAGTAGCCGGAGGAAGCTGCTTTGCTGGAGTTGCCGGAGGAAGCTGCTGTGCTGGAGTTGCCGGAGGAAGCTGCTGT
>ERZ869929.1050-NODE-1050-length-11000-cov-11.739790_pt1 | contig 11000 bp, 12 predicted proteins | sample MGYA00579312_ERZ869929 | MGnify/ENA primary metagenome ERZ869929 (study PRJEB32216, sample SAMN09231818) | wastewater metagenome | place: USA: Maryland | collected 2016-08-09 | study: EMG produced TPA metagenomics assembly of the PRJNA472060 data set (Reclaimed...
TCTTTTCCGACTCGCGGCGCGCGGTGGCCGCCTTCGCCTCGGCGGCGCTGGCCGCCTGAGCTGCCGCCGCGGCGACCTCCGCCTCCTGGAACTTCGCTCGCTCAGAGCGCACCGCGTGCCGGTTGACGCCGCCCCAGATGAGCGCGGCCGCCAGCGCCAAGACCCACCAGCGCACGCCGCTGGCCAGCCCGAGCGCGCGCGTCCAGATCACGCCCAACCCTCGCTGCGCTGCCGCCGGCGCTGCTGCAGGATCCACCAGCCGGCGCCAACCAGGACCAGCGCGAGCAGCGCGCCAGGCGGAAGACCCAGGAAATCGGCCACAGAGCCGACGGCGCCACGGATGGCACCCAGAGCACCCCGGATCGGATCCAGGGCCGCGGTGAGCCCGCTGGCCGCCGTGCCGACCTGCTCCAGCGCCGGCGCGACCTCTGTGCCGGCGGTGATCACCCCGGCGGCCATCGTGACCACGGAGCCCTGCGCGATCGGGCTCGAGCGCAGAGATGACTCCGGCGCCACCGCCTGCGGCATGCGCTCGAGGCCGGCCTCCGGTGTCAGGTAGAGCGCCGCCTCGCGGGAGCGCCTCGAGGTCAGCCCATTCAGCACCTCGAGCTGGCCAGTGCGCGGGTTGCGGGCCTTGTTCCACAGGGAGAACGCCCGCGCCGCGGCCTGACGATTGCCGGCGTTGTGCTGGCGCAGGACCGTCGACTTGGCGAACGCCGCCAGGCCAATGTTGTAGGCCAGGAGCACGAACGCACCCAGCTCGTTGGGGGACGGTTCCACAGTGCACAGGTCACGGATGGCGCGCACGCGCTCCTCGAGGTCCTCGAGCAGCCACCTGTCCGCGTCTTCCTTCGTGCAGCGATCGCCGGGCCGGACGCCGTCAGTCTCGCCCCACCCGTTCGTCCAGATGCCGGCCGGGCAGCGGTAGGCGACCAGCGCGCACCCGCCATCGGGACCCTGCTCGTAGTCGGCCAGGATCCCCAGGGCCTCCAGCGGGATCGGCCAGGGCAGGGTGGGGTCCGGAAGCGCAAAGGTATTCATGGTTCGCTCCGATTGCCACCGTGCACATGGCGCATGTGCTTCGATGCCAGGGGCCGCGGCCGCTCCGTGCCAGCCGGCGGAGCGTAGCGCCAGCGAGAGAGGCTGAACAGAAAGAAGATCAGCACGCCGGCGGCCACCGAAGCGGTCCCCCAGGCGGAGAACTTCGTGAAGGACAGAAGAAACGCGTTGAACATGCCGAGCGCGAGCGCAGCGTGCTGGATGAAGACTCGAACCGCGGTGACGCCGCGCATCATCTTCTCGATGCGGCACGCGATCATCACGCACCCGGCCACCAGCATGGTGTCGGATGCGACCGTCGGTAGGTTGCCGAGCATCAGCTCGAACAGGATCAGCAAGACGTCGCCGCCGTTCATGGCTTCTTCTCCTGCCCTTGGAGTGCCTGCCATTTCGAGTACAGCAATCGCCCGAACGCCGCCCACTTGTCGGGTGCCGCGGAGATCAGGAAAGCCACCGGCAGCAGGAACCCGGTGAAGGATGCATCCGTGAAGTCGACCAGACGCTGCGCCAGGAACTGCGACGCCGGGACGGTCACGCCGATGCAGATGATCAGCGTGATCAGCGCGTAGACCCACGCCGGCAGCTTCGAATCCATGTCTCGCCGATAGAGCCCGACCAGCAGCCCGGCGAACCATCCGAGCAGGATCAGAGCATAGGCCGCCAGGAACTGGCCAGCACGCGGGCCCCAGAGCAAGCCTGCAACGGTCAACGTTGCTGCCCAGAGCGACAGGTCGACGTCAGGAGCGGGTGGAGGTGCGGCCATAGATGCTCCGATAGACGTAGAGGGCAAGCCAGAAGACGACGACGATGCCGACGGCTCCGAGGTCGAGATCCAGGCGCGCGCTGCAGATTGACTGCCCGACTGCCACCGGCCACGGACGCGCCATGTAGGCGAACGAGCAGAGTGCGACCTGCACCTCCTCGATCGACCACCACAAGGCCACCAGCGTGACCGGCGTCGAGCGCGGCACCAGGCTGACCACCAGCCACACCAGGGTCAGCAGCGCGAACGCCCCCAGCGCCTTGGATGCCAGACCGCGCAGCTCCGGCGGCCACGCGTCGTACAGGTAGTGCCTCGCCCCCATGACCAGGAGAAGCACCACCGCGACATCAGAGCGGTTCGCTCGGGCCACCGCCGCCACCCTGCGTCTCCTTCCGATCGACCCCGTCGCGCAGCGCGAGCGCGACCTCACTCCAGGTGCGATCGCCGCGCAGACGGCTGGCCGCGGCCCACGCTCCGAGCAGGAGCCCGAGCACGAAAGCGATCAGTGCAAGCATGAGGCTGACCTCCAGGGGTTGCGGTGGCGCGGATTATGCGCCACCACCTCCGCCAGCATCAATGAAGCAGAACAGCGAGAACGTGGCGGAGTCTTGCACCAGACCGGTCGCCGTCTCGCGGATCTCCACGAACAGGATGCGGATCGCCTGCCGGATCGAGCTGGGAGAGTTGAACTGCGAGATGAGCTCCCAGGTCCGGGCGGTGTCGAGCGTCAGCCATGAACCCGTGGTGCCGTTGAAGACGGTAGGCCCATCGCCATCCACCGCGGTGATCACGGTCGCACGGACCTCGTACAGACCCGCCAGAGTCGGCTCGATCTCGCCGTAGAGATTCCACTCGCCGCTGGCGGTCGCCGACGACGTCGAGCCGCCGGATTCCACTTCCGTCGTGAGCAGACCCGTCGGCCCCAGCGTGATGGCCACGCGCAGGTCGTTCGAGTCGACCGTGCTCGCGGTGATCGCATCGAGCTCCCGATCGAGGATGCGCGGCACCACAAGCGTGCCGCCGCCGGTGTCGATGCCGCCGGAGTCGTCCGGAAGCCCAACCGGGTCCTGGATCTCTCCCGGGCCGGGCAACAGCGCGTTGTCCGCCGTGTGCACGCGCTCGTCGTCGATGATCCCGGTGAGCTCGAACAGCTGCGCACCGGTATCCTCCACCAGACCGCCGTCGGTGATTGCCTGCACCTTCACCAGCTCGCGGGATCCGAGCAGAGGACCAAGCAGGAACTTCGGTCGCTCGCGGGTGCCGTCGTCCAGGACCAGCGTGAAGCCCGGCGCTTCCGAGAGCGTGACGTCATACGGCGTCGGGCCAGGCGTCACCCGCTGTGCGTCGGTGAGCAGCCCGTCATCCTTGATGAACGTGATGTACAGATCACCAGCGTCGAAGTTCGGGACCTCCGACAGCCCCAATACCAGGGAGCCGGAGTCGAACTCCACGACGTCGCCGGACTGCCCGTAGCCGACCTGATCGGGCATCAGCGCGACAGGCGACATGTAGGCCGGAAGCATGCCCTGCATTTCGGTGGTCCAGGACGCCACGCGCGTGCGGTAGGCCAGGTCGGCGGCCTCGTACAGGCCCTCGCGCTCGGCGTGCTTCGCGCCGACGATTCCCTCGAGACGCTTGTGCACCGGGTTGGACATGTCCGACAGTTCCACGCCCGGCATCGGGCACGCTATCTCGGTCCACTCGTTCGTCCGGTGGTCCTGGTACTCCACCACGATGCCGTCCGGCGCGTTTCGAGCACGAAGCCGCTCCGAGACGGTAATGCCAGGCTGGCAGTTCCGCGGCGTGAATGCGGTCACCGGTGCGTCGACAAACTCGTCGCGCGCGATGCTGATCACGCCGTTGCGCCGGAAGATCCGCGAGCGGCCGGCGCGCGCAATGAGCTGCGCCGCGTCCCACCCGTTGACCGTGCTGTCGAAGACGTAGTCGAACCGGTCCTGCCGGAGATCGGCCTGCTGCGCCAGGTCGTAGAAAGACTGCAGGTCGATGCGCGAGTCTGGCTTGTCCATGCCCCAGGTGCTCGAGGTCAGGAGGTCCAGCAGCCACCACACCCAATTGCGCGTGTGCTCCTCGGCATTCCAGGTCAGGTCTCCGGCCAGCGTGCGGCACTTGGCCTCCACGATCAGTCGCAGGTCGCGCGACGCGCTCTGCGAGAGCTGGCTGGTCGCGCGCATTACCACTTCAAAGTGCGCCGCGTCCGGATTGAGTGTCGCAGGCTCGGCCAGGTAGGCCCGGAGTCCGATCCAGGCGAGCTCGTGCAGCGCCGACGGGTCGGTGTCCTGAACGTCGGTGCGCACCACGCGGACCTCCACGCGGGCCGCCGACGGGAGCGTGTACTTGTCCGACCAGCGCTGCGGCGTCGCGGTGAAAGCCGTGCGCGTCTCGTTGGCCAGCGTGGTCCAGGGCCCGAGCACCTGCCCGAAGTCGTTAATCTCGCGGTACTCCACGCGCCAGGTGACCGTCAGCGCGCCGGTCTTGCCCAGACCACGCACCGCGGAGACGTCGACGCCGACGGCGCTGCAGGTCCGGCGCGCAGCGCACGCCGCGTAGCCGCCGACGAAGCGACCTGACTCGAGGGTGGCGGATGACACCTCCACCGCGGTGGTCACGTTGGCGAGGACTTCGGTCGGCTGCGTGCCGGGCGGTAGGTAGGTCGCCCGGACGACGTCGGCGAAGCGGGTGATTGGGGTGTTTCCGATCTTCGCCACGACGTCGTGGTTGCCGATGCCAACGGCGAACAGCGCGAGGAAATACTGATCGTTGTCCAGGTCCGGGTCGGCATCGGAGTCGCCCGCCCGCGGCCGGTATTCGAAGTAGGGCTGACCAGCGTAGGGCGGCGTGATCTCGCGCCGCCCGCAGACTTTCCAGATCGGCTGGTCGAGCCGGGCCTCGTTGCCCTGCACGCTGGTCGAGAACGCGTCGCCGGTGGCCTGGGGCCGCGGGATGGCCTCGGGCCCCGTCGGCGGCAGGAGAAGGTTGATCGCCGTCGAGCTGGCCAGCGCGAACAGGAATCCGGGGATGCCGCCGATGAAGCTGCCCGCGATCGCCACCGCGATCTGCAGGACGCCGCGCAGAGTGTCCCGATCCTGGGGCACATCGTGCCACTCGATGACGTCTCCAGGCTGCGTCAGGCTTTGCCAGGACTCGCGCAGCAGCCACTCGCCGTTCACGCGGCAGACCAGGATGCCAGCGTTCCTGGGGGCCAGCGAGGCGATCGGCACGCCCACCGGCACCGGCGCCATGTCGGCCGCCTTTAGGGGCTGGAGCGGCACCGGCGCGAAGCCGCTGACGGGTTGCAGGTTCACGCGCGCCTCCACAGTTCCACAGACATGCCCGCGACGGCGTCGCGCCAGTGCTCGAGCACCACCCCGACGTCGTGCGCCGCGTGGAGCACGCGGAGCCCGCCGTTGGCGCGCACCACCAGGCCGCAGTGCAGCCGGACCCGCGAGCGAAGGATCAGGATATCGCCGTCGGCCGGCGGCGTGCCTTCCGGAACCCGGTGCATCGCCGCAGCTCGAGCGCACGCGAGGATGGCCCGAGCGTTCGCCGGCGAGCTCGGCGCGGCCTCGTCGACCGCGACCTTGGCGAACAGGATGCCGTGCACGTGCAGGAACACATGGCGCACCAGGCCCCAGCAAGAGAACGCTTCTGGACCATCGCCGCCGGGATCGGCCGCGTAGGGCAAGCCCACGTAGGGCGCCACCCAGCCACTCACCGCTGCAGCCCCGGATACTGCGCGCGGCGGAACGTGATCGCCGGCACCGCAAACGCACCGTCGTCGTCGAACTGCGCGGACAGCTGCAGCGCGGAGCCGACCATGTCGATCGACGTCAGCTCAACCTCGAGCGGCGGCAGCAGCGCCGGCCCGGTCAGGTCATCGCTGGCATAGAGCCGCTCGATGATGATCCAGGGGTCGAGAGAGCCGCGCGCCGCGTCCAGGAGCGGCCGCATCATGCCGGCGAGGTCGGGACGGGACAGCGTGATCTTCGGCGACTCCGGCTGGTCGGATTCCTCCGGCCTGGTCACGTTCATGGGGCAGGACAGGAACTCCACTTCGGTGTTCGCGTTGCGCGCTGCCGCGACCTCGATGGTCGCCAGGAGGTCGGCGTTGTCGTTCACGAAGTAGACCGGCGACACCAGCGTCGGATGCCAGAGCTCGTAGCAGTAGATCATCTGCCGCGTGATCGGTGCGACTGCTGCAGCTTCCTGCAGGGCCTGAGCGAGCGTCACCCCGCGGCGAACGATGTCTGGCATGGATCAGGCCCAGGTGATGCCGATGGAGTTTTCGCCGAACACGGCCGGTTGTCCGCCGGCGACGATCGACCTCGGCGTGGTCAGCGCCCGCCAGAACATCAGGTTGCCCGCCACCGCAGCGTCGAGCAGCTCGCCGTGCGTCGCCACGCCCTGGTTCGCCGTCGGGTCCGGAAAGAACGCCGCCGCCTGATTGGCGATTCGACCGTCGGTGCCGGAGCTCGGATCGGTGGTCAGGCCGCCTTGCGTCGGCGTCCAGCCTGCAAGCGTTGACGGAATCGCCACGCGCGCATAGCCACCGACACCCGGCTCGAGCCCGAGGGCGGCGTTGGTCGGCGCGGTGGTCGTGTAGGCCGCGTAGAGGTTGGAGGGCCAGACGTACGCCTCATCGCGCCAGATCAGGTCGATCAGGCGGTTGGAGAGGTAGTCCGACATGCCGCCGGAGACGCCGAAGTCGAAGATGATGGTCCCTGGATCGAAAGAGAGCGCCTCGCCCTCCAGGACGGTGCGCGGATCCATGTCAGCCCACGCAAACAGGTTTGCGCCATTAAACAGACCCACCGCGATCGCGGGCCCGCTCCAGCCGCCAGCGCCGGCGACTCCGAAGTCGATGAACTCGTTATTCGAGGTTCGGTGAGAGGTCCCCGAGCTGGCCAACGTCGTGCCGGCGCCCTGCGTGCCAGCCCACTCTGTCAAGCTGCGCGGAGAGGTCTGGCCAGCGTAACTCGTACCGGTCACCTTCGTGTGCGCGGAGTCGGTCACCGCCGTCAGCAAGTGCACGGTCCAGTTTCCCGCGAGCGTGAGTCCCTCGCCGCGAGCCATGTCCGCGAGCAAGTTCTCAGCGTAGTCGGTGAGATGCGACATCAGGCCCCCTGAACATTCCAGGCAGTGTAGCCAACGGGGACGCCATACGAGAACCGGTCAGTGCCCGTGCGGATCGCGCACGAATAGGCGGCCTCGATGTTGTCCCCGAAGAAAGAGAGCCAGTGGTCGCCCGGCGTCACTGCATAGCCGCCGGTCGCCGTTGCCGGATCGGAGCCACCAAACCAGGCGCCATTCTTGCCGAAGTACACAGCGCCGTTGAACGCGTCCAGCGCGATCATGACGACGTCGCCAGAGGTCAGGGCCCCCACGTTGTCGACCACCGCGCCGTCCACAACGACGTCGCCTCCGAGGTCGACCGCTGCGCCCGTCGATCCGCTTCCTGGATTGTTGCGCGAGACGCCGACCTGGACCGCCGAGGCGCCGCCTTCGTAAGCGTCGAACGTTGGGACCAGCTCGGCGTAGTACAGCCCGTCGCCCAAAGCCGACTCCGCTGCTTCCACAGACACCACGGTCGCCGGAGAACTGAAGGTCGCCGTGAAGTCGCCGTTCGTGTAGATCACGGTGCCCAGCTCGTTGGCGCTGTTCCACGGGTTCGATGGCGGGCCGGCGTTGGGCCCATCGATCACGGTCAAGCCGCGCCCGCGCTGCTCGAGCACGCCCTCGATTCGCCAGCGACCGCCGGGCACGAAGCGCCAGCGAGGCTGCTGGATGAAGCGGAAGACAGCAGGCACGCTGCCCTGCGGGAGCGGCCAGGTCGCGTTAAACCATGCGCCGCCCTCGTAGATATCGACCTTCCACCACTCCTGAAAGATGGCCGCCTCCACGGGAGAGAGCGGCGGCCAGGTGGCGCGGACCACCGCCAGGCGATCTGTCGAGAGCGCACGCGCGTCGCGCGGCCGGTCGCCGTTCGAGAGCTGCGCACGGTCGAACGGCGTGACGTTCGCCGTCTGCGGTACCGGCAGGGTGATCGGGTAGTCGGTGGCCATTTCAGGAGGTCTCGTCCACGAAGCCGTCGAGCGCGACGTCGATCTCCATCGCAAGGTCAGCCGGCACGTAGGGTGCCGCCGTGCCGAGCAGCGGCGCCCGGATCTCCATCGCCAGGGAGCTGAGGTCCGGGCCCGTCTCGAAGGGGCCCTCGATCAGGTAGATGCGCCCGGACACCCGGCCACGGGACAGGTTGAGCATTTCGGTCTGGAACTGCACCCAGCGCGCGGTCCACCAGGTGAGCAGCGGCCAGACCTGGGTCGCCGGGTCGATGCCCTGCGAGGCCACGCGCGCAGAGAACAGCTTCGTGCCGGCCTCCAGCGTGCCCTCGTACCACTCGTAGACCGCGAGCATCGCCGGCGCCTCGAGGAACCACTCGACGTTCACCATGCGCTCCGGCTGGCTTCGCACCACGCGCGGCCGGCTGTGCCCGGTTTGCATCTGCACCTGCACGTAGCGCGACAGATGCTCGATCTCGTGCCCGTCGGCCAGAAACACTGGCGCCTCGGGCGGAGCGATGATGCCAGGCAGGGCCATGTCAGACGCCGCCGCGCCGCGGCAGCCCGCGATTCAGGGAGAGGCCCGCGGACTTCAGCGCCACCGCCGTCGAGCCGGTGCGAGACGAGATGCGGCGATCTACCTCCCGCACCGCAGCATCGATCACGAACCGGACGTCGCCATTCGACTGGCGCTGCTCCTGGATCCGCGCGCCGTGGTTCTCGATGATCGTCCGCGGCGCGGCGGAACCACCCAGCATGCTGTTCGGGATCACCCGGCCGCTGGTCGACGGCTTGAACAGCTCCGGCCCCTTCTCACCCACCAGGATGGCGCCAAACGGATTCGGATTGGCATCGCCGCCGCCGGCGCGGCGAGCGCGGATCTGTTCTCCCGTCTGCGACTCTGGAGAGCCTCCCGAAACGATGCCTACGCCGCCGCCGGTGAAAGCAGACACGGCCGCTCCGATCAGCTGCCCAATCAACTCGTTGCCGCCAGCGGCAACCGGCTCGATCAGGGGCCGCAGCACGGTCTTGGCGAACTGCGCCTTCAGCTCGTTGATGAAGATAGTCGTGAGGTCCGACCCCTTGCGGTAGCCGTCCAGGATGCCCTGCTCGATGGAGTCGGACAGCGTCGACGAAGCCTTACTGCCGGTCTTGGCCAGCGCCTCATCGTTCCGATTCTCGAGCGTGCGTCCGATCTTCTTCCCGATCAGCTCCTCGCGCTCGCGCAGCGCGGCGATCTCGGCCTCGAGCACCTGCAGCGTTTCATCGGCCGCGCCGTTGGCGGCCCGGCGTGCGAGCTCCTCCTCCTTCAGCGCGCGCAAGCTGCTGATGCGCGCCCGTTCCACTCCGAGGATGCCGAGCTCGTCCAGGCCAATGAGCGAGATCTCCTTAGCCAGCTCCTTGTTGCCTTCCACCAGCGCGTCCAGGTTGTCGAGCTCGGCTTTCGCACGCGCGGAGAGCGCGCCGACCTCCGCCGTGCGCAGCTCGATGGCGATACGCGCTTGGTCGTTGGCCTTGGCCTGCTCGAGGATGGAGCGCTCCAGCGCCGGCGTGATCCCCTTAAGCCGCTTCGCCTGGATCTCGTTGAGCGCCTTCTCGTAGTCGGTCAGCTTCTGCACCTGCTCGCCGGACTTCTGCAGCGTCTCCAGGTACTTCTGCGCCTCGCTCTGCTTGTCGCCGCCGGCGCCTTTCTTCTTCTGGGTGCCGTCGAATTCAATGCGAGGCTTGCGCGCCAAGCGTGCCGTCTCGGCCGCCGACTGATTCGTGCCGTCGCCAGCGGCGGTGGCGGCGACCGCGCGCAGCCTGGCCAGCCGCTGAGAGAACAGCTCGGGAGAGAGCACGCGCTCGAGGTCCTGGCGGGCCTCCTCCGCAATGGTCTTCACGAGCTCGGACTCGCCGGAGAGCTGCGCTCGAGCAGCGGCCACGCCGGAGCCGATGTAGATCCCCAGTGCCTGGAAGATCCGGGTCACGCCTTGCGCAGAGTCCACGACGAAGGACAGAGCCGTGACAGCGGTCTCCGCAAACTCCTTGATCGGCGAATCGCCGGCCAGCTTCTTACCGGCGGAGTCCACGCCGACCAGCTCGCGGAACAGCTCGCCGGCGGTTGCCGATAGGTCGTTGAGCGCCGGAATGACGTCGGTCGCCGCGACCTGCGCATAGGCCTTGAGCGTGGCGGAGAGCTTCGCCTGGCGATCGGCGTAGGCGTCCGCCAGCTCGATCTGCGCCTGGGTCAGGATGACGGTCCGGCCGCCGGCCTCGTCAAGGGCCTTGAAGACCTTCAGCTGCTCAGCGCCGGCCTTGCCGAACAGCGCGAGCGCCACGGCAGACTTCTCCGGGCCATCGGCAAAGCTGTTGAACGCCTTGGACAGCGCGTCGATCTGCTCTACCGGGTTGAGCTTCTTAAAGTCGGCGATCGGGATGCCCAGAGCCGTCAGCGCGGCGCCGGCGGCCTTCGACTCGTCGTCGACACCCGACAGGTTCTTGGTGAGCTTGATGGCGGCCGCGGCGATGGAGTCGATCTCCACGCCGGCGGTCGCCGCGACCACCGCGAGCGAGGCGAGCTCCTCCGCGCTGGCGCCGGTCTCCTCCTCAAGGTCCTTGAACTTGGCCGCGCCCTGGACCAGCGAATCGAACGACAGCGCGATGCCAGCGGCGGCCAGCGCTCCGACCAGCTGGCCCTTAATGGAACCGGCCGTGGAGACGACGTCCTTCTGGAACTGCTTCAGCTGCTTTGACGCCCGAGCCGTATCGGTCGTGAAGCTGCCGGTTCGCATCAGGAGGTCGACGACGATCGAACCTGCGCTCATTCCTTACCCCCTGCCTGGTGGCTTGATGCCGAACGCCGCAAACGTGTTCAGGTCGGCCTGAGTGTACGTACCCTCGCGGCCTTCCGAGGCCGGCTCCGGCGAGAGCCAGTCCAGGCGCGCCTTCACGCCGGCACCGAAAGCATCCTGCTCCAGGTGGGAGCTCGATGCCGAGATCAGCGCCGCCGGCCGGTGGTAGCGGTGCCGATCATCGAACGGGAACAGCCTGTGGAATTCGATCCAGGAGACGAACTCCTGCTGCGTCATCCGGGCTTTCCACTCCTCGACCGTGCGGCC
>ERZ869929.1051-NODE-1051-length-10994-cov-4.745863_pt1 | contig 10994 bp, 10 predicted proteins | sample MGYA00579312_ERZ869929 | MGnify/ENA primary metagenome ERZ869929 (study PRJEB32216, sample SAMN09231818) | wastewater metagenome | place: USA: Maryland | collected 2016-08-09 | study: EMG produced TPA metagenomics assembly of the PRJNA472060 data set (Reclaimed...
GTGCTATTGGCGCTCATTGTCCAACTCGCGTAACCGTTGATCGTTTCTGTTCCGTCGCCGTCTACGATGACACCCGCCGCCGTTGCGCTGATGATGTACTCGCGGCCCGTAATGCCAACCGCAGTTGGGAGCGTCTGAGTACAAGCCGCCGTTACCTTGACCCAATGATGGGCCGAGGTAAGCGTGAGATTGATCGCGGTGGTCGCATACGCGCCTTCTTGCGCGGCGTTGACGATCGTCCGAGCTGCTACGCCGTCAGCCTCAACCGTGACGCCCAATCGTTGCGCGGTATCGTAGGCGTAGAGTTTCAGCGCGGCTTTGCGACTCGCGTGTGTCGCATCAGTCCACAGCGTCGAGATTTGCGCCTGTGTCTGTGCATTGGTGGTCGAACTTTTCGCCGCGTAGGTCAGGCTTACGCCGTCGCCATTCGCCCCACTGCCGAGGCCAGTCAAGCCTAGAATGGTAGACACACCAGCCGCCGTATCATTGCGCGTGGCTTGAATGATGGGCGATGCTGCCGCTAATGTGGTATAGCCCGTGAAGGTCGCAAGAATTGAATCGGCGTTGTGTGTGAATTTGAGAGTACCGCCTGACGTCAGAATTGCGTGATTAGTTGTAGTCGATCCAGATTGAGCAGATACTTCAACGCCAGCGGAACTGCCTATACCTGACGCGCCTTGATTGGCAATAAACACACCGCGTGCTGTACCAATAGATCCAGCGCCAGAGTTTACAGGTGTGTCTATATAAATTGCGTTTGCAACTGTAATAACGCCGCTTGATGTGTTTCTAACATTCCCGTACACGCCTGAAAAATTAGTAGCAGTTGCCGATCCGCCGTATGCTGTTATGAATGACAACGCCGCGCAGATTGTAGAGTAGTTGAACGATCCAGACAGCGTTAGCCTTTGCTCTATCCCTACCTGAGCCGTAGAAATCGCACCGCCATTTGAAACTGTCAATGCGGATTCTATCGCCTTATATCCCGTGCCTGTCGTGATGCCGCTAAATGTTTTTGATATTTTCGAAGCACTTGAAGCCGATGGCGCTACACCAACTCCTATAAATCCAACTTGTGCGCTATTAGTGACAACTAAGGCCGTGCCAGCAGCCGAAAAGGTATTTACTCCGCTAAATGTCTGAGGATCAAGACCGATTAGCGCAGCCGTCCCGGTCGCCGGCACAGTCAGCGTGTAAGCCCCAGCGCTATCCAGCGTCAACACGCCCGCGCCTGATTTGATCAGCGTTGACGCTTGTAATGTGTTTGTAGCAGACCACTCTGCTAAACGTGTCGCCGTGCCTGTGCCAGATGGGATCGTGCCGTCTATATCAGGGAATGTATAACGCCGGTCTGCCGTTAGGTTCGCTGGCGATAGGGATAGCGTGAAGTTACCCGTCGCTGCGTTCGGATCGAGCGCAATGCCAGCGGTTGTAGCGGGCTTGCTCGTCACCGTGCTGAGTGTTGACAACGCGCCCGCGCTAGTCAGCGTCAGCACGTCGCCAGCCGTGGCAGGATATTTGTAGAAGCGCAGCACAGTATCGCTCTGGCTATACATCGCCCACTGCTGCACACCGTTTGCCGAAATCTGAAATTGACCACTCGTTGTGCCGTCAGCGCGAACGCCTGTAAACTGTCCGCCCTTAACTTGCAGGCCGTCAGTCTCGTATAGCGTCATGGTGGTCGTCGGCGTGTCTCCTTGCCCAACGGCAAACTCCATCGGCAGGGCAGAGGCCGGGGCAGTGGCGCGGGAGATTATTTTATTGCCGCCCGTGCCTGAGCGTATCTCGAAATAGCGCCCGCTCGTGGCGGTCTCGAATAACTCGATGCTAGTGCCAACTGCAAACAGGCCAACACCCTTCGGGATGAGCGTCAGCGTTGCGCGTTGATCGGTTGCGCCTCCGCTGGCCGTTGCCCACTCACGCAGAATACCGTTGGTGTCGATGTCGATATAGCGTGTTAGCGCAAAGCCGCTGGGCGTGTCGCTGTGAATGATGTCATTCGATATCTCAAGCGCACCCGTTACCGGGTCGTTGGTCGCATCGAGGCGCAGATACTTTGTATCGAATCCGTTAGCGTAGTCAATCGAGATCACGCCCGCCGCGCTGTTGAAGTCTGCCGCCGTAAATGCTGCCGCGCCCTTCGTTGCGCCGTCTGCAACCGCATCGTTGATCGTGATGTTGTTGATCGTGCGAACTAATGGAGAGGCAAATGTCAACGGGTCGCCAGCCCCACCGCTACCACCACCACCGCCGCCCGCAGATGATACACTAGGTTTTCCGACCGTCACGGCTTGCGCGGTTACTTGCGCGCCGTTGTCAAACATCGAGGTGCTGGTATCGGTCGCCTGCCTTGCAATGTTTGATACTTCCACCGTTGCAGAAGTTGAACCATCGGCGTTAAACGTGCGGGTGATATTGATGACGTTTAACGCCTCGTTGATGTCAACCCACTTAACCGCCGCACCGTCACGGGTTACAACGCCGCGATAGATGATCTGCACGGTGTCGCCAACGCGCAACGACTCAGGGCAATTCAGCACTGACACCGCATAACTAACCTGCGGTATCTTGTGCATTTGCAGATAGTTATAGGCGCGTTCATAGAGTTGACTCGCCGCAAATTCAAACGCATCAGTACCGAGATCGGTTAGCGTGACATCGGTAAAGATGAGAGTTGCTTCATGCGGATCATCAGCCCATGCCGTATCATCTTGTATGTATAGTTGCGGGTTGCTGATTAACGTCGCCGGGAATGATGTGGGCGGGTTGGGGATGGTAGGCGAGCCGCGCACAACGATACTCGTGCCGCTCTCGATGTCCTTGATCACCATGTCGTAGCCGAGCCCCAGCGTTAGATCGTCTTTGTCGTAGCACCAAAAGACCTGATTAACTGGCTCTTCGTAAAACCCGCTTGAATCAGCGACGGTATAACGCGCATTGGCTACGCCGAACGCATCTTCTACCGCGCTGATGGTTGTCTCTGCCCCACGCACTCCCGCCTTTGCTTTGATATTAGCCCAGCGTGAATCTCCCGGTGTGAGATGGAATAAAGACACCTTAGCGCGGTTTGTGTCGCCGCCATCTTCTCCGGCGCCCCACGGGATGATCCGATTGACCACAGGCCCGCGATCGCTGGTAATCTGCAATGAGCCAATAATAGCGATGCTGGTATTTGCGTCTTGCGCCCGTAGCGCGTGATCGACATTCGTAAAGCGGATCGTCGATGCCGTGCCGAACGCGCCGAAGTCAAACGTGCGAAAAGTTGAGCCGAGCCGAAAATGCTTGCCAGTGGTCTGCGCTATCTTATACAGCGCGGATAATCGGCTATCCCCATCGAAGCGATAGTACAGATTGCCAAGCGCCGCGTCAATCGTGCCAGTTGACCACGGTGTATCTGCTACCAACTCAGGCAGTACAATCGTGTTGATGTCCTTGTCATCATAGAAGCACCACCAACCCATAGAGTAATGCGCCAACTCGCGCAGCATGTCAGCGCCCGTTACCGTTCGCACAGGCTGATCGGTTGCCGCGTCGATAACGTCCTTGTCGATAATGCCATAGCGCAATGCGCCAGAGGCGAAGCGCACCCGGAAGCGATCGGCAGTCGCAATTAATGTCGCGGCTTTGGTGTCCGTGGCAGGCACAGAAAATGAAACCTCGCCCGCCTCGTCCAGACGTTCATTGACTGACACGCTCAAGACGTTGTGTAGCGGCCCGCTGCCGATCGGGTTGTTCGATGAATCTAGCAGGTCAATGACGTAACTTTGATCGCTCATAGGTAGGTATCATACCAAGCAATATCAAGAAACCAACTCGCGGTCGTTCCTGTCGTTGAGACGGTCAGCGAGTTTGCTCCCGGCTCTAGTTGCATCCAGTTCTGTTGATTGGCCCCATAGGTCAAGCCAGAATATGCGCCTGTCCCGTTGTTGGTGACTACCCACGCCGCCGAGTTGATGAATAGATAATTACCGCTCGCCACGGCCCCGGTATAGGTAAAAGTATTACTGTTTGTCGTGTTGGTGATAACAACTGTTGCCAAACTGCCAACGCCTCCGGCTAATAGTGTAAATTGTAAATAGGCCGGAAGCGTCCCTAAATTTGTCAACACATACGGCGAGCCCGTCGCCTCTGTAATTGTCCCAGAGGCTCTAAGGGTATCACCATACCATAGCCCCTCGCGGGCGAAAAACTCAACCGAAGCCGGGAGTGCGTACACCGCGTTTACCTGCTCTGCGGCTTTAGCGTTTGTACACTTAGCATAACACCACCGCTTCGTAGCGCCATCGCGCTCAAGCGCCCATAACTTGCGTTCAGGTTGCGCGGCGGTGTAATATTTCAATGCGCTAACTGCGCGCTCAACTCCGGCAAATGATACCTTGCGCGTGATCGTGTAAGTTGTTCCGCTTACGTCTGCGCCAGAGTTTACATTGAGAGTTAAAGATAAATTACTGGCAATGCTGATCACCGTTCCGCCGCTAAATGCTCCGACAAGCGTCAGCGTATCTCCCACCGCAACATCATATAGAAAATAAGTTCCGACGCCCGTGACAACTGCCGAACCGTTTGTAACTGACACAGTGCCAATACCGGAAACCGATCCAGTATTGATCAGGCTAAACGACTTGCGGATCACCATCGGCCCGATCGGGTAGTTATCCGAGCCGTAGAAGTCAAACGCGCCCGACATGCCGCCCACTCGCGCCGATACCGAAGGCCGCGAGATGTCCCAATCATCAACCACGTTATTGCGCGGGAACACGTAGGCCGTCGAATAGGTGTCACCGAAGCGATCGATAATCATGCTATCAGCCCCCGTGAGCGCATCTTGTTTAGAATCTCATCACCCGCTTGACGTGGCGTGAAGTCTTTCGAGATTGACCCGATGTTGATCACGACGCTGCTGTTAGTCGTGTTGCGTGTCTGCTGGTTGACCGGTGTCACCTGCACCCGTTCGCCGGATGACGCCATGCCGATCGGGTAGTTCTCATTGTAGCCGGGCGGGACAATAAAGTTTGCGCCCGTTGCGTTTTGCGGCCCACTCTGCTGCCCTGCGTTCAAATCAACTTCACCGCCCACGCGCCCCGCCTGCCCGCCTGTCTGCGTTCGCAGTTCAACCGTGACGACTTTCAGATCAGGCAATAGTCCAATCGACACGCCGAGCGCGTTAAGTTGTTCGGTGTATTGGAGCAGGCTGATATAACCCTTGTCGTATTGCTCTTTAATCGCCCGTGCGCTGGTCACTTGCGCCGCTGTTTTCTCATCGACAAGCCCCATCGCCCGCGCAACTTGCAAAGCCGCCGTTGCGTCAAGTCCTTCGGCGGCAATCTTAAATAGTGTTTCTCGCGTAAGGATCTGCGTTGAAACGATCAATGCATCAGTCGCTAATTTGTAATCATCGTTTGCAGCGTTCGCTATACGAGTCGCATCGGCGTAGGCCAACATACCATCTTTGGAGCCGACGAGATTGACGGTGAACTCCTTGATCGCCGCTGTCTCTGCACGAATGCGCTTTTCGTTGTCGGTTTGTCCTAGACTCTGCCGTAAGCGTAGGTACTCAGTCAGTGCCTTCGATGCTTCCTCAACCGCCTTGCTATTCGCGCCCTGCGTGACGGTTAAGATTGCTATAGCCTGCGTGTACTTATTCTCTACTTCATCAGCCGCGCCTACACCTTCGGTCAAATATCCGAATGCGTCAGCCGCGTCATTCAGCACAGGTATAAGCGCGTTGCCTACTTTCATTTTGAGCGCCGTTACTTTGTCGCCCAAGTTATCCATGTTGATTTCCAACTCGCGGGTCGCTTTGCTATTCGCCTCAGTGACGAGCAACGCTTCATCTTGCGCCGCCGCCGCCTCGCGGATCGCCTGCCCGCCTTCTTTCAGCATCGGCGTCAGCGCGGCCCAGTTGCGCCCGAATACTTCGGTCAACTTTGCGGCGCGTTCGGTCGGGTCGCTGATCGAGTTGTACAGATCGGCCATGCGCGCCAGCGTGTCAATGTTGGGCTTCATGCCTTTTTTAACTGCCATCTGTAGCGCGGTCGTTACCGCTTCTTGTGATACGGTGAAATCGTCGGCAGTCTGCACGATGCGCGAAGTTTCCTCAGTGGTCAAGGCGAGGTTCTGTGCCAACTCGCGGATAGACTTGTTGTAGTCCATCGTTTCTTTGATGCTATCACCCATCGCGGCAGTAACCGCAGCGATACCACCGAGCGCCGCGCCCTTCGCAATGTTGCCCATCTTCTGCATTTGCGCCGAATGCTCTTTAGCTGCAAGCGCAGATTTCTTTTCGGCGTCGGTCATCTTATCAACCGCCGCTTTAGCCTCTTTCAGTTCTTGGCTGTATTGGTCTTGCGCTATGATGCGGAGTACAATATCTTCGCTCATTCGTCACCACCCGCCGCCATTGCAGCGCGGTTAAGCAATCTGTTTTCAGCGGGATACTTGCCCGCCCACTCTGCCCAATTCGTCGCGCCGCTTTCGTCACGGTATGCGGCCCGTGAAGCGAAAGCGCGGTAGACGTTGCCCGCCAGTGTAACGCGCCTGATCAGCCCCGCCGCTACATTCTGCCCAAGCACCGCTACCGCGCCCATGTCCTCACAGCGCCACGCAATTTCTAAATCAAGCGGCACAGGCCCGTGCCCGTTGCTTTCGGCGTAGGCGTAGGCCCGCGCCATCACTCGTCTTTTTTTTCGGGCGTGTCATCCTCGCCAGCATAGAGCGAGGCGACTACACCGCATAGCCACGCGATAAGCAACACCGATTGCACACGCGGGGTAGCCGGGAACAACTCAGCCGTGATACGCTCAGGCAAGCCGTCAAGATGCCATTCATTGACGAGCGCACACAACGCCGTGACGATGTGTTGAGCCGTGCGCGGGTTAGCCGCTGCCGCGTCCCATGTCAACGCCTGATCACCGTTAGCTTCGATCATGGCGTCGATTGCATCCTGCCAGATCAACAGTTGCGAATAGTTGAGCGCGTCAGGCAGTACCACATGCCCCGGCCAGCGTTTGATATATTGCGGCGTGTCGTGGCGCATAGGCTACGTCAGAATCGCAGTTCCCCAAGCGGGGGTGCTGCCGGGATACGGCACAAAGCGGGCGCTGTACTTCTCACCCTCAACGGCGTACTTCGTGCAGAGATAGCCCTGCGTGGCAGACGGCGCGACGATACCGAACACCGGATCGCCCGTGGCCCAATAGCCGCGAATGCCGAACATCACAGCGAGGCCAAGCGGCGTCCCCAATCCAGCGATCGGATTCAAGATCGTATGCGAACCGCTCAACGTCGGTGCCGCGCCACTTGCCGCAAGCGCAGCCGCCACCGAGTTGTCAAACGGCCCGGTGATATCAATGACAGCATCGGGGTGATTGCTCAGATAACCCTTGACTGCATCCTGATAAGCCGTCACGTCAACTTCATCGTAGACGAAGCCAACGGGCGAGATCGAATCGACCGGAATCTCACGCGGTGTGCCGCCGCTGTCATCAATTGCGAACCGCGTCCACTTCGTAACTGTACGCCCTGTTGCCATGTTTAACTCCTATGCTCTGTGGAATGATAAAACAAACGAAACGCTTGTTGCCGTGCCGAGTACAATCTGCCAGCGCAGATAACGCCGCACTGTTGCGCTTGCGCCGATTGCCACGATGCCGCTAACGCCTGCCGTCACCGTGATTACGCCCGTGGTCGCACTGGCTAGATCAGAGAACGACGCATCATCGGCATTGGTCGCGCTGTCCTGCACTTTGAGCGTTGCCGTGTGAGCCGCGTTCGACGAGGCCAGCACTTGATACACCATGTAGCCGCCGCGTGTAGTGGCTGCTGCCGCATCGTTGTCTACACCTACCGCAGCGTTGACGCCTGTCTCTGCTCCGCTTGCGTGTAGCAACTGCCCAAAGCCCTTGCCATAGCCGAGCGATGTTGCATCGCCAGCCCAGCCCGCGAACGGGATAGAGACAACCACCGCGCCGCCATCGTCAACCGCGCTATATCCTGATTGCGTAAACTGCCCGCCGAAGCACACGTCACCCGCGACAGGCGCGGCCCGCATCCCGATCGCTACCAATGCCGTGCGCTTCACGCCAGCACCATTGACGAGCGCATGTAAGCCAGTCGTCGCCGTGTTGTCAAAGACCGCGTTGTACTCGCCTAGCGTCACCTGCGGATGGTTTGGCAGATACCCCTTAACCGTGTCAGTCCATGACGTCAATTCAGGAGTGTCATGCTCAACCGTCAACGGCCCAACGCTGCGCGAATAGCCAGATAGATCGTAGCCATCGACGTACATGCGGTAATGTGTTGTAACTGTTCGCCCTGTGATTTATGGCACTCCATCAACGTATTCTTTGACTAGCACGACAAGCCGCGCCCCGTGGTAGCCCGTGCCTCGCGGGTCGTTTACAATGACGTTGATCGTGGCGTTCTGTAGCACCATATCCACATTCAGATCGCCCGGTGTATCGTTCTTTATCAACGCCGTCGCAACCGTGCTGATTGCCGTTGCCACACCCGGCGCAATGTCACGTACCCCGCGCCCCTCACCTTGATCGTAGCAGGCCAGCACATACGGTATCGTGTACAGAATCGTTTGACGCGCCGTTGTGCCGCTGCCGAATGAATCGCGCTGTACCCGCTGAATCGTCACGGGCTGGTACAGATCAGGCGCAAGAATCGGGAACTGCCGAGCGTCGAAGTCATCCTGAATCGTGCCGTAATCTTTGACCACGATCCCGCTCATGCTCAGTGTGGCGATGAAGGCTGTCACGGTCGCAAGATTGAAAGCCATTACCAGCCCTTCCTCATGATCGTTTCCAACACAAGCCGCGTCGTGGCCGGAACATCGTCAGGCGTTACCACCACACCCGCGCCCGTGAGCGTAACCTGCCCGGTCGGGTTGCTGCCGTAGCGATTGTTATACGCACTCAGTACGATGTCACGACAAGCGCGATTGATCTCGCCCTGCCAGCGCCACACATACACGTTAGCGTTGATTAGATGCGTAGCCGCCGTGCTTCCATTCCAACCGCGCTCAACAGTCACGGTGTTGGTCGATACACTCACGACGAGCATATACTCTGAATCGATCTTGATGATCTGCCCGCCGCTGAACGGTGTACCGCTCGTTGCTGTAAACGTGGTAGCCGTAGTGGTAGCAATCGCCGCGCCGAGCGTGGTTGCCAGCCGCCATGCTAGAGCGTAGTTGGTATGATAGCCCCACACACCAGCGATACTCAACGCGCCCACGTAATCGCCATCTACCGATGAAGTCCAACTAATCGACGCGCTAGGCTTTAGGCGGATAGCCCAATACGGCGTATCATTCAGCGGCGATGTCGTGTATTGTGCCGAGGTGACTACAACCGTATCGCCATTCGTTACCGTGGTCGCTTCCAGTAGATCAGCATCAAGCCGCAATTCGTAGCCGCCAGGTACATCGTGCAGGCGCGTTTGTATGCGCGGGTAGAACCAGCGGCCCGTCATCTCGTCAATCAGGCGCGAGGTATTTTCGATCAGCGCCTCGATGAATGTGTCATCCGCCGCATCGGTTGACGTGATCTGCTTGTTGCTCTTGACTTCTGCAAGCGTGGCATAGCCGTTGATGATGGACATACTACCTCAGATATACGATGACTAGCCCGCCCTTAGCGTCGCCAGCCGCCGCAACGTTTAGCGTCAACTTCTGCCCGCTAACTGCCGTCAATCCATCGGCGTGGGTCTTGACGACTGTGGCGCTGTTGCTCAGATCAGCACCGAGGCCCGCTAGTACATCGTTTCCATCTGGGTCGGTAATCGTCACATCATAGGCCGCTGTCGGTTGCGTTGCAGCCGCATCGGGATCGAACACAACGCGCTCCAATAGGCCGTCATAGGCCGAGGTAGTAGCCGATGTCACGGCGCCGCCCGTAGCAGATAACCAGTCCCACTGGATACGCTTGACGCTCGTGTGCGTTGTCTCTGTCAATGTAACTACTTGGTCAGCCATTGATCACCCCTTAGCCGAGCGTGACGTTGCGCAGTGAAATCACATACCACTTGCCTTGATAGGCTTCAATCACCATGTTGTCACCAATCGCGCCGCCGAACGTGCCAACGTCAGCACCTCCGCCGCCACCATTGAACCCAGCGCCAGCCGCATTGCTTACCGTGTGAGCGTGGGCGGTCGTGGCGATGATGACCAGCCGAGCGCCGTCATGCGTGGTTGCGGTCGGGTTAGCCAGCGTCAAAGCCGCCGCGCTGCCTTTGGTGATGTAGATCGTCTGACTGTAGGCTACGATGGAGATCGCCGCATCAGCCGAGGCCGTCAAAGTCATCTCTGCTGATAACAGCGGGGTCGTTGCGGTTAGAGTACCCGCAACGGTGATGGTTGATCCGGTCTTGAGGTTTAGCGTTGACGACGCGGGAAACTCCATTGCGCGATTCGTGCCGTCAATGTTGAAGATTTCATTGCCGCTCTTGTCGTAGAAGTACAGGTCGCCGCCTGACCACTCGCTTTTCACGTTCGCTACTGACATTGTAATTTCTCCATTCCTTGCGGATTTGTGCGGGCAGTGGTTCTAGCCCGTATTCAGTTGTAAGCCCCGCCCCATTGCTGAGGCGGGGTCATCGTTGGTAAATCGTTAGTCAACCGCAGAGGGCGGGATCGACTGATTGTAGCGCGGCACACACACCGCCACGACGCCATAGACCAGCGAGGTCATCGAAGAGCCGGGGTCAATGCCGAGATACACGTAGGGATACTCTCCACATTGCGCCGGATCGATGTTGACGATCAACACCTTGTTGTCATCATTCGCCGTGAGGGTCAGGCCAGTCGAGGCGTTAGCCGTCCACGCGCTGATCGAATCGGTGTTGACGGCGCTGGTCAGTTTGTAACTGAAAGCGATCGCCGTGCCGCCTGCCGTGGTCGTGTTGGCGTCCTTGTATGCCTTGATGACAACTGAATCGCCAGTGATAGCGCCGAAGTTGACCACGAAATGAAGCGCGGTCAATTCGCC
>ERZ869929.1053-NODE-1053-length-10986-cov-11.747141_pt1 | contig 10986 bp, 11 predicted proteins | sample MGYA00579312_ERZ869929 | MGnify/ENA primary metagenome ERZ869929 (study PRJEB32216, sample SAMN09231818) | wastewater metagenome | place: USA: Maryland | collected 2016-08-09 | study: EMG produced TPA metagenomics assembly of the PRJNA472060 data set (Reclaimed...
TCCATTGACGTTTCCAACGCTGTTGCACTGGCCGCAATGACCGCGATACCAAACACCATTTTGCGCTCGGAGTAATATTTAGCAACGGGTAATGACCCATGCCGAAATGGGATAACTTGATTCTCCCCGCGTCTGGCAGGCATATCAAGATAATCATTGATAAGTGTTACCTTACCAAATGTTGAAATGGCAGTACCACCAAAAGACCAAGTTGTCATGTGAGAACCCCTAAATAACTTAATTTCATAAGTTGTTTCCGTTCTGACTGTTCGGTTGTCTCGCCTTTCGGGTTGTTGATGGTGATATTGACCGTCTTGTTTGCAGTCGCGTTAGCACCTCGCGGGGTGATCGTCACCATTTCGCCGCCGCTTGCGGAATCTCCATTACCCATCTTGAAGCCTTCGTTACCGTACGACATCGGAATCAAGAACGAGCCGCCCGCCGCGTGTTGGTTTCTGTTTTCATCCCGTTCATCTGGGGAAAGTCCACCCGAACCACCAGAACTACCACCACCGCCCGAACCGATAGACGCAACAGCCGCCGCTGTTCTGCGTGCTTCCTCCGCCTGTCGGATAAGGGATAAGGTAGCACTATCTATCTGACCTGATAGTACATCCTGTGCGCTTGCGCCTTCGAGTGAGCCGTTTACTATGGCCTCAGTAGATTGGTCTGCGGCTAATGCTTTTGCGTTTTCGAGTTCCAGTAACTTTTCATCAGTCGCGGCTTTCTCGTTCATTACATCTTCCTGCATTGCGATACCGTCCGCAATTGCAGTAGCTTTTTCCATTGCCGCCTTTGCCGCGTCTGCGTCCGCCTGCGAGCGAATCCCCATGCTTACAGCTAAATCCTGAGTGGCTTTAAACTCGGCATCTGTCAGGCCGTCTACGGATACTTTTGCAAGTACCATGTCGTAAATCATTTTCTGCGTAGACTCATGCCAAGAGGCCTCAAGTTCTTGCAGGCCTTCGCGTGCTTTCGCTATGGCTTCTGCGTCACCCTCTGCGATAGCATCCTGTAATTCTTTTGCCGCGTCCGCATGGCTTTTTACATATTCCTGCTGTGATTCCGCGTAAGACTGAATAAATGACTCGGCATCCTTGTTCGCTTGGGATACCTCATCAAGCATGTCTTTATATTCGTCTAGTGCTTCCTGTGCGGCTTTTACAGCTTCACTATTGTCGGCTAATGCGCCCGCGTTATCTTCCAGTGACCCAGAAAATACGTCATTACTTTCAGATGCACGAAGGGCAGCGTCCGAGGCTTCACGCTTTGCCGCAATGTCATCAAGTGCAAATTGATTAACTAATGTGTACCAATATCCATTTTCCTGCAATGATGTAATAATGTCTCTGTAATGATTAGTAATTGCAGTTCTTGCTTTTATAAACGGTGGAGCAACTTGATATGTAAAGGCATCAAACGCATCATTCATAGCATCTTGGGCGATTTCGTAATCACGCGCTTGGTCTAGTGCTTCCTGCGTGAGTATCATGCTCTCGTCCATCGCATCCGACATCTCACGGATTCCCGCGCCGCCTTGTTCTAACAGTTTTCCCATTTCCGCGCCTGATTTACCGAAGTTGTCAAGCAAGAATTGGGTACGCTCCACACCTGGGGCGAGGGCGAGGTATTGATCTGATAACTTCGCCAGTCCATCAATGGATGGGTCTATTCCGTCCTTTTGTGCCATTCTCAAGGACGTAGTTAGAGCGGAGTAGGATATACCGACATCATCCGCAACCTGTACCAGTCGGCTTGATTCTTCTGCGCTTGCTCCAAGAGAACGCGAGACATCCCGCACCTGTGCGGCATAGTCTACAAACTTTTGACCCGTCTCCGCCCATACCTGCTGACCCACTCGTACCACATCCAAGACGGTAGAATACATGGAACGAAATTCAGTCCAACCAGAAGTGGCAGACTTTGCGGCCTGCTGTGATGCGCTTGCGCTTGCCCTCTCTGCTGAAATGCGCTTGTTACGGAAATCGTCTAACTCTTTTTCGAGTTTATTTGCCGCCGCTACTGCGTCAGCAATTTTCATATCCGTATCTATGATTAACTTTGCGTTTCCGCTTGTACCGCCTACGATTGGCATAACTTTTCAGCCTCGGATAATATCGCCGCTAATATTGGATTGGATTGCGCCCACTCTGCCCAATTTGCAGAGCCTTGTCTGTGTTGGTACGCCTTGATTACATTTTCAGCATAGACAAGGCGGCGTAATTCACCATAATAAAACTGCCTTCTCCCTGTGATTGCTTCCAGTCCAAAGCGGTCTATCTTTTGAAGCATATCTATTTCTTGTGAGTAAAGGCCTTCACTCGCGTATCTGTAAGCGTCGGCCTTTACTCGTTTGGGATTTCTTTTTCACCGCTGTACACGTCAAGCAGTTCTTTGAATAGCCATGTAACCAAAAGGTGAGAATCTTTACGCGGGGAAGCGGGGAAGTTTTGCGCCGTTACCTTTTCGGGGAACTTTTGAAGTTCCCACTTTTCCGCACACGCAACAATCGCGGGGATTCTCTTTGCATCAAGTACAGATGACCAGACGCGATTTTTCTCTAACTGATTGCTAAACTCTATGCGAGCCGCTTCGGTTTCTTTATCTTCCCCGCCCAGCCTATCAAGCAAGTCTTTATACTTCTCGCGTGCCTGCGTGAGTGCTTCGGGTTCGGGTTCTGGTGTCATTCCCGCTTCGATAAGTTGCGCTTGCGGGATGGTTAGCGGGTCGGCTATTACAACCGACCCCGACCAACGCTTAATGGGTGATGTTATTTCTTTAGACACATTTCCTAGCTTTCTCCCGCGAACGGGATTACATGCCTTGCGGCTTATGTTTCTGCGGCTGTTCCCCAAGCGGGGGCTGTTGGGCCGAACACATCAAGAGTTGCAGTCCATGTATTAGCGGACGGGTCTACCATGTACGAGTGGCAAAGATAGCCACTGGTTGAGGAAGATGTAATACCGAATTGAGGTTCGCCCGCTTCCCACGCATGGCGGATACCGATTTGAATATCCAGCGAAAGCGGTGTGGATAGTCCGTTGATTCCCGTCATCTGTGTATGGATGGTAGTATCAATCGGCCCGCCAATTTGCAGAGAGGCGGTAGGCTGTCCAATGACGATATTCTTTGCGCCATCGGAATAAGCGGTAACGTCTTGCGTTTCGTAGTTAAGCCCGATTGAACCGACCGAATTTACATAAGCCGTAATATCGGTCAATGTGCCAGCGGCATTATCAAGTTTTACGGTAATGTGCTTGCTGTGTGTTCTTCCTGTTTGTGCGGTCATTAGTTACTCCTTTATCCCAAATTATTACGAATGAAAGCGGCGGTAAACGTCGCAGTTGTAGCCGTTCCAAAAGCGATCTGCCAGCGAAGGTATCTGCGGACTGTGGCGGTCGTTCCTAGTGCAACCATTCCAGAGAGAGGGGTCGAGGTTGCGTCTATACTCCCACTGGTAGCCCCTGACAACGCGGCAAAACTTGCATCCGAGTTTGTAGCGGCATCTTCCATTGACAGAGTGACAGTACCGTCCGAACTATGCAGGTGATAGATAAAGATTCCACCTAGCGCACTTGACGCGCCGTTATCGTCAATCCCTGCGGCGGTATTTACGTCTGTTTCTGTTCCCTTCGGATGTATCAACTTACCCCACGGCTTTTTATATGTCAGTGTGGAATTGTAAGAAGCACCACCAAACGGGATGGATACCACCACGAAGCCGCTGCCTTGTTCTACCTGGTAGGATGTTTGCTCAAACTTCCACGCAAACACGCTATCACCAGCAACAGGGGCGGCGTTTGCTCCAATGGCTACCATATAGTTATGTGTTCCATTTCCAGCAGATGCAAGATTGAACAAGCCCGCCGCGTCGTTATCAAGAAAAGCCGAGTATGTCCCCGCGCTGATTGTGCATTTACCGATTAGGATATTCTTTACCTCATCGGTCACGGCTGCGTCTGGTTCTGCGTCAAACATCCAATCCAGTGAGCCGACTGAGCGCGAATAACCAGAAATATCAACGCCGTTGTCGTAGACTCGAATGTGTTTATTGTGTGTTCTCATTGCACATACTCCAAAATTTCAAACGATAGCAACGCGCCCCAAAATTGATTACCTGCGGGGTCTTCAATCACCCCAATGTTAGGGATTCCGTTCGGGGTAATATCTACCGCGCCTGTAATCGCATCGTTTGAAAGAACAGCCTGTAATATTGCGGCGATATGCGTTATCAATCCGTTATAAGCATCGAAGGCACTAACTCCACTTCCTGCCTCACACTCAAGAAATACATAGTTGAGGGTGTAGGTCATGTTTATCTTTGCGACGCCGTTGCTCCCGTATGTCTCAAAAGTAGGGGTGATCCCTGTAACAAAATCGTTAGGCTGTGGGAACAGGATAGGGCATAACATGCTTGCAGATGTCGGAATCTGGTCAATGTCCTTTACAGTCACACCAGAGATTGACAGGGCGGCGATACTATTCGTAACAGTAGAAAAGCCTACGTTTATTGTCATACTCTCCGCCTGTACGTCTGTATAAACTCACCCGCCATTGTTGGAATATCTTTAGGGGTAAGTATTACGCCCGCGCCCGTTGTAGTTTCTGTGTTGCTCAAAGACTGACCAAATCTGCGCTTATATGCTTGCATGGCGATTTCCAACACCGCGCTTTTACAGTCATTCATAGGCTGCCAGATGTACACCGTTGCCCCGTTTAGGTGTGTGGCCGCTGTGCTTCCGTTATCACCGCGCTTTAGCGGCGTGATGGCATTGGTCGCTACTGTACCAATAATGGAAAGCTCGTTGTCTATCTTTGCGATATTGCCGACCGCTAATGTATGCCCTGCGGTCATAGTAAATGCTAAAGTTGTCGTGTCTGTAATAGCAGAGCCAAGAGTGCCAACGCTTTTCCATGCATCCTGTGAGTAGTTCGGGTGATAGCCGAAATATGCGGTCATGGGTAGGACGTATTCAAACTCACTATCATCTGTGAGCCATTGGAAATTGGAAGATTCTTTTATCTTCAATCCAAACTTTGGATACTCATTGCGCGGCCATAAATGGTACTCACTCGCTGCGATTGAACTACCATCACCGTTTAGGAAGGTGATAACTTCCAGTAGATCGGCATTAAAATCGACCTCCCGATTTATTGCGGGATAGTCAGGGATTGAGTAGTAACGCGTTTCAATACGCGGAAAAAACCATCTGCCCGTTTTCGCATCAAGATAACGGGATGCTTGCTCTAACAGGGTATCAATAACGGCATCATCATTCGTGTCTGTGCTGGCAGTCTGCCCGCGAGAAACAACAAACGACTTGTACTCCGCAAGCGTGGCGTATGTATTCCGTGCGGTCATACAGCCTCCAAAAGTGCCTTACCACCAGCACGGGCAATGTCGTCATACTTCATCAGGTAGATTATGTTTTCCTTATACATTCCTAACATTGCTCCCGTGTCATATGCCGCCTTGCCCATCTTCTCAATTAGCGTCATTAGTTGGTTCATTGCCTGTATGCTGTTGGATTGCTTGCAGATATTCCAAACGTACTCTATCTGCCCACCGTAGTGCCAAATCAACGGCTTTTTTTCTTCGCCCTGTTTTTGCGCTGTTGCAGCAGCAAACTCAAAGCCCCCCCTGTCCGCATAGCGGTTTCCAAACGTTTGGTATCTTTCTGCCTCTGCCAACGCTCCTGCTAATTCACCGCAAGAAATGGCAGCAGATTGGTATTGCATGGTCAATTGTTGGACTTTCTCAAACTTGCCACTATCTACCGATTTTTCAATGGCTTTCTTTAGGTTCGCCAGGTTCTTTTCAGCCGCAGACCAATCACCATCTAAAATTCTTGCGCGATCTGCGAAGTAATCAACACCAAAAGCAAACGAGCCTTCATAACCATACAGCGGAACTTCAAATATATTCTTATCAATGTACAGAACCGCTGAATCTACGTTGTATGTACCAAGCCTGCCACACAGAAAGCCGAACCAAAATAGATAACCGTTTGCCTGGTATTCATACTCGGAGGCGGATAATTCCACCCCAAAGATTTTTACTTCCTGATACCCTTGCAACACAGCGAGAGCCGCCATATATGCAAACGTGGTAGGGAACATCCGAACGCCCGCCAGTAATAACGCCTCTTGAAGTGGGTACTCTACACTATCAGGAACAAGCGGGTCAACTTCCTGCATGTAGATTGGTTTGCCGTGTTTCTGCTGCAACCATTCCCAATGCTTTTGGTCTTTGGTGTTATGTCCCTTGTAGATGTCAGGCTCGTGCATCTGAAAGCAGGCCGTCCAACGTTTACACCATTCTGCATTAGCCGCTTCGTTGAATACCCAAATATCAAAATCTAAATCATCAAATGGGGCGTTACTTCTTGTTTGCGCCCCGCTTCCAACTATGGCAAGTTTCTTCAATTCGTGCGCTTTCTATGGGGGCGAGCTATTCACCCGCCCCCATCTTTCAAATTAGGTAGCCGACAACTGGCTCAACTGTGGGTAACGTGGGTCAAGCACGCACCAAGCAGAGTTAAGGGTCACAGTTCCACCCGCGTCAATACCAACCGCCATACGGACAAAGCGAGCGTCAGCAAGTGCGCTATCCAGTCCAGCAGGGTCAATATCAATCAGAAGGAATTTACCGTCATCAGTCGTACCGAATGACACACCTGCAGTTGTAGCCTGCGTAATGTCGCCGAGGCTGTTCGCGCCAGTAGCACCAGAAAGGCGGTACTTGAAAGCAATTGCAACCTCACTACCAGAAGCGGCAGCGGTTGCCGCTTCCATCGTAATCACAACGGCTTGGTCAGCAGAGGCAGCGGTCACAACGCCAGCATAATAAAAGAACGTAGCGTGCAGAGCGTTTTTCAAATCAACCCACGGGGTAGCGTAGGCAGTACCCGCGCTATCTACTGGGGCTTTCAAGGGGATGATATTTTCCCCAATTCCAAATCGAGCGTCTTTCATTTCATCCTCCTATTAGGTGGCGGAGCCAAGTACAACAAAAGGTGACACAGTAGCAGAGCCCTTGTAGGGGGTCAGGGCGGAGGCGAGAGCGGACTGACCGTCTGCGCGGTAGATAAAGCGGACTACTTCCTGATCAGTCAAGAACTCAACATGCATGGAAGAAGCCATCTCTACATTGCCCTTTTCCCACAAAAGGTATTGGCTCATGTCAGCAAGAACAATGTCGCCTGTGGTATTCAAAGCGGCATTGAACTCAGTTTCTACAACGGGCTTGCCGTAGAGAGTGCGGACACCCTCGGAGGTATAACCAGCGTAGGGGAACAAGACGGCGGTAGAGCCGACCGCAAACAGTGCGTCAAGCTGCGGGCCACACTCAGGATTGATGTACCATTTTGCGTTAGCCTTTGAGCGGGGATGCATACGAGCCCACATAGCGGAAATATCAGCACCGAGAATCTTTGAGCCAGTGTCACGGGTGACAGTTACCAATGCGCCAGAGTTCATAAAGCCGACAGGCCCAGAGACGCCCGCGCCGTTCATAATGTCATCATTCAGCATGAAGCCGATTTCCTCGCGTGCGCCTTCTTCAACGATAGCGGAGAATTGAGCGGCATCTTTCAAAAGTTCGTTCGTGTCGTAAACCAACACACCGTACTTTTTGAGTTCCCACTGAACGCGGCGGAATTTTGGCTTGCTCTTGGTGACAGCGTCACCCTCGGCCAAGCGATAACCACGCAGACCGCCCCAGCGTGAGCCAGTAGCGCGAGAGGTTTCGTCTACGCCATTAATCCATCCGCTGTTGCTGTTCGTGCTAACTGGCAGCTTGCTTGCATCAGCAGAGAACGGGCCAGTTTCGTGAATAGGCTTGATAATGGCGGGGGTAAGTGTTGGCTCAAGCAAGATACCACCATCGGTGGGCGACCCTTCAGAAGCACCCTGCACAGCCTTTGTAGCATTGATAAGGCGATTGAGGCGGGGGTCAGTCTTGCGTCCGTATGAGGTCGTAAAATCAATAACGGCCTTGACTTGTTCGGCGATATTCGCAAAAGGACGATCACCTTCGTCGGTCACAACTTGCACGTTTCCAGATGATTTGACAGGTTCGGTAGCTGCAATGGCTTTGGTAGCCCCTGCTTCTGCGGCCTGTGTCAGCATCTCTTGGAGTTTTTCAATTTCGATTTCCATTTTATTTTCTCCCATAGATTTGGTTGATACAATTTCAGGCTCTACAACGCTTTCGGGCTTTTCCTGCTCGGCTTGCGCTTCCGATACCTGCGAGTTAACGCTTAATGACTTAAGCGGTACTACCTGATTTCTAAATTCTGCGGGGGTCGGGGTCAGGCTGGCATCTAACCCCAAGTGCCAGCGCGTGATCTCGTTCGCATTTCCCACTTGTTTGCGGTCTACGAGGTGGGGGGCTGTTCCGCTTGACCAACCCAACTTACCCGCTAATCCCAACTCGGCTATAAACTTCTCGTACTCATTGCGAGCCCCTAAGACAATCTCGGCAAAGATTCCGATTTCATCCTTTGAGAGCATAGCGTCTGGTAACTGTTCGCCGTACACAAACTGCCTACCCTTGTAAGACAAGGGCATACGGTGATTGAACCATGCTTCGGATTTCTCTACGTTCCCGAAGTCTGTATTTTTTGTGAAGTAATCGCCTGTAAGGTCTGTCTTTGTGGCATCCCCAAAGCGGACAAGATACCCGCCTAGTTTGACGTTACCGTCATCCAATTGCGTTGCTTTGACAGCCTCGCCAAAAGATACAAGTTCTTCGGTGGATTTCATTTCTTCCCCCTCTTCTTCCATTTCCACCCCATTCTCTTTACACATAGCCCCAGCCTGTACAAGCGCGTCATGGGCAACCTGTAAGGATTCTTGGTCTATCTTGCTATGCCTTGCCCCTGCTTTTACTGCCTCTTCGTTTTCCATAGTTCCCTCTGTAAACAAAAAAAAGCACGGCGTTCAAACAAGTACAAAAATGTACTCATTCAAACGCCGTGCTACTTTGTTAGCTTATCCTGCTAAACCTTTGTAGGACTCTCGTTTACTATATTAAGTTGTGCTTTCTTTTACCATCAAAACGCAAAACGCGCAAGGGCTATTTTGAGCCAATTTCTAGAAGGTAATACCACTCTGGTGCATTTACCAATCCTCCATCCCCGTGGATTACAACTTGTTCAATCTCAAAACCTGCCGCCTGCTTGGACATTTCATCTGTTGCCAAAATATTGCTTCATTACAGCCGTTGCATGGCGTAACGCGCCCGCCATGTTGTCGGCTATGTTCTTTGTGACAGTGCGCCAGCCCGCCATTGCGTTAAGTCTTGCCTGCCCATCGTCTGCCATAGAGTAAAACATACTCGGCTCATCATTTCTAATGGTATATCCGCGCTGCGTCTCTATCATTACCCAACCGCGCTGACCTCTGCCTGTCCTGTGTGGAACACCTGGGTCAATTCTCCCGTCCCGTATCGCCGCCATAACGTACCTGCGCTGCTTGTCGCTTACGAACGTCTTACCATAGGCGGCTTTGCGAGAGACGTACTTATAGGGGCTGTAATGTTTCAGGCCGTGGCGTTGGTTGCCTATCAGGTATTCAGTAAGCGCACGCAAGCCGACACGAAAGCCACCACGCGGGGCAGTGCGTAGGAACTTCTTTACTTCGTCAAGATTGCGGGGGATGAAGCGGATGTTCATAACGTCCAAACCTTCCCTTTATCATCTACAAGTGTGTGCTGGCAATTGTAACCGCCACATTCAAAGTCTCTATTGGGAGGTACTGCGTTATGACTAATCCACCAACTAGCCTTATGCCGTTTCCCTTTGTACTTGCTGCAATCCGTGCAAGACTCTTTCCCGTCGTCACCCGTAAAGGTGAGCATGGTATTACCTGCGGCGGCTACTTTGACATAATTATAAACGCGGTCAAGGGTCGCGGCGTATCCCTCTGCCCGCGCCTGTGCTATAGCCGCTTTCTGTACGTCCTCGCCTTTGCGGGTTTGTTTCAATGTCTGAAATAGTGTGTCAATGTATCCAAGTTCGCCGTCTATCATGGCCGTAACCCATGCGCTCGTTTCCTCGTCCACTGGCAAAATAGCCCCCGCATCTTCCCACGCTATATCAGCGGTAGGACTAAAGGCGTTTACCATTGCCCGCTTCATGGCATTTCTGAATGATGTTACCGCACCGTCAGAATCGAGATAGTCAAATACGGCGGCAAATACATCCTCGTAATAAGCCTGCCTCACCTGTGGGTAGTTTCCTAGAGCGGCCTTGATTGCTTCGGCTAATGCAGCGTCCATACTATTCCTTTCTGCGTGTGTTCATGTTTACCAATACAACCACGGCAATAGAAACGCCGACCCATAGCAAAATCAAAACGAGTAAAGCGTCCATTATTTCACCTTGAAATTTAGTGCCTGCTTGATAGCCGACACAGTAACCGCGATCCGCTCGGCGTTCTCAGGCTTCAACTGTTCCCGTGCTAACTCGAAGGATAATTCCCCGTCAAAGATTGCCTTGACCATATCGGGCTGTAAATCCACTGCGTGCCATGTGACCATCTTGCCCGCCTTGTCTACCTTCTTTTCCCACTTATCCAACTCGACTAATGACTTCACTACTTCGGGAGGTACTTGTTCGGCGGCGGGCGGTTGCACTTCTACTGGCTTGGGCTCGGCTTTCTTTTCGCTTATCCCTTTCTTGATAAGTGCCATCTGTTCATCACTGAATTGGTAATCCAACTTTTCAGATGCCAGTTGGAACGCGGCTTCTGTGGTCATAACCTCTTTAAAGATATTGAACAGTTCACCAAACGCCTTTGCCTGTTCGCCCTCGTTATCTTGGAACACTTCCAGCCGTTCGGGCTCAAACTCAATATGAAATCCAGCAGGATGTAATACTTGCTCATTCAAAGCGAATTGGATGTTTCTCGCGTCTGGCATAATGGTAATGGTGTAGAACTGGCGTTCCCTTGCGTTGGCTGTTGCGAAGTTTTCATCTTCCA
>ERZ869929.1054-NODE-1054-length-10982-cov-6.180836_pt1 | contig 10982 bp, 13 predicted proteins | sample MGYA00579312_ERZ869929 | MGnify/ENA primary metagenome ERZ869929 (study PRJEB32216, sample SAMN09231818) | wastewater metagenome | place: USA: Maryland | collected 2016-08-09 | study: EMG produced TPA metagenomics assembly of the PRJNA472060 data set (Reclaimed...
TCGAGCGGGTCGCCGACGATCACCGGCTTCGCCGACACGGACGAAATCCACGTCGGCATGGCGCTCTCCACGAGCGCAAACGACCCGACGGTATGCGCGCAGTTCTCTGCGAGCGCACGCGTCGCTTCGAAGACGTCGACGACGGTCACGATGTCGAGCAACGCGACCGGCAACGCGGCCGTGGTCACGCGGTACTTTTACGACGTCGTCCGGGTGGCGATGGGCGCGAGCTCGTATGCGGCCGGAGACATCTCGGTCGAAGTCTTTGCCGCTGGCTCGTCGGGCAGCTCGCTCGGCGTGTGGCGCTTCTACTCGGACATCGGCACGCCTCGTGACGTCGCGCGCGAGCTTGCCTACGCGATCAATGGCGCGGCTGCGGAGTCCTTCTCGATCAAGGCGGTCGCTTCCAGCTTTGGTGAGGATGCGTTCTCGGTCGCTCCTGGCGCGATCGTCCTCGAGGAAGCTGGCGTCGGCACGAAGATCGGCAGTGCGGCGCTACTCGACCTCGAGTTCGCGTGCAGCGCCCCGAATGGCTTTGCCGACCAGCCCGCGTGGCCTGCCTACTACTCGCGGACGAGCGACACGTGGGAGGAGAAGAACGGGCTGCGGTACAGCAAGCCGGACCAGCCCGACCACGCGCCGAGCACCAACGTTCTCCGCGTCGGTGCGGCGAACCTTCACGGGCTCCGCGCTGTGGCGCTGGAGTCGTGCCTTCTCGTCTTCCGAGAGGATGGGATCTTCCGGGTGACCGGAGAGGCGCCGGACTCCTGGACCGTGACGCCGATCGACGCGCAGACGCGCCTCTTGTGCTCGAGCGCCGTCGACGTCGTGGGAAATCGCGCCTACGCGTGGACCGATCGCGGCGTCGTCGTCGTCAGCGAGAACGGCGTGAGCGCGCTGTCGGAGCCGCTCGTCGGGATGGGTAACGCTGATGACGAGCTGAAGGTGATGCGCGAGAGCTTCGTGCGCGGCAACGCGATCGAGGGGTGCTTCCTCGTCGCGTGGCCTACTCGCGGACTCGTGTGTCTCGCCGTGCCGGAGACGAGCACGAGCGGCTTCTCGTATCGATGGTGGGTCTACTCGCTGCCTACCGACACGTGGTCCCGATTCGCGCTCGCCTCGCGGTGCGCCGCCTTCGACGCCTCTCGCAGCGCGCTCTTCATCGAGAGCGGCGAGGATGACTGGTTCGAGCTGCGGCGCTCGCGCGAGGGCTTCGGGTACGAGAGCGCGTGCGACGATGAGCACACGATCACGATCGACTCACTGCCGACGCCGTCTAGCTTTCGCGTCGCCGGAACTCTCGCAGACAGATGGGTCCCGTCAGCCGGAGACCTTGTCTACCAAGACACCGGGCAGGGCGAGGTTGTCGCGCGCGTCGAGAGCGCGGTGTACGACATCAACAACGAAGAGTGGATTGTCACAACGGAGGCGCTTCACGGCTTCGCCGACGATGAGACTGCGACGGCGGTGGAGTGCATTGAGGCCACCGTAGCGTGGCGGCCGATCACAGCCGGCTCCCCCAAGCAAGGGTTGCTGTGGAGTGAGGGATGCTTCGGCTTCCGCGAAGTCCTGGCGGAGGGCGACGCTGCGACGCCGACCCCTGTGGACTGGCGCGTCTTCATGGGCGCAAAGACGGACCGCGAGGCGACGACATACGAGACGGAGATCGAGGTGACGCTCGACGAGTCGGAGCTTCCCACGGTCTTTGCCCGCGGCGGAGTGTCGCGCGCCGTCGCACGGTGCTCCCACCTCTACCCGCGGATGCGCATCGTCGATCGCGTGCGATGGCATCTCTCCCAGCTCTCGCTCGAGATCGAGGGCGCGCAGGCCGGGCGGGTGAAGCGATGACCGTGTTCGTCGACGAAATCCGGCTCGGCCCGGGCGATGGCCCGAGCGAGATCGTGCGGCGGCTTATCGAGTGGTCGCGGCGCGTAACGCAGCGCTTTGCCGAGACGCCGCAGTCGCAGGTCGTCCCGCTCACGTTCGACCCGAGCGATCTGCCGATCGAGCTCGCCGTCTCCGGACCGCGACCGCCGGCCGCCGTGGCGCTGCACAGCGCGATCGCCGTCGACGCGCAGGAGGACACGATCTCGGGCGGCTCGGTCACATGGTCGGTGCAGTCCGGGTTCGTCCGGATCTCGGCCGTCTCTGCACTATCGGGAGGCACGTCCTACGAGGCGCGCTTCGAGGTGAAATTCTGATGAGCACCACGGGCGAAGACGTAGACGACGTACTCGAGGAGATCCCGATCATCGGCGATCTCTTCGGCTCGAACGAGCGCCAGGCAGGCCGCGAGGCTGCGCAGGCGCGCGAGCAGTCGATGGGCGTCGTCGACAAGCTCGAGGGGCAGCAGCCGACGTGGAACCAGCTCGCGGGCGGCCCCTACGAAAACGAGTCCGCTCTTCGAAGCGGGATGCTCCTCGGAGACTCCCAGGCCGCCGGCGCACAAGCCGACCCGATGGCCATCGAAGCGCAGCGCCGAGCACTCCAGCAGATGCAGGACGTCTCGAGGGGCGGACTCACCGACGCCGATCGCGCGGCGATCGAGCAGGGCAACACCGCGGTCGCGACGCAGCTCCGAGGGCAGCGGGACGCCTCACTGCAGGACCTACGCGCGCGCGGCGCCGGAGGTGGCGGAGCCGAGCTCGCGGCGCTCTTCGGAGGCGCCCAGGGCGGCGCGCAGGCGATGGCCGCGCAGCAGACCGACATTCAGCGCCAGGCGCAGCAGCGGGCGCTCCAGGCGATGCAGTCGAGCGGGCAAATGGGCTCGCAGATGCGCCAGCAGAGCTTCGGCGAGCAGTTCAACCGCGGTCAGGCGGCCGATCTCTTCACGCGCAGCAACACCGAGTACCAGCGCGGCGTCCAGCAGCGGAATGTCGGCCGGCAGAACCAGCGCATGGACAACCAGCGCGACGCGTACCAGCAGCAGTTCGGCAATCGCCGCGACATGGCGGCGATGCGGACGAACCAATACGACCAGTCGGCGGCCGACGCGCAGGCGAAGGCGGCTAGGTCTGCGCAGAAGACGGGGCAGCTCTACGGCGCCGGTGCGGCGATCGCGAAGGGCGGCGCGTAATGGCGGTCGTCCAGCTCGATCCTGTCTCGATCGACCCGGTGTCGGACTACGGCACCGAGGACGACGAGACGCGCCGACAGCGCGAGGCTCAGGCAGCGGCGCTCGCGATGATGAGCGACCCGACACGCGGCGCTGACACCGGGATGCCGGCCGCGCGCCGGCCTGGAGCGCTCCCGTCGTATGCGGAGGGCGCCGCGATGGCCGCGCCCGAGGAGATCGCGCCTCGCACGGTGCGACTCCCGCAAAATGCCCCGACGCCGGCCGTACCTGCGTCGTCTCCTGCTCGCATGCAAACCCCTCCTTCGGGAGGCGGTGCGGCGAAGCCGTCGTCGGGGCGCATCGCCAACAACGCGAGCGCGATCGCCGGGACCGATCCCGACATGCAGGCGGCCGAGCGCGAGCGAGACTCGCGGCGCACGCGCAACACCGTGGTCGACGCGATCGCCCTGGCCTTGAACGCGGCCGCCGGTAGCGACATCAGCGCGGTCGCGCGTCAGGCAGGCTCGCAGGGCAACGCAAATCAGCCGATCGAGGACCTGCAGCAGCGCCGCGCGGAGCAGGACCGGCAGAACGCGCGCGCGGCTCAGCGTTCCGAGGCGCAGCGAGCGGCCGAGCTTCGCGACGCGGGCAGCGAAGCGTCCCGATCGGCGCAGGAGTCGCTCCGCGCGCTCAATCTCGGCATCCCCGACGAGGTGCTCTCGCACATCTCGGCCGAGGACATCTCGCGCAACGGCGTGATGCAGGCCTTCATCCTTGCGCAGCAGCGGGCGCAGAACACCTCGCGTGCGCAGGGTGAGCGCGTCGAGGGACAGCTCGCCGTGCAGGACGATAGCCAGGAGTTCCGCGGCGAAGACCGCGAGGACACGCAGGCACATCAGCTCCAGGTCGAGGAGATGCGCGCGACCAGCCGTCGCGAGCTTGCCGAGCTTGCGCGGCGGCATCGGAGCGGAGGTGGCGGTGGCGGAGGTGGCGGACAGGCAGGGCTCCGCACCATCGTGCAGCGGGGCCTCATGGCCGGGGGCATGGAAGAGGCCGACGCAGCCGCGCTCGTCTCGGGGATGTCCGGACGCACGCTCCAATCGCAGGCCAATACGTTCTCCGGAGCCGTCCTCCGTGGCGCAGCCGAGGGTGGCGAGCGCGCGCAGAATCGGAACATCGATCGTGCCGCGAGGTATGCCCGCGAGACGGCCGACGTAGCCGAGGTCGAGCAGCGCGTAGGCGCGGTCCAGCGGCTCTTGCAGGGCGCGAACGACTCCGACGTGCGCGAGGCCATCGGCGCGATTCAGCTTGGCGAGACGGCGATTGCGGCGCTCGTGGAGAGCAATCCGCGCGCGGGACAGCTCGCGATGTCTGTGAGCGGACTGCAGAACGCCCAGCTTCGCATTCAGAGCGGCGCGGCGGTCAGCAACCAGGAGTTCTCGCGCTTCCGCACGGCACTCGGCTCGGGCTCGGTACTCTCCGCGAACGCGCTCCGATACGGCATCCAGTCGACCGCGGAGGCGATGCGAGCGCAGCGCCAGCAGTTCGACACCGCCTATCGCGACGTGATCGAGTGGGAGGCTGCGGGTCGGCCCCGGCCGAGTCGCGACATCAACCTTCCCGGTGGTCCCGGGGCGCAGCCGGCGGCCACGCCTCCGGGCACGGTCCTCATTCGAGCTCGCAACGGCCGGGTGTACCCGGTACCAGAGGCGAACGTCGCGGCCGCATTGGCCGACGGCGGAGTGAGGGTCGGTGGGTGATCCCAACGACACGCCGAGCTGGGCTTCCGGCCCCGCGATCGACGAAGAGGACGACGCGCCCGCGTGGGCGGGTGGTCCGGCGATCGAGGAGGCCTCCGCGCCGCGTCAGGGCGGCGACGAGGACAGCCCGCTGGGCAAGCCCCTGCGCTCCATGGAGGCGAAGCAGGGCGACGTGATGCCGGAGCTGTCCGCGCAGACGCGCGTGACCGAGCTCGCGCCCTTCGACGTGCAGGGAGACACACGCGGCGTCGACACGATGCCGACGCGCACCGCACGGACACCGCAGACGACGCTTCCCGAGACGCAGGTGCAGGGGGAAACCAGCGCCCTCCGTGGCGATCGCGTGATGGTCGATCTTCCGCCCGCGGTCCGCGAGGGCATCGACACCGTCCGGCGGCTGCGTCATGAGCGCGAAAGCGGCGGAGCCGGCGTTACGCCGCTCGATCTCGTCGTGCGGCCCACAACGGAAGACGAGCAGCCTGCGCCGGCGCCCGAGGCGGTCGACTTCTCGCCGCGAGCCTTCGGCGCCCAGGCAAGTGCCGCGGTGCCCTTCGCCGAGATGATCGCCGCCGCCGCTCGCAGTCGTGCCGGCGGGCGCTCGTACGGGGAGGAGCGGGCCAGTATCCGCAGCGAGCTCGACGCGATGGATCGGGAGCACCCGACCGAATCGCGCCTTGGCCGCAACGCGTCGATGGCCGCGCAGATGCTCGCGGTCCCAAACCTCTCGGGCATGGCCGGAGAGGCGCTCGCGACCCGCGGGTACGGCGCCGGGGCGCAGGCCCTGGGCACGATCGCCGCGGGGTCGGCAGAGGGCGCTCTCTACGGCACGGGCCTCAGCCACGAAGACTCACTCGGGGGCATCGCGCACGATGCGGCGAACGGCGCGCTTATGGGGGCTCTCCCCGGCGTCGTCGGAGGCACCGCACGCGACGTGACCGCCGTCCGGCGAGAGCTCGCACGCGGCACCGGCGCCGCCGCAATCGGCCAGCGCGTCGCAGCCGCGGGGCCAACCGCTGCGCAGCTCCGCCGCGCGAACGACCGTATCGGCCTGCCCGCGCTCGCGGCCGACATGGAGCGCCTGGGCATGACCGGGACGACGATGACCGCTCCGCAGATCGCAGCGCGCGCGGACGAGGTCGTGGCGCAGGCCGGTCCGGAGATGGGACGGATCTTGCGCGAGGCGAGCGCGTCGACGCCTGGGTATCGCGAAGGTGCGCCGCTGGGGCTCGACCGCAGCGCGATCGCCGCGCGCATTCATCGCGACGTGGTGGCGCCGCTCGAGGGACGGGCCGGAGTCGAAGCACGCCAAGCCGCTCGGCGCGTCAACTCGTGGCTCGACGACTTCCACGCGGACCCGGACGCGCTCACGCCGGAGGCCGCGCACCGCGCCCAGGTCGAGCTCGCCGATCTCGCCGGCTACAACGCGAACGGCCCGAACCTCGCACAGGACGCGTACCGCGACATTCGCCGCGTGATGGGTGAAGCCGTCGACGAGTCGCTCGAGCAGGCCGGGCAGCGGATCGGTGATCCCGAGCTCGCACGGCGCTACGCCGACGCGCGCCGGTCGTACGCGACTGCCGCCACGGTGCGCGACTTCACCGGGCCGTCCCGCGACACCGCGAATCGCGTCGTGAGCCTCACCGACACGATCGCCGCAACTGGCGGAGCGCTTGCCGGCGGGCCCGCTGGCGCGCTCACCGGCGTCGCTGCGGCCGCTGCAAACCGCTGGCTCCGGCGACGCGAGCACTCGCTTGCTGCGAGCGGCCTCGAGCGGCTCACCGAGGCGTTGCAGCAGCCCGGCATGGTGGAGCGCATCCCGCCCGCCGTCCGCAACACGCTCGCGAACGCTGCTCGACGTGGCCCGGGCGTCTACGCCGCGACCGTCTTTTCTGCGCTTCACACGGGCACGCCCGAGGAGCGCGAGGCCATTCAAGCCGCGATGGAAGGCGGCACGGAGACAGCACCATGAGCTACTGGCTGCCCATCGAAGCAGACATCACCGAGGTCTCTCTCACCACGTCGGAGAGCTCCGAGATCGACCTCTCGAGCTACACGGGCAAGGGCCTGAGTGTGGTCATCGGCTGCGATGTTGCGTTCAAGCTGAGCGCGAACGGAGCGGGGACGATCACCACGGCGAAGGCGGTTTTCCCCGCGGGCGTGTACGAGTTCAAGATCACCGCCGACGCCGACTTCGTCCAGGTCAAGGCGATCACGGGGACCGGCTACCTCAGCTGGTACATCGAGAAGGGCTGCTGAGATGCTTCGTCGCGCATCGCTTCGTGACGTGATCGACTACGCCTCGCCCCTTCGAGGCGACCGGCGCGCGCTCGGTCGCGACCGCGGGGCGGCGCGCGATCGATCGATGCGGCGCGGCTCGAGTGGCGGCGGCGGCGCAGCGTCTCCGTGGACGCTCGAGTGGGACTCGGACGACGCGGTGTTCTCCGCTCACGCCCTGACCGACCACCCGCCGCGCGTGGGCACGGCGACGATCACCGTCGACGGCACTGAGGTGCCTACCGACCTCGGATACGTCGCCAATGGGCATACGCCCGTCACCTTCGGGCCGACCGCCTCGAGCGAGGGCGGTCGCTACGCGACCAGTTCGGCGGACGGCATGGGGTCGTCGACCGCGTACACCTTCGAGGTCGTGTCGCGCCCGGCGAACGTGACCGGCGTCGCGAACCAGGCGGGCGGCGGTGACCGCGAGTACCACTGCTACTTCAAGAACAGCTCGGTGACGGCCGGCGACCACCACGTGATCGCCCACATCGCGAACGACGCCGCGCTGGGCGGCACTGTCTACGATCAGCTCGGAACGTACACCGCGGGAAACTGGAGCTACATCGCGGCTGCGACGGTGCCCGTCGATAACCGGCTGCACGTGGAGACGTGGGTGGTCGCGGCGAGCGGTGTCATCAAGTACTTCCGCAACGGCGTACTCGTAGACGACTCGTCCATGACGTGGACGCCGGCCACGATCGCGCTGAACGAGCTGGTGTTCGGGATGTCGTATGCCCCGGGAGACACCGCGCCTTTCCGCGGCGCTGTGTACTCGTACCGCATGTGCCCGAGCGAGCTGGCCAACGCGGTCGTGATTGCGCAGCAGGAAGAGCGCGTCGCCCGCTACGGGATCCCGACGAGCACGTGGCGGCCGACCGATGTGGCGTCGTGCAAGGGCTGGTTCACAGAACATGGCCTCGTCGTCGTCGCGGGCGCGGTCACGATATCGCAGTGGGTCAACCACACCACGGCGAACAATCCGACGCAGGGGACGGCAGGATCGCGTCCGACGCTCGGTCGCATAAGTGGCCTGCTTGCCCCGGACCTCGACGGCTCTGACGACCGCCTGACGGGCTCGGCCGCCAGCAACTACCTCTCCACGACTGCGTACGAGTACGTGATCGCATTCGAGCCCGACGCGGTCTCACAGACAACAGCCGTCGGGTACAACGGCGCGGCGCTGATCGACTCGGGCGGCTTCTTCTGGTGCGCCCTGCGAAACAACGCGGGCTCGTACGAGGTCCGCGCGGGGCACTGGGACGGCGCCGAAAAGAGCCTCACGATCACCGGCGTCACGCTCGGCGCGGTCAACGTGGTCCACGTCTGGTACGACGGGACGAATCTTCACGGCCGACTGGGCAGCGCATCCGAGGTGACGACCGTCGCCGCGGGCGCGTGCACGAACCTGACGAACCAGCTGCACTTCGGGGGGCGCACTGCGACGCAGGCATTCAACGGTCGCATCGCGCACGCGATGATCTTCAACGCTGCGCTGTCGAGTGGAGACCGAACGCTCGCGCGCGCGCGCATGGCCGAGGACATGGGGGTGACGCTGTGAAGCTTCGCGAACGCGACGCCTTGCAACGCGCGGAGCTCGACTCGGCGGATCGAGAGTACCTCGCGAGCGTTCCGCTCCGGATGCGCGGCGCTGAGGCCGTGCGGCTCGCTGCGTACCGCGAGCTTGAGGCGACGCTCGAGGACGACGAAGAACTGTTTTACCCGGATGGCGTCGAGCCGGACGACATCATTCGCGACAGCATCCACGCGCAGAAGCGGAAGAAGGGAAAGCCGTGACGGCGCTGAGCGCACGGCTACGGGCGACGCTCATCGCCTTCGCTCTGCTGCTCACGGCCGCCATGGTCCTGTGGATTCTCGAGCTTCGTGAGCCGGCCATTGCGATCTCGTCGATGCTCCTGCCCGTCTTCGTGATCCTGAGCGACCAGCTCAAGGGCGCGAACGACCTGCGCCGCAGCGGCTATCACGCACCGGTGCCGCGCGCTCCCGAGCCGCACGAATCGACCGAGCCCGAGATCCCGACGCCGCCTCCGCCTCGCCGTCGCATGCGCGTCGACGAAGTGCCGCCTCCGCTGCCCGACGGCAAGCGCGACCCGACGCCGATGACCGAGCGCATCCTCGGGCTTGCTGGCGATCGGCGCTACGCCGAGGCGCGTGCGCTCGCGATCCAGTATCGCCGGCCCGACCTCGTCTCGCGCGTCGATGCGCTCGAGCGCGCCGAGCACGCGGAGCGGCGTGCCGAGGACGACACGAATGGGCGCATTCGTAGGAGGCCGCAGTGAGCGACCCGATTACGCAGATCGCTCGAGGTCGTGGCGACAGCATCGTAATCGCCCTGCGCGCAGTAGGCGCGAACACAAGGGACCGGCTCGACGCCGCCGCGACCATGAAGCTTGCGGTGCTCATCGAGGGCGCGCTCTCCCTGACCGACGGGGCCGCGATCGAAGACGCGATCATCGCCGTGCTCACCATCGCCAAGAACCCACACCTTCGCGTCGTCGCATCGACGGTGCCGCCGCCGCAAGCCGAGGAGAAAGAATGACACGGTCCACGAAGTGGTTCTGGATTGGCGCGGGCGAGGGTGCCCTGCTCGCGCCCGTCGTGGGCGGGCCGCCTACGCTAGGGGTGATCGTTTGGTGCGCGCTGACCGGCTGCGGCGCCTCGCAGACCGAGACGCGATACGCGGCCGAGGTCGCGCACTGCCTCGACAACGAACGGGCGATCGTCGCTCGCGAAGGCACGACTGCCGACGAGGACGAAGCCGACCTCGACGCCGAGCGTGCACGATGCGACGCGACGCTTGCGGACCTGCTCGACGCCGAGCGCGCGGAGGTGACCGATGAAGCCGAGTGACGCGCTCGAGGTCTTTCGACTCGCGCAAAAGTTCATGCCGGCCGTGATGGCGCTTCACGAGCTGCTGGGCCGCGACGACAAGGCGACCATCAAGGCGCTGGATGCGGCGCTCGTCGCGGGACGCGCGGCGGTCGATGAGGCGCTCGCGCGCAAGCGGCGGACGCGGTGAACGACGACGCCGTGTCGATCGCGTGCTGGCTCGCTGCGCTGGACGTTATCGTCTGCGGCGAGCGCATCGTCGATATCGCGATGGAGTGGGACGAGCGCGGGCTGCGATCGATGCGCTTCGAGTACGCCGACCCGTTCGCCGAAAGCGAGGACGAGTGAGCGTCGCCGGGCCGCTGCGCTTCGACGCGCTTAGCTCGACGCGGCCGCGCAAGGTCCCTGCGTCATGCGTCGTGTTGCACTGGACCGGCGGCGCCGGCGGTGCCGAGCAGGTCTACCGCACGCTGCGTAGCCGTATCGGCCCGAAGACGCGCGACGGGCTCAGCATCCACTACGTCGTGGAACCGGACGGCACCGAGGTGCAGATGGCCTCGCTCGACCTCGTGTGCCTGCACGCGGGGATGATGAACGACGTGTCCGTGGGCATCGAGATCGTCTCGCCAGGCATGGCCCGCGGCGCGGCCTACGAGCGCGAGCGCAAGGCCGGCATCAAGCGCGACGTCTACGAGGACCGGCTGCGCGGGTGGCGGAGGCCGCTCGAGATGCTCGACTTCACCGCCGAGCAGACGACGGCCGTGACGCTGCTCGTCGAGCAGCTCTGCACGAAGCTCAGCATCCCGAAGCGCGTGCCCACCGATGAGACCGGGGCGCTCCTTCGGCGGACGATGACGCCCGAAGAGATGCGCGCGTTCTCCGGAGTGCTTGGGCACTACCACTGCTCGACCGTCAAGACCGACCCGGGGACGCGGCTGCTCGATCGACTGCGCGTGCGCTGGCTCTAGCAGCCCGCTCGCGCCCTACCGGCCCTCGTGTGGCTCGCCCTTCGGGGTGGGCTGCGCGGGGGCCGATTTTTG
>ERZ869929.1055-NODE-1055-length-10961-cov-3.602696_pt1 | contig 10961 bp, 11 predicted proteins | sample MGYA00579312_ERZ869929 | MGnify/ENA primary metagenome ERZ869929 (study PRJEB32216, sample SAMN09231818) | wastewater metagenome | place: USA: Maryland | collected 2016-08-09 | study: EMG produced TPA metagenomics assembly of the PRJNA472060 data set (Reclaimed...
AGACGGCGAAGGTGTCATTCGCGTCGATATCGTAGGCGATCCATTGTTCCGACGAAAACTGTGTTTCCCGATCGATCTGTTCAATCCGCCTGGATTCATTCAGACAATCAACGGTTGCCCGCCTGACGAATACGGCAATTTCAATCTCACGGTAGGCGACCACTTCAACGAACAGACGATCATTCGTGTCTACAAGAGCGATGCAGGGCTGGTCATGGAAGCAGTCGGAGCGACTATCTAACAAGCGAGCGGAGCGATGGCGAATCCGGCCTGGTACAACGATAACCAATTCAGAGACTACCCGTTCCTCACACGGGTCGAACCGTTAATCGATACGCCCGGATTTGGCCTGTCATCGAGCGCTTTGGACGAACTGCACTTACCGCATTCCGCCATCCTGGACTTCGGCGCCGTGATGGAAATTGATGCCGGATATGACGAATCGCTGGGGCACTACGTCTATCTGCACTCTGTTTCTCGTGCTGCTAGTCTCTTCACGTTCAAACTGCGGACAAATGCTGAAGAGGCGGCAAATCACGAATTGATCTTCCATCGAAATCTCGATGACCCAGAGTTTCTCATCGAATGGGAAGAGGCGTCGACAATTACACCAGAGGTGATTGACCCGTTAACATGCCCAGCGCGGCCTAAGTGGCACGGTTTCATGGCCACTGGCAGCATGCGTGATTTAGCAGACCTAGTGGCCAGCGGTGAAACGGTGATTGCAGTACCTGGCGAATGGAAAATTGAACCAGCTCGCATTCAAAGCCTGTTGAAGTCCTATTTGCGAGCAATCAATCTTGCCAACCATCAACGCGTACTGGCCACGCCGCAAGATGGTTGCAGTTTAAGCCTCAGCGACACGGATCGACCCGTCAAGGTCAATGCACTGTGCCTGGACGGTAATTTGCAGTTCAAGGAAGGGTTCAATTGCTACATCCGGCAGGACAATAACAACAATGCCATTATCATCGGTGCAGGTGTCGGAGTTGGTGCCGGTCTGCCCTGCGAAGAAGTACCGATCTATCCTGGTGAAGAACCGGTCCCTGGTAGTCCGTTCCTGTCGGGAGGTCCGAGCTGTAATGACATCATCAAGTCGATCAATGGCGTCAGTGGGTCGGATGTGAACCTTGCCGCTGGTCCTGGTTTCAAATTTTCTGTTGACGAACTGAACCCGAATAAATTGATCATGAGCAGACTGTTGGATGATTTTGCAGTCTGTCAGGATGAAAACATTGACAGCAGCCTATCATCGGCTGATGCGGGACCGCCTGCGGCTTGCGACGTGTTAACCGAAGTGAACACGTTCAGAGTGAATATCCTGACAGGCATGCTCACCGAACTCTCTGCGATTTGTTCCTACAACGCTGGTATGTCAATCGGTGGTGCTCGTATTTGGACCAGTCCGTTCGCCGTTAAACGCGATTGGGTCGACGGGGCCTATTGCAGCATTCGCTGGCGCGCCAAGATCAGTTGTGAGGAGGACGGACTGCGTGTCTCGATCACAGGCTATCCGTTGGTTCACAATACGCCTTGCCGTGTTTGTTCCGCGTTGCTTGCCTATCCATTGGCGCCGCCGCTCAACACAACGATTGTCTTGTCAACCACAGAGAACGGGGCTGGCTGTGAATGTATCACTGGAACGTTGGCGGAGGCTGTGAGCCTGGTACAATTGCCCGACCCCACTCCATAGGCACCGGACAGCAATGGGATTTGCTGTGAAAGACAGGGATGGCTCCACTATTTAACACAGACACCTGCCCGGTACCGTACATACCGGAAGTCGACTTTCGCTTCATCAGCGATTGTACCGTTCTCCCTGCGCCGCCACCGATCTTCGACTGCCCGGAGATCGAGATCCCGTATGACTTGCCACAGCAAAAGATTCCATGTCCGACGCTGAATATCGAAGGATCAGGCAGCGTTGGTTATGCCAGCAATCAATGCGCATCACCAAAGTTCATTGTCAATATCACGACAACTCGCCGCGAAAGCTGCGGGTCGTGCGCGATGGATATCGACATGGACTTCGATTTCACGCTGCCCGTTCCAAAGATCCCGTGCCCCAAGATCGTGGCAGACGCTGCAGCAACGCTGAATTACGGTGGCGATGGCGATAGCCCTCCGTGTGAAGTGGAACCTAAGGTCACTGTGGATCTAGTGGTTACCGCGGAGACGGTTGGTCCGTCTTGTAACCAATCGTGCGAGTTGGATTTTGACTTTGATTTTGACTTCGTCATCCCCGAACCAAAAATCAAGTGTCCAGCGTTCACCGGGGCAGCCGTAGCAACCGTGAATGGTGGAGGCGGTGACGCTCCGTGCGGCGGGACACCCGGCGGGGATGTGACGCTAACGATCACAGCAGATCAAACCGGTGACAGTTGTAATCCGTCTTGCACGGTGGATTTCGATTTCGATTTCAACTTTGAGATCCCACTACCGGCCGTACCTTGTCCTGATATTGACGGTGATGCCACGGCAACAGTGAACGGTGGCAGTGACCCGCCGTGTGGTGGCGACCCTGCCGCCGGCGTTACGTTGAATGTCACGACCAATCAGACTGGGGACGATTGTAATCCACACTGCGAAATCGACTTTGACTTCGACTTTGATTTTACGATCCCGCTCCCGCCGATACCGTGTCCGACGTTCCAGGCGACTGCTTCAACGACTGTTAATGACGATGGTGATCCACCGTGCGGTGGTGACCCTGATGCTGATGTCGCCGTGGCTGTCACTGTGGAAAACACGGGTGACGAATGTCATCCAGAGTGTCAGGTCGATTTTGACTTCGATTTCAACTTCGTCATACCCGAACCAAAAATTGAATGTCCGGAGTTCAAGGCAGAAATCACGGCGACCGCCAACGGCGGAGGAGGTGGCCCTCCGCCCTGCGGCGGCGACCCTGGAGTTACTGCCGAGGTTAACGTCACAACAACGAACAACGGGACAGACTGTCACCCGTCATGTGAAGTCGACTTCGACTTCGATTTCGACTTTGTATTGCCGAAACCAATCATCCCGTGTCCGATTATCGATGAGCACGATTCCACGCTCACTGTCACCTATTTCTTCTCATCAAATCCGCCGCCACCTGGCTGCAATACACTCGATATCACCGTCACAGAAGAGCAAACCGGTGACCCGTGTGAACCAGTTTGTGAAGTCACATTTGATTTTGATTTTCACTTGTGTATTCCGATCGGTCCAACTGGCCCTACCGGACCGACTGGACCAACAGGCGACACCGGTCCGACCGGTTTTACGGGGCCGACCGGTCCAACAGGTCGCACAGGTCCAACAGGTCCGCGTGGTCAAAACGGCGCCACAGGACCAATGGGACCACAGGGGCCAGAAGGGCCTGGTGGTATGCCGTCAGGCTCCTGTGATACGATCGATATCGTGACAGGCGTCACTTGCGAAGACGGACACCTGATGGTAGAGACGGAAACAATCCGCGTTTGGACCTGTTAATAGGGTTCGGTGATTTCTGTGCCAGTCGAAGACATGGGCGAATGCGAATGCTGCACTTGCTACGCAGGCCCCTGTGGTGTTACCGACATCCCTGACACGCTGAATATCGAGATTCAGAGTGACTTTGGTCCATTTGCTTGTCCAGACCTCGACGACATTATGTTCGAGGCAGAAAAAAGCCCTGACAACCCGTGTGTCTGGATTGGTACATTTTTCGCTAACAGCTGTAACACTCTCAGAATGGTACTCGTGTTCAATGCGTCAACCTGTCGCTTTGATTGCAGTATCCACACGGCTGATCCTGCTGGCGACGGTAGCGGTGACTGTGCGTTCTTTTCTTCTGACGTGATACCACCTGGTTCGTTTAGCACTGTCAATTTCTTCCTGATTGACTGGAACCCAGGTGAGTATGATTGCGGTTGCTGTGGTGGTCTCGTCAACATGCACGGTACAATTGCCGCATGAGGAGTCAACGATGGGGAACGAATGCGATCAATTCAAACGTCGTGAACATGACCTATGCACCGGTGTTGCCACACTCGGACGAAAACCGCCGCCGCAGACTGCCGTGATGGCTTTTCGACAGCGACACGGCCTGTCGCCGCTGCCTGATGGACAAGTAGTACAGGAAGCGACCAAACAAGCGATCGAGCGCCGTGAACGTCGCCGTAAATCACCGGCACCGCTGACATTGTTCGAGCGTTTCTTGTCATTCGGTAAAGCAGCTGCCAAACTGTTCGCCAAGCGCAAGGGGAAACTACTGACAGAAGAACAAGTGGCTCCACGCATTGCTGCCTGTAACAGTTGCGAACAGCTTGAAAATGGGCACTGCAAACTCTGTGGCTGCAATTGTTCTGGCCAGGTGAAGTTTATGAACAAATTGGCCCATGCCGACGAGACGTGCCCGGACGATCCACCGAAGTGGGGGCCGGTGGAATGATGTACCAAACGACATACGCCCCGACAGCAGGTAACTATTGTGAGTCGACTGAAGATCGCCGTCTACACGATGGCCAAAAACGAAGCTGCACACGTCGAACGTTACGCGGAAACGACCCGAGAAGCCGACATCGTTGTCGTGACGGACACCGGCAGCACAGACGGTACACCTGACCTGTTGCGCGACGCGAAGATCGACGTACACGTCGCGAACATTGTCCCTTGGCGATTCGACGTCGCCACAAATTGCGCTCTCTGCCACGTTCCAGCAGATGTCGACGTCTGCGTAAAGCTCGACCTGGACGAAGTGATTTACTCACGTGATGGGACATCTTGGCGAGCAGAGATCGAACAGCTCTGGGAAATGAACGTTCGACAGCTCCAGTACTGGTACACCTGGTCATGGCTTGTGCCCGGAAAGACACCAGCTGTCAAATTCCATTCATCGAACGTACATGCCCGATCCGGGTTCACCTGGCGTCATCCTGGTCATGCTGGGCTCTACAGTGCTGAACACGGCCATACAGCACATGCGCAGGTTTTTGAGATCCACCATTACATGACCAACAAGTCACGTCCAAACTACATTCCGCTGTTGCAGCTTGGTGTACGCGAGAATCGATGCCCTCGCACGTTGTTCTATCTCGGTCGTGAGTATTCGCTCTGGAAAAAACACACGGAATGCATCGAGACGCTGACCGAGTACATGGCACATCCGGCAGCGCATTGGAAAGCGGAGCGAGCCAATGCCATGCGGCTGATGGCCATTTCACATGAAGCCCTCGGAGATGATCCACAAGCGTTGTCTTGGTTGATCAGGGCACAAGCCGAACTCCCCAACGTTCGTGACATCTGGTGGGAGTTACTGCGACACTTCCATGATCGGAGTGACTACCATGGCGGTTTCTGGGCCGGGATTCACTGTTTAGGAATTACCGAACGCGACGGTGAGTGGTTGGGGATTACCGGTTCTGCCTGGAATGAGGACCCATACGTATTGACAGCCAAGTGTGCCTGGTACTCCGACCATCGCGAAGACGCAATTCGATTCTTGCAGCAAGCGTTCAACATCAACCCTGGTAGTAAACTTGCAAGGGAGGTCGCTGCGAAAATCGGCCTCGACGTGACATGAAAATTGCCATTTACACGATCGCTTTGAACGAAGAGGCGAACGCCGCTGAATTCATGCGAAACTGTGTTGGTGCTGACTTGGTTGTTGTCGGTGACACCGGAAGCACGGATCGCACAGCCCAGATTATCCGCGAACAAGGCGGAAAGATCGTACCGTTGCGGACCAATCCGTGGCGGTTCGACATTCCGCGGAATACGGTGTTGTCACTCCTGCCGCCAGATATTGATCTGTGCATCTCACTGGATCTCGACGAACGCCTGCCCATGGGGTGGCGAAAGATCCTGGATGAGAATTGGACAGCTACCTACTCGCGACTTCACTTCCGTTACGTGCATAGTTTCAAGCAGGACGGCACGTACGGTACGACCAGTCTCAAATACAACGGCCATACGCGGTTCAATTACGTTTGGCGGCACGCAATCCACGAAGCCCTGTACTATGTCGGCCCGGACAAGGAACAGGTACTCAAGCTGCCTCAATTCGTCGTAGAACATCGACAGCGACCGAAGGCATCAAGGGACAATTACCTGCCATTGTTGGAACTGGAGTGCAACAGTTCAACGGCCACTCCGAGACACATCTTTTGGTTGGCCCGCGAGTACATCAATCACGAACGGTGGGACGAAGCCATCAAGACCGGGGAACGGTTTTTAGCCTGCCCTGACGGCTGGTCGATTGAGCAAGCCGCCATGATGCGTTACATCGCCAAGGCGCTGGCCAATACAGCTCACCCGGAACGTGCACTCACTTGGCATCTGTTGGCTGTCGACAAAGTACCAAACGAACGAGACGGCTGGTTGGATCTCGCCTGGTACTACCATACTCGACAAGAATGGGCACAGGCGTTTGCCGCTGTCACCCAGTGCTTGGCAATCACTCAGCGGGCCGAACACTACCTGTCAGGGGACGACGCCTGGAGTCATAAAGTCGATCGGTTGGCGGCATTGTGTTGCACCAAATTGGGGATGATCAAACAAGCCCGTGAACATCTGGCAATCGCCATCCAACTCGCGCCGAATGAGGAAAGCCTGTATACGATCGCAGAAACCATCGGCTTAAAGGTCAACAGGGCAGTGTAGGTAATGAAGAAAAGACGATTCATTCTCGCACACAAACGATCACCGGGCGACATCGTCTGTTTGACTGCTTTGATGCGGGATCTTCATCTGACGTATCCGGGTGAGTTCGAGACAGATTTCTTTACCACCGTGGCTCCGATTTGGGAAAACAACCCCTACATCACGCCACTTTGGAACCACAACCAGAAACAGCCGAAAACCGCCAACAGCGACATTCAGTTGGTTCATTGCAATTACGGCCGCGGTATTCGTGAAGCGAACCAGGAGACAATCCACTTCTGTACCTACTTCCACCGTGACTTCGAGAAACAGACTGGCATCAAGGTACCAGTACACTTGCCCTATGGCGATTTGCATTTGTCGGAGTACGAACGCACCACGTCGCCAATCGACGGAAAGTACTGGTTAATCCTGACCGGTGGAAAATCTGATTTTACGATCAAGGTTTGGCACTCGACATATTTTCAAGAGGTGTCTGACCGGCTGGGGCGAATGGGTCTCGGTGTTGTTCAGACAGGCGCCAAACATCAAGGGCATTGGCATCCTAAATTGACCGGTGACCACGTCATCGATCTGTGCGGCTGGGGTGGATTCCGGGAGTTCGTACAACAGATATATCATGCCGAAGGTGTGATCTGCGGCGTCACCGGCGCCATGCACATCGCAGCGGCCCTCCAGAAGCCCTGCGTAGTCATCGCAGGCGGCAGGGAAGCTTACTGGTGGGAAGCCTACGTCAGAGAAAACGTCGGTTTGGGTGGCCCGGCCGTCGCGCGATTGAACAAAGTCCCGCATCGTTTCTTGCATACGATCGGCCTACTGGACTGCTGCAAACATCGTGGTTGCTGGAAGAACAAGGTTGTCCCGCTCGGAACAGACAAACTGATTTGCTACAAGCCGATCATCACACGAGAGATGCCAATCGCCGCCTGCATGCAGATGATCACGCCAGATATGGTTGAGGCAGCTGTGCTTTCGTACTACTATGACGGCACGATCACACCGGATGAGTCAACAAGCATCCATGCTGACTTGCAACGGATGCGAGCCGCTGCAGCGAAGGGAAACGCAGGTGAACTACACGGACAAATCCTACCCACCGGTCAGTGATAAACTGACCTACGAACGTGGCGATGGCGCTGTTGTTGATTTGAAAATCACACCGCCAATCAAATTGACGTCGTCCATACAGTCTGTGACTCCGCCTTCGCAGCCTCCGGCTGTACCGCCTTCAGTATCACAGCCAGTCGTTTCTGTGATCCCTGCCGATCAGGCCGTTAACGTCCAGAATCTCAAAGCGGCGTCCACGTTCATGATCCCTAAGGGCGTGCCGATCAAGATCAATCCCAAAGCCCGGGTGAATCTGCGGACAGGGAATGAGGCACAGAAACCAAAAACAGCACAGGCACCTGGTTCGCCAACAGAGTTTACCGATGACAGGATTCTCGACCATCCCTCAGTCGGTGGTAAATTCACGATCTTTGTCCTGTTCTACGGTGACTACCACGACCTGCATAAAAAGTGCCTGTCGAACCTGTTAGCCACGGTACCATTCAAACGAATGGACCTGCGCGTCGGATCGAATGCTGTCTGCCAACAGACGCTGGACATGATTCAGGGTTACGTCGAACAGGGGATTATCACCAAGCACTACAGGCACGAAACGAACGACTACAAGTACCCGGTGATGCGAGAGATGTTCCATGATCCGGATTGTCCGATCACGACCAAGTGGTTGCTGTGGTTCGACGATGATTCGATCTGTGATGCCAATTCAAACTGGTTGAACATCATGTCGATTCATATCGCGCAGCACCACAAAGGTAACGCTGCCCATATGGTGGGTGCCAGCTTCATTTGGTCGACCAACAAACGCCAACGGGAAATCATGGAATCGCGACCCTGGTACCATGGTCGACCATGGCGGAATCAACATAGTGACAGCAGCCCTAACGGGACCAAGATCATTTTCGCGGCCGGCGGATTCTGGGCTCTGACCACAGAAGCCATGATCGCCGCTGACATTCCGGATCTCGGGACCGGTTTAACGCACACTGGCGGTGATTGGCAGATTGGCGAGCAGCTGTATCAGGCCGGTTATGGGTTGAAGCAATTCAATGGGAACAAACAGTTCGTCAGGACGTCCTCAGTGCCCCGCCGCGGTGAAACAAAACCGACAATTGATCAAGTGACGAACGTTCCATTGCTGCCAGTTCAACAAGCAGAGCGACCGCCAACGAACCCGCCTGTGTTCGAGCAGCCACCAGCCCCGGTAACAGTCCCTCGTTTACGAAAGATTGTTGACCTGTGAACAAACCTTATCTGAAACTTGACCGTGACTACCTGATCCAGATGGCCAAATCGGTCGACTTCTACGCTGCTGTTCCTGCGTTTCTGTACCTGAAAGATGTCGCACTGTTGTCCTGGGCCACGCTGCAAGGACGCCAGGACTGTGTCAGGTGTCGACATGAGTGGGCGGCAATGCGTGGTGTCTGTGACGCGATTTTCATGAAGTTGCGGGAACTGAAAGAGAACAACGATCCTGCGATCGAGGAAGTCAAACAGTGGCTCTCATCCAAGAAGGGATACCCGGTCACAAGCTGCGTGTTATACTACCGCCGGTCGCGGACACAGGGAGCGATCGCGAAATTCAAGTTCTGATCGTGCAGCCACCTAAGGAAGGGAAACCATAGTGGTCAGGTCAGTCAAATTGCGTTGGGCGAGTAGTCACTATCGGTTGCCTCAGGATGACGGTGTCCGCGTACGATTTGACGTCGTATGCGCGACGGGCCTCTCCACCAGGATATTTGCCTATCGGATGGAGCCGGTTGACACAGACGGAACAGCTCACGGGTTCTTCAGTCATATCTGCTCGCCGGTGGATCTAGCCGAGTATCCTGCGAACGGCCCAACTCCCGGAAAGTCGCCAGAATGGTTTCGGTTGCCCTACGTTGACGTATTCCTTCGCTCCGTCCAAGAGGCTGAAGATTTTATCGAAATTGTGAAGGCTGACGTCAGAAGGTTGATACGCACACTCCATGGCATGGATACAATCTTTACGAACGGCACGGAAGTTGTTGGTGATATCGACTGCCAACCTGTTGAGGAAAGTTCCGACAGTTCAAGTGGTGAGACACCGTCATCGGCGTCGTTTGGTGATAGCCAGACAGCATTTGCGACTGGAACGACCGAACAAAACGTTGGAACTGGTGTCTCTTGGAGAAATGTAGGCATTGGTGCTGGTTCCCAGGTATTGAGTGATGACACTGGGGACAATTTTTCCTGGGTGACACTGCAGACGGGTGAGTCAAGTAAATTGCTCCTCGTGCAAGGGTTCGACTTCTCCGATCTCCCCGATGACGCCGTCATTGAGGGAATCGAGTCGCAACTCGTGCTGAGGGACGCAACCAATGACCCAACTTTGAGCGGAAGCCTGGGATACGAGTTCCCGACCAGTGAAGACTCACTACCCGCCGACTGCCCCCACATTTCGTTTGTAGCATTGCAGCATCCCGAGTTCGGGATGAGCGAAAACCGGAGCGTGTCGAACTGCATTGATAATTCAGACTGGGAGGCCATTCAACATGGCGGCGATGGGGACCTGTGGGGCCTCCCAATTTCTTCTGGCAGACATCTCCTGGGTCGCGACCTGAAAGACGGTGCGTTCGGCCTGGGGTTGATTATCGCCAATAGCAGTCACGGTGCAGCGACTGTGGCCGTCGACGGTGTCAAACTGACTGTGACCTACAGGGAGGAACTCTGATGGTCAATTTACTGACGATCGAAGATTCGACTATCAAGAGCATGCTGGTCGACCCGCGGATCATGGCCCTCCTGCCATGCCTCAGCAGCGCCAAAGGCAAGCTGGATGGTGTCGCCAAGGGCGGCAAGCAGTGCAGCCGCTGTCGATCCGAAAAGAAACAGATCGCCAACGACGCTATGCGCGTCGCGAAGGACTGCATCAAAAGCACCAAGGGTAGTAAACTCGCGGCCCTGAAAGACATACTTGGCACCAAACAGCTGCGAATGGTCGCCAAGAACGCAGCCGGTAAGCCGGTCCAGTACACTTTCTGATCGTCGGCTAAAAACAGCGTGAAAACGTGGCATATAACGTGTGGTAGTCACCTTAACACACGGAGAATGTCATGCTCACGAAAGCGAACGCTGTTGGTTACGCGGTCCTATCTTTGCTCTTCAACGAACTGACCAATGCGGAAGTACGAGAACTTAATGTTGAGCCGTATCTGAGCGGTCGTGAGTCTGGTTTTGCTGTAAATTTCTGGATCGGGGCATTTACAAACCGGTACGAGCGCAAATTGCTCTTCGCCCGCACACGCCGA
>ERZ869929.1056-NODE-1056-length-10958-cov-4.837476_pt1 | contig 10958 bp, 11 predicted proteins | sample MGYA00579312_ERZ869929 | MGnify/ENA primary metagenome ERZ869929 (study PRJEB32216, sample SAMN09231818) | wastewater metagenome | place: USA: Maryland | collected 2016-08-09 | study: EMG produced TPA metagenomics assembly of the PRJNA472060 data set (Reclaimed...
TATTCGCGTCGCAAGGCGCGTCGGTGGTGCTGATCGACGATGTGACGGTGAACCCTGAAACCGTCCAACTCTCGCGTGCCGGCGGCATCGGCTGGGCCGTCTCGCCCGCTTTCGTTCCCGTGGTGGGGAGCGTAGGGGGTGCGAAGTGAGTGAAGCCAACGGGCACAACGGGAACGGCAACGGGAATGGGCACCCACCGATCAACGCCGACGTATATCCGCGTATCGGCAAACTCGAAACGGGCATGGCTCGGCTGGAATCGAACGTCCAGATCATCCATGAGCAGCTGTCCAAGGTCAATGCCAGCATCGACAAGATCGCCGACTCGCTGGGCAAGTCACGCGAGGCCAACTACCCGTTCATGGTCCAGACTGTTGGCGTGTGCATCGCACTGGCGGCATCCATCGGCGGCGTGTTCATCGCCCCACTGCGAACCGCTGACACCTACCACGAGCAACAGATACAGGACATTCTGGCACAGATCAAACAGGACCATGACTTGATGATCCGTATGCAGGAGCGTGAACAGATACGCCGGGAAATGGGGAAATGACCAATGGCAGACCGCTACTGGGATGGCACGAACGGCAACGATGCGAACGATGGCTTGACAATGGCCACGGCGTGGAAGACGTACACCGGCGTTGCGCCTGCCGCGTGGCTGTCGTCGGCTGGCAGTGGCGATCGAATCTACAGGCAGGGCACGTTCCGCCCGACGTACGGAGTGGCGGCCACTTTCCACGACACCGGCTGGTTGCTCACGCTCACCAGCAAGACCGGCATTCAGGTCATCAACTACGACACGTGCACGATTCGCGGCGACACTACCAATCTGCCCGGATCATGGCTGAACACCAGCGGCAACACCTACGAGAAGGTTCTAAACACCGGGCTTTACATCGACGGGGTGACGTGGAATTACGATACACAGACCGTCGCGGGCAAGGGTGGCCGCACGCTTCGCAAGGGCCAGTTGCGGTACGCTGCGGTACCCGCTGCTACGTGGGATTGGAATTACAACTCAGGCACCGGCTCACTCACGATCATTACCGATGGCACGGACCCCAACACGGTAACCATTGGCATCATCCGGGGGCGCAACGCCGCCAACCCATACGCGGCATCGGCTGGATCAAGCGCGTATCAGGGTGATACGCTGTCGTCGTGTACCGGATGCTCGATCAACGCGTCACTCACCCGGTATTGGAACATCAACCCGTACTCAACCGCCGATGGCTACGCGATCATCTGTCAGGGCGGCGACGGTAACTACACCTGTGGCGGATTGGCTGACGATACCGGGTATCACGGCATGGGATGCGCTGGCACCGGGTCAAACGTCAACCACACGTTTGTGGGCTTCGACTCGGGAACGCTCTACAAGTCCAGCACCAATTTCATCGCCTTCGCGGGTGGTGCGTCCAACCAAGTCAACGGCGTGCGGTTCCTCAACTGTGTGGCCCACGTCAAGACCCACATAGCGATGGACGGGGCGTCGATTCAGGCCGCAACCAATCTCACCGGCTTCTACTGCCATACAAACGGGCTGTCCAACAACTTCGTGAATGGCTTGCTGATCGAGGGTTGCACCTCGTATATGTACGACGACGACGCGAACGCGAACCCATTCGGCTTCAACAACATGCCGAGTTACGCCGGCAACTGGGATAGCACCGCAAGCCGCAACGCGATCCTCCGGTCCAGCCGATGTGTCGATGCCGTGCAAATGTCTCTGTACGACAGCGTGTGGATTGACCGCTGCAACTTCGACTTCCAGCGGTGCGGACCAGCCGGGGCGTCTAACTCTGGTGCGTTGCTCTTGCGCAAGACCACGAGCAAAGCACACAAGCCGCTGTTCACGTCGTGCGCGTTCCGATTCAACTCCGACCGCTCGGGCGGGTTCGGCTACAACATCCACACGTTCACCGGCACGTTCGATTCCGGCGATGGCGTGGGCTTCCTTGGCTGTTCGATGATCGACACTGGCAGCAATTCCAATGACTGCTACTTCATCAGTTATGAGGGCAAGACCAATTACACGTACCGCGTGTACGGGTGTGCGATCGGGTTCGTCGCCAAGCCGGTCACGAATTGCTACCTGTGTGTGTCGGACAATTCCCTCAACGCGGCCGCGCACGAGTTCCGCACCAATGCGTATCTCGGGTTCTCGCCGACCTTGGCGCGGTACTCGTCGAACACCGCATTCGACACCAAGACCGAGTGGATCACCCAGATCGAATCTGGCACCGGGGCACAGGCCCCCAAGTTCATCGAATCGTCTACGTCCGCACAGTTCTACCGCACGTCGGAATCCTTGGAGTTGGCGAGCAATTCGACGCTTCGCCGCACGTTCCTGAATCCAGCGTACAAGCCCACGAAAGACGTTCGCGGTATGTGGTACACCGGAGACTACGGCGCGTATCAGTACCCGCAATCGGCCACCGCTGGCCGCATGATGGGTCGTGGGCGATTGGTAAGGGGGGCACGATGAGCGAGGAAGCGCAACGTAGCGATTTCATGGAAGACCCTACCCGGCGTGGTAAGGACTTGCAGATGGCACGCTTTGCTGTCCGCCAAGGGTGGAACGTGTCTAAGGCCATGAAAGACAAGGTATTGAAGATGGCCGAGGAGGTCATCGACACATCCGTCGTTGCACGCGATCGTATCGCGGCGGCCAAGTTGGCGATCGAGGCTGACAAGGTGGATCAGGCGGATGAGCACTTGCGGGATAAGAACGAACGCATCGACGGGGGCAAGGCGACAGACGCAACCACTGTTCGCGTACTCAAAGTGGAGTTCGATAAGTGAGTGAGTTGACCCTTCAGCTCCCACGCCTCTATCCCGAGCAACACTCGGCATTCTTCAATGATGCACGTTATGCAATTACCGAAGCGTCTACCAAGGCAGGCAAGACTGTCGGGTGTCTGACTTGGATTCTGCATGAGGCATGGACAACCGGCAAGGATGGCCGCAACTACTGGTGGGTCGCGCCAACCTACGGCGTGGCCGAGATTGCGTTCTCGCGTATGTACCGGATGATGATGCGCGTGGACCCGGATCAACAGTTCTGGGGATACCACAAAACCAAACTCACGATCACGCTGAAGGTGAACGGGGCAACCATCTGGTTCAAGGGTGGCGATAAGCCAGACACCTTGTATGGCGAAGACGTGTACGCGGCGGTTATCGACGAGGGTTCCCGCGTGAAGGAAGACGCTTGGACCGCCGTACGTTCGACGCTCACAAAGACACGTGGCAAGGTGCGGGTGATCGGCAACGTCAAGGGCCGCCGTAATTGGGCGTACAAGTTGGGCCAACGGGCACGGGCCGGTGAACCGGACTTCCAATACACCAAGATCACTGCTTATGACGCAGTACGCGGCGGGGTGCTGGACGCATCGGAAATCGAGGACGCTAAGCGGGTGCTGCCAGAGGCCGTCTTCCGTGAGTTGTACCTTGCCGAACCAGCCGACGACGCTGGTAACCCATTCGGGATCGCGCAGATCAACAAGTGCCTCAAGAAACTGACCAATACAAAAGCCGCCGTCATCGGTGTGGACCTTGCGAAAGAGAAGGATTACACGGTGGTGACAGGTCTGGATGCCGCTGGGATGCCGTGTATATTCGACCGCTGGAATCAGGTTCCTTGGGAAGAGACTGAGCGGCGGATCAGCAAGCACATCACCGATCACCCTAACGCCAAGGTCATCATGGACGCGACTGGTGTAGGCCAACCCGTCACCGAGCGAATCCAGTTCAAGCACCACGGGCGCGTCGAAGGGTTCAAGTTTACGAGCGAATCGAAGGACAGACTCATGGGCGGCCTGGCGTCCGCCATCCACCGCGAGGCCATCGGCATCATCGACGAGCCGGTGATGGTCGATGAGTTGCACTCGTTCGAGTATGAGTACCACAAGCACGGCGTACGCTACACCGCCCCGGAAGGGCTACACGACGACTGCGTTTGCTCGCTGGCTTTGGCGGCGTATGGAATCTCTGAGATTGCCATGCGGCCTGAGCCGGTGTTTACGTCTATCAGTTTCAAGGATGATCCCTTTGACGGGGATTGGAGGTAACCGTGGCAGGCCGTGGAAAGAGCAAACCCAAGGGCAAGGTTACCCGCAAGAGCGTGAAGACCACCACCGTCAATACGTCTGGTGGTATCAATCTTCCGTGGCTGAACACCACGATTACCGCCGCCGACACCACGGGTCGTATGTGGTCCGAGCGGCGAACGCATCAGGAGTTGATGAGTTTCTTCGGGCACTGGGTGTCTATCTGCGCCCGCAAGAACGCCAGCGTGTGCGCCAGCCAGAAACTTCGCCTCTACTCGGCAGATACCAGCAAGAAGGGCCGCAAGGTCAAGCGGCGCGAGATTCAACGCTTGAAGGAAATGGGCGGCGACGCGGCGAACATGGCGCGGTTTGGGGCGGTCGAGATTGAGAGTCATCCAATCTTGGACCTGTTGAACAAGCCGAGCAAGTATTACACCGCCGCCGATACCGCGTACTTGCGGTTCATCTCAAAGGACATCGTGGGCGATTCCTACACGCTGGTGGACGATCAGGGCAGCGATATGGCGATGATCCCGCTGTTGCCCCAATACGTGTCGGCGAAGATTGGCAAGTCTGGCGACGAGCAATTCCTAGAGGGGTATCTGTACGGGCGTGACATGACCATCGCAAAGTTGTACCCGCGAGAGGTGATCTTCCATTCCAAGTTCGCACCCGATCCGACCGACCCATACTCCGGGCGTTCGCCTATCTCTGACATCTTCCCCTACGCGCAACTCTTGACGCTGGCGACACTGAGCGAACAGGCCCGCTGGAAAAACTTTGGTTTGCCGCCGGTGCATGTTGAGTTCGACGCGAACACGCCACAGGACAAGATGGATCAGAATATCGAGTCTGTGAAGCGGCAGGTACAAGGCGTTGCCAACTCCGGCAACTGGCTTGTCACGCGCGGGTCGAAGATCACGCCGCTGGCTATGAAGCCGCGCGACATGGAATACACGGCGGGTGCGCTCGAATGTGCCAAGATCATTTGGGCAGCGTACGACATCCCCGAGAGCGTGGTTCGCCCGAATGAGGGGTCGCTTGCCGCCGCCGCCGCTGGTGATCCGGCATGGATGCGCTACGGCATCCTCCCCCGCTTGCAACGCGACGCGGACGACTTGACCAATCTCTTGATCCCGATGTTCGAGGGCATGGAAACCGAGGGGTACTTCTTCGCCTATGACAACCCGGTAGCAGAGGACGAAGAGAAGAAGGTTCAGACGCTTATCCAGTTGAAGATGGCCGGGGCGATCAGCGTGAACGAATTGCGCGAGGAATTGGGCCGCGAACCGATGGAAGAAGTGGCGTTGCCTACGGAAGTTGTGGACGCGGCGACGGAAGAGGAGGAGCCAGAGGAACCCGAGCCGGAACCAAAGCCCGAGCCGGAAGCCAAGGCCAAGTACGTTGGCTTCTACGACAGCCCGTGCGGTTGCTGCAATTCAGGCCCACGGGTCAAGGAGGTCGAGAAGTTGGCATCCTTGGAAACCGCATTGAAGGCCGCTATGGAAGGGTGGCTGAAGCGGGTTGCAGATATGGCCGCCGTGGGCATTACAGAGGTTCCTTCCCTCATGCAAGCCGAATTGCAGGGCATCCTCCAACGCTACTTCGCAGAGGGGTACCGAGATGCCGCTATCGGCGAGTCGATGAGTCCCCAGACCGTGACGGAACAGGCCAACGTCTACGCGGGCGAACGTACCCGCCTCATCATCGAGGAATTGACCAATACCACGAATGAGAAACTTTCCCAGATCGTCCAGCAGGCAGCCGAAACCGGCAACGCGCGGCAGGCGGTGCAGGACATCATGGGGCCGGGCGTGAACGAGGACCGGGCGGCGGTCATCGCCCGTACTGAAGTGGCGAACATTCAGGGCCGGGTAGCGGTCCAGCAGATCGAAGAGGCAGGGCAAGAGAAACGCTGGGATACCTTGGCGTCCGCGTGCCCTATCTGCCTTGCGCTGGTGGACAAGATCGTGGCCACCTACGGGAAGAATGCTGTTCCGCCCGGCGTGCCGTTCATGCGGGCGGGCGAATCGCTCACCTACGTAGACGAAAGCGGAACGGTGCGAACCTTTACCGCCAAATGGGATATTCAGAACGAACCCGCACACCCAAACTGTGCGTGCATTGTGATTGGAGTGACACCAGATGCCAACTGAAACACTAGAGCCGCGTTCATTCATCGACTGCATCAAGGCCCGCAACGCCGCCGCGTCTATCAAAGGCCCGGTCGGGGTGGTGGGCGGATTCATCGAAGAGGTCGAATCCGACAGCGAGGAACGGGATATTTGGGGTATCGCCACCACAAACGCCGTCGATGAATCCGAGGAAGTGGTACTCCCGGAAGGGGCCGACACCGGGTATATCGACAAAACCCGTGTTCTGTACGTCGATCACCGCTATGACATGGGCAGCGTGCTGGGCAAGATTCGCACCCTTCGCCCGATGATGGCCAACGGGGTACACACCGGCTGGGACTTCCGCGCCAAGATTCTCACCAAAGCCAACCCCGCATTCGGCGAATCGGTGTTCGACACCATTCAAGAGATGGGCACGATCGGCGTGTCCATCGGGTTCGATGCGCTTGATTGGGGTAGCCCCACGCCAGATGAATCCAAGCGGTTCCCAATGGCACGGTCCATCGTCCGCAAGTGGCGGTTCCTTGAAATCTCCCTCACCGCCATGCCGTGCAACGTGACCTGCTACGCGCAGGCGGTTACGCCCGTGGCGGCCAAGTCGCGTACCCGAATCGAGGACGTAATCCGCGCCGGGCACGTGAACACCATGTATACTCATGCACTGGGTATCGACAGCCGGGAAGTCAAACGGCTACAGTTGCCCATGAAGCGGTTGCGTCTCTGTTGAGCCGCAGTCGCGTCTCGGTGGAGTTGACCCTTGGCGGTCGGCGATAGGCCCTGAGCAATCTCGGCGGAATCGTCCCTCACGGCATCGGCAACGGACCCTGACTCAAAGTCAGTTCCGTTATCGAATCTGTGAGGTGACTTATGGACCGCAAGAGTCTTATCGAAGCCCTGAAGGGCAACGGCTATACCGGGTCGGACACCGATCCAGCCGCCGTGAAATCGTGGATGGCATCGCAGGGAATCGACACCAATGAGGTCGATGCACCCGATGGTACCAAGTTGAAGTTTGACGACGTGTGGGCCAAGGCCCCAACCATGAAGTTGCGGGCACCGTCCGCGACTCCGGTTGGCAATCCCGCCGATCCGGGGCGTGGACCCGAGGTGATGGTCAAGGGCCGCTGGCGCGAGAAGGCGAAGAAGGCGTACGACATCAAGGCCCAACTCGGAAAGACCGCTTACGCGGACTCCGATGAGGCCGAGTTTGCTACCGCTCAGATTCGTCTCGTGACCGCTGGCCAGAAGCACTACGACCAGAAGCGCGCCGACATGGAAATCGTCCAGAAGGCGATGGCGGGCGTTCACAACTACACCGGCGGCGCGTTGATCCCCGAGTCTTACGTCGCGCAGTTGATCTACCTGACCGAGACGTACGGCGTGGCCCGCAAGGTTGCCAACGTCGTCACCATGACCCGCGATATTCAGCGGCAGCCGCGTAAGACCGGCATCGTCACGATGGCCCACCGTGCGGCCACGGGTTCCTTCGCACTCTCCGACAACGCGTACGACACCGTGAACCTCACGGCCAAGGACGTTGGATGTTTGGTCAAGGTGAACATCAACCTGTTCGACGACGCGGCTATCAACGTGGCCGATGACATCAACAGCAGCGTGGCTGAGGCGCAGTTGATCCGCGAGGACTCTGACTACGTGCTGGGCGACGGTACCGCTACCTACGGCAATCAGTTGGGCTTGGCGAACGCACTCCCATCGGGTGCATACATCGACGCCAGCGGTAACGCATGGTCTGCGATTGTGTCCGGCGACATCGCCAAGATCATCGGATCGGTCGAAAACGTCAACCCCGCTCGCCTTGCGTTCATGGGTACCCGCCAGTGGTACGCACAGGTCGGTATCCGCATGAACATCGAGTTGCAGCGGTTCAAGGAAATCATCGGTCCATCGACCGGCGGCGGTGACGCTTCGCTCTTGGGCTACCCCTTCTACTTTACTCAGGTCATGCCAACGGCTTCCGCGTCCGCGTCCAAGTGTCTCTACTTCGGCGACTTCATGGGCGGTTCGATGCTCGGCGTTCGCAAGGACGTTCAGATCGCTACCAGCGATTCGTTCTACTTCGACACCGGCGACATCGCTATCCGCGCTCATGCCCGTATGAACGTCAACATCCACGGTGACGGTCGCGGTTCTACCTATGGCCCCATCGTGTGCCTGAAGACCACCTAACCCCAACGTACCCAAAGACAGGAGAATGACCCATGAAAATGCTGGAAAATGCCAAACTCGCCAACGCGTTCAACCCGGTGGACTCCACCGGCGCGACGACTGACGGGCCAAGTGTGAACGTATCCGACTGCTTCTTTGCCACGCTGGTTGTCAACATCGGCAACATCGCGGCCAACGCATCGGCTTTCAAGATTCAGGAATCCGACAACGACTCTTCGTGGTCGGACGTGACCGGCGGCGGGTTCACCTCGCCTACGGCGGCAAGTTCCGACAATAAGTGTTTCGTTGCTTTCGTCCCGTGTGGTGGTGTTCGCAAGAAATACTTGCGGGCCACGATCACCGGCGGCGCGGGCGCAACGCTCATCGGCGGCACTTGGATTCTCGAACCGATCAGCCAATCGCCCAACTCGAATACCGAGCGCGGCGTTGCTGAGACGCTGTTCATCACTGCCTAATCGCGGTCGTACCGCACCCTTCCGCTTCCTCCGCTGGCAACAGCGGGGGGAGTTTTATGAGACGAAAACCCGAGAACAAGATGGGAGCGTGCGCCCATCAACTCGATAGCAAAGAGGTGACTTATGGCACTTGCCGCGTACACATCTGCAAATGCAAAAACGGCACTCATGCCAACGGTCCCGGTCACGGCAAACGGCAACGTTGTGACCGTTGTGAGCGATGCCGAGGCAACAGCGGCGACAAGCACTGAGTTGAAGGCCCCGCTCGGGTTCGCTGGTTCCAACTGCCGATGGGTGGAGATGGGCGCGAACGGTGGAAAGGTTGCCTTCCGCGTCAAATACACGGGCACGGTCACTACATCGCCGGTGATTCAGGTCTACGGCGTATACACCGAATCCGATCCGACTTCCAACGCCTTCGCCAACGATGGCACGTTCGCACCGAACCGACTGGACAACTCCGCGTCGGGTTCGGGAATCACGCTCACGCTGGACGCAACCAATGACATACGCGACGCGGCGGGCACGCCCAATCTCTACAGCCCGTGGTACACGTTCGTATCACCCGTGACCGGCGTACCGGGTGATGCGCTGGGCGTGAATTGGATTCTCGTGCTTTGCTCCACCGCCGCGAACGTGTCCGGGTCCGCGTCCATCGAAATGCTCCAACTCAACTGATCGGGGGCACGCTTGGCGATCATCACCACAGCGGAATACAAGACGTACGCCGGAATCTCCGGCAGTGGTGACGATACGTTTATCGGCGTCTGCATCAACGCGGCAACAGCGGCGTTGCAACGGTTGACAGGCCGGACGTTTGAGGGTGGCACGCTCACCGAGAAATACTCAATCGGACCCGATCAGCGGTCGATTCAACTTCGCAACTGGCCGGTGACCAGCGTGACCAGCGTGACACAGTTGCTGGTGTCGGCGGATACCTACGTGCTGGACTCGGACGTATATACGTTCGACGCCACGCGAGGCATCCTGTATTTCTATAACGAAGCGTGGGGCCGGTGGTTTGTGGACTCGCAGTATGACCGCTTGCAGCCCTACTACGCCGGGTATCGACCCGCGTTTGAGCCGGGCACGTTCAACTACAGCATCGTCTACGTGGCAGGATCGGCGGTCACTGACGACTTGAAGTACGCCCTTTATCAGTACGTCGATGCGATGTTCGCGGCGCGTCGGCGCGATCCAGCCATGCAATCGCAATCCATCGGCCAATATTCGTACGCGCTCGGAAAGACCGGTGGCCTTACCGAATTGGCGGGGATGCTCTTTGGTCCATTCGCGCCGGGGGGTGTGGTATGACGTATTTTGTACCAAAGCCGGACAATCTTCTCGTCCACACTGCCCAATACATCGCGCCGCAATTCACCACCGACAACGGGTTTCCGGTTCACGGGAACGATTCGCCACAGTTGCCGGCGTACCCGTGCAACGTGCAGGAAGATTCCAGTAGCACGGGTATGGCTAATTCGCGTCTGGTGGGCACTCGCAGCGCGACACTCCTGATCCCCTTCGAGTACAACGGGTCGGCGATCACCTTGGAGAAGGATGGCGAAGTGGTTATCGAGGGTCAAGGGTTCCCTGTTGCCCGTCGTTTCCGAATCACCGGCATCTCTCGCAACGTGGCGGGTGCAAACTGCCTGCAAGCGTTTGACATCGAGGAGGATTCGTGAAGGTCAACTTCACATGGAAACTTCCCGATATGCCCCGCACGATCGACAAGTCGGTCGAGGCGGGGCTTGGCGTGGCCGCACAGGTCATCGTCAACGAAGTCAAGGGCGGGTTCGGATCGAACGCCGCCCGTGGTCCGTCTGCGCCGGGGCAGCCACCAAATAGGCAGACTAGCCGATTGGCTGGCAGCATCAAACGCTCGCCAGTCGTCGCACGCCGCACCAGCGTGTTTACCACCATCATCTACGCAAAGAAGCAAGAGGATGGCGGGTGGATCACGGCAAAGCCCGGCGGGTATCTCACGATTCCATTGTCCGACAAGGCCAAGACGCGATCACGCAACGCCAAGGGTGCGCGTGGTGTCGCGCCGCAAACGCTCATCCTTCGCTCAAAGCGTGGCAACCTCAGCATCTTCGAGAAGAAGGGTAAGCGAAAACCCAGAC